>JAAOEI010000341.1_pt1 | contig 18178 bp, 45 predicted proteins | sample 7059261 | NCBI WGS metagenome assembly JAAOEI01 (sample SAMN14008812, study PRJNA610033) | viral metagenome | isolation source: viral particles filtered from seawater | place: China: Hangzhou Bay, Yangshan Deep Water Harbour | collected 2017-10-31
AAGCGCGGATCGTGGAACAAGAACGCGGGCGACAAGGGCGAGACGCTGACGAAACTGAAGCAGGACGCGCTCATCAAGTTTGCCGACGATAACAACCTGCCGATGGTCAACCTGACGGAGGCTGATTACAACACGCTGGTGGACGCCTTCAATGCTACAAAGCCGGTTCACCCGATCAGCGGCAAGCCGTGGAAGGTCGGGAAAGCCGGGGCAAACTTCGGGGCGACCGGATTCGGTCGGGATACCGAAACCACCCTGCGGCACTTCAACAACATGCGGCTCGGGAAGAAATAGGAGAACAGAATGGCAAAGGCAGACAACATCGAAAAACTGAAGGCGGATAGGGCGGCGCTGATCGAGTTTGCGCAGTTCATCCGAAACTGGGCACGCTTCAACGACCACGGCATCAAGATCAGGGCAATGGCGGCTCTGTCTGCCGTTGGCGAGGAACCGGAGGCTTAAAGGATGGCGAAGAAACTGAGCAATCTGGACAAGGTTTTGAAGGTGTTGCACGCCTCGATTTTGGTGACGCAGGCACTTACCCCCGAAGCGGCTGGCAAGAAAAAGCGCAAGGACACGTTGAACCGGGCGGTAGAAGCTGCAAAGCTTGGGGCGGGCGTGTTTCTGACTCCCCGCGAGAATCAGGCAGTTGGGCTGGCGATTGACGCCGGCGTGGAAGCCTACAAGGTCGCTGGCGCGTTCAAAAAGGACGGAGCGCCGAAGTAGATGGCTTCCTCGACTCACTTCTCGGATGCCGAACTGGCGTGCAAGTGCTGCGGCGTCAACTACTGCGTTGAGAAGCTCGTCAACGCGCTGGAGAAGCTGCGGGAAGAAATTGGGCTACCCGTCATTGTCACGAGCGGCTACAGGTGCCCTGAGCACAACAAAGCCGTGGGCGGGGAACCGAACTCCCAGCACACTCGGGGCATGGCGGCGGATGTTCAGGTGAAGGGACTGACGCCGGCCGAAATCTACGCTGCCGCGGTTAAGGTGCCTGAGTTCGGCGGGTTCGGGGTGGCTTCAACGTTCGTTCACCTCGACGTGCGGACCACTCCTGCAAAATGGTGTTATGGACCCGACGGCAAGCAATGCGCCTGGAATCTGGAGGTGACGACATGAAGCAGATGGACCCTATTCTGAAGCTCCTGCTGGGAGGCATCGTGTTCTTTCTGGCCGTCCTTCTCTACATCCAGGCATGGTTCCCCAACGACGGGCAGACCTTCCAGGTTGTCGCCGGTCTGCTGACTGGATTTTCCGGCGCGTTCCTCGGGTTCGCCCGGAAGGAACTTGGAGTCGAAGACGCACCGAAAGACAAGGAGCCGCCCGCCAGTGAGTGAGATTTCCATCAAGGACTACATCGAGCAGGGCTTTAGCGGCGTGAATGCCGCGATAAAGCGCGTTGAGGACCGCCTGACGCACGTTGAAACCCGGCTGGATGGTCTGGCTACCCGCGAGGAGCTGAACGCGCACAGGGCGCACACAGAGGCCGCAATCGAGCGGCTGGACAAGATGCTCTGGGGTTCTGCACTCACGGCGTTGGGGGCGGCGTGCAAGCTGCTGTGGGACTTCGTTCACCCTGGGGCGAAAAGCTGAACCTTCCGGGATTACCGGATAGTTCACCACGTCCCAAACATCACCGCAATGTTGCGTGCAATCCCCTCAGCGCGTTCGTCGGTGGCGTCAGCAACATCAGGAGGTAGCGGGTGATCCGCATCCAGATGAATGTATCGTGTCTGCCGTGCGAAGCCGCGAACCTTCCCGTGAAAAATGCCGTGGCATCGGCGGCACATCACAGTCAAATCCTCCAGGTCTTCGTGCCCCATGCGCTCATACGTTCGATGGTGAACCGTTAGCCGGTCGTTGCTGTTGCAGATCTGGCAAGCATATCGGCAGGAAGCCAGTTTGGCCGACCGTTTGTTCTTCCAATGATCTGTGGCCATGTATTCCTCATACGGCATTTCTGACAAAGCCCAGATCGGATTCATTTTCTCCAAGTGCAGGTTAAACGCAGCTTCTGATCTGGTTTCGCACCAGTGCAGTGCTTCTGTTTCTTCGATGTTCACTTTTACTTCCATGCTGTAACCCCTTTCTTTTTACCAGTGAAACCCTAGATCCGAGGATGCTTGGAGACAGAAAAACCCCACCAGACGTGGAATGTCAGTTTCGGTTCTTCTTGTCGTGAAACCCTGAGTCGTCAGAAGCCCCATCGACAGGCGCGAAATCGTTGATGCTCCGCGCTTGGCCAGACTCTACAATCGGATCAACCCGACTGACGCAATAACCCTCTAGCCGTTCAACCCCAGGTCGCCAGTACTTGCGTGTCGCTTCTCTGGCTGTCCTCTCTTCGCGGAGAACGTCAGTTGCCCCGATAGGCCGCGAAGCATGCGAGTGAGGTCGAATCTGACTGTTGAATCGGGCTGACCGAAATGTGACAGGTATCGAGCATTCTCATCCGCTGAAAAAAAACGGGAGAAGCCCCGCTGCCGAAGTGGTCTTGGGGGATGCGGTTGAGATTCCGCGTGCCGATCACTTCAAAAGCATGGTAACATGGAATTGCCGATCACATCAAGCCCTCCGCCAGCCTGAGAAACTGGGACAACGGAGGGCTTTCGTTCGTTTGTGCGGGGGCACTTCGCAGACAGAACAAACCGCGCCACTTCGCCGGGTAACGACAAAATAGCAACCGCGTTCATTTTGCAACGACTTGCAGCGCATCGCTTCCGTCTGCGGAACAAGATGGCACATCGCCCCCACGCGCCACCGAAACCTGATACCGTGGCGGCATGACCGTCACCGCCGCTCTGCTTGCCGTCGTGCTGGCTGCGGCGTTTACCGCGCTGGCAACCGCGTTGCAGCGCATGTACCAGCGGAGGTATCTGGAGTCTCTGCGGCGCTGTCTGGCGCGACTGGAGGCGTTCGGGAAAGTGGTATTGTGAACACAAGGATGCTATTCTGAAGTAACCTCTTTCATTTCGTTTCCTCCTTTGCCCTCCGGTGCGCTCACACCGGGGGGCTTTTTACGTGCCCGAAAATAATCTGAAATATTTTGATTTTCTGGCTTGCAAAAGTCTAAAGTTGGGTATAGACTCAGTTCGTGGGACAAAGCAAAACAGAAGCAAACACGGGAACGCCAGTGGGATGCACGTTGCCCTATGACGTTCACACGCGGTTGAAGTTTTACTGCATTTCCAAGCGAGTGCAGATGAAAGACTTCATCGCGGCGGCTGTCACCGAAAAGCTGGTGAGGGCGGAAGGGAAAGCAAAGTGAGCGAGTTCAAGATTGAAAAGGGCGTGCCGATGCCGACTAAGGCAGGCAAATGGACGCGGCTGGTGTCTGCGATGGACATTGGCGATAGCGTCACAGTCCCAACGGGGTCAATGGCAACCTGCATTTCGCAGGCGGCTAGGGCCAAGGGATACAAAGTAATATCCCGTCAGGTCGAAGGCGGCATCCGCGTTTGGAGGACGGCATGAGCGACCCGTTCGTGATTGCGACCGCCTCCACCGCTGGCGCGACGCTGTTTGTGGTCGCCGTGGTGCTGGCCGTGATTGTGCGCAAGGACCGGCAGCGGCAGCGCGAGATGGACCGGGACGCCGAACTGATGAGGCAGCACCTGCAGTTCCGCACCGGCACGTACCTGCGGAGGGGCGAATGATCCGCGCTGCGTTGCAGGTTGCGGCAGCGGCTCTGGTGCTCGCCCCGGTTCTGGCGGTCTGCCTGTGGGGAGGGAACTGATGAAACGGGCGATGACTCAGACCGTGGTTTCTCTTGCTGGTGGCGTTGTGCTGGCTGGGTTGTGGACTGGCGCATGGTTGGAAAATGTGTCTACTTTCGCCTCCCAGTGCGGGGCGTTGCTGATTTTTGCGTACATCAGCGATTGGGGGCGGAAGGAATGACCATCGAAATCGACATCGACGAGGCGCGGGACTTGCTGAACCTGCTCAAGAAAGTCAACCAAGCCCGGAAAAACGCCTGCATGATCGCAATCTCTCCTGACTTCTGCGCCGAACTCGACAACGCAATCAGCAACTACGACGAAGCGGCGGGAATGGCGGCAGATGCGGCGTACTACGGCGGCGACGGGCCATCACAGAAGCAGGCGGCGGCATTCGCTGCGGCACGAAAGGACGCGGGCAGATGAGCGGAGAATACAACCCGTCCGACTACATCGGGCAGGACGACGAGAAGCTGGCGTGCGGTCACTCGCACCTTTGCGAGATGCGGTGCGAGGAGTGCCAGCGGCGATCCTGCCCGGACTGCACCCACATTTGGGACAACATCATGACCTGCGCGAAGTGTGCGCCGGCTGTGGTGGAGTTCCTGATCAAGCAGGCGGGCGACCTGACCGCGCTGGGGCTGACGAACGAGGCCGCGGTCCGCGACCTGCGCCAGACCAAAGAGCACGCCGGGAGCCTCGGCACCTGGGCGATGGAACGGCTGATGCAGCAGCGTGCGGTGCGGCTTGTGACGCGGCCTACGATGCAGGACGCCATTGCGGCGATGAGGGGGCAGGCGTGAGCGAACTGGTGAGGCAAGAGGCAGGGGCGGTGATGACGCAGGGTGGCGCGGAAATCATGTCCGTAATTGCCAGAGCGGCAGCGGATGATACCTGCAATGTCGAAAAGATGGAGAGGCTTTTCGCCCTCAAGGAGCGGATGGACGCGCAGGAGCGGGAGCGCTTGTTTGCTGATGCGTTGGCGCGGATTCAAGCTGCTGCCCCGCGAATTACGCAGCACGGCAGAACGGACAAGGCCAAATTCGCCAAGCTGGAAGACATCGACTTCGCCATGCGTCCGCTGATGGCAGATGAAGGGTTCTCGCTGTCATTTGACACGGAACTGGTGGACGGTAAGGTGCTGATGATCGGTCGGTTATCGCACCGGGCAGGGCATTCCGAAGAAAAGCGGCTGGCTCTGCCTATCGACAACGGTCCGGGGCGCAACTCCATTCAGGCTATGGGGTCTACCGTGAGCTACGGACGGCGTTACCTGACCAAAATGTTCTTCAATATCATCGAGGTCGGTGAGGACAACGACGGTAACGGAGCCACGCGCAGGATCACCCAGAAGCAAGCTGATCAACTCAATGACCTGCTGACGGAGCTTGGCGGCGAGGAGCGGGCGAAGCTGCTGAAGTGGGCGGGAGTGGAGAGGCTGGCAGATGTTCCGCTGGAGAAGTTTGACCGGGCGATGGAAGCCTTGCTGAAGCGGCGGGGTGGTCAGTGATTACGCACAACGTTGTGCAGGGCACGCGGGAGTGGTTGAGTCTTCGCGCAGGCATTCCCACGGCGTCCGAGTTCGGGCGCATTCTGACGGCCAAGCGGCTGAACCTGTCCGAGGCGGCGGAAACCTACATGCACGAACTGCTGGCGGAACGCATCTTGCATGAGCCGCTGACAAAGGCGGTAACCATGTGGATGCAGCGCGGGTCGGAACACGAGGCCGAGGCGGTTGCGTACTACGAAATGGCGCGAGGCGTTGAGACGCAGGTGGTCGGGTTTTGCACGAACGATGCCGGGACCATCGGGGCGTCACCTGATCGGCTGGTCGGGGAAGATGGGCTGCTGGAAATCAAAGTCCCGTCACCTGCAATTCATGTCGGGTACCTGCTCAACAGCAAGGGCGCGGGGGATGAGTACCGCATCCAGACTCAGGGGCAATTGTGGATCACCGGGCGGCAGTGGGTGGACATCATGAGCTACAACCTTGGGATGCCTGAAGCCCTTGTTCGGTTCCATCGCGACGAGGAAGTGATCGAGAAAATCGCGGCGGCGGTGACGGCATTTTCCGAAACTCTGGAATCCCTGTCCCTGATGTTCCGCGAGAACGGATGGATCAAGGACGAAGAACCGGAGCCGGTGGAGGATTACGGCGGCTTTGGCATCACCGATGAAGAAGCGGCATGGACTATCGACCAGGTTCGCATGGAGATCGAAGAACGTGAACGAAAAGCCCGCGAGGAGGCTGCCTGATGTCGAAACCAATTGGAACCGCTAACCCCAATCGTTTGCCTCGTCAGGCCGAGGTAACGGCAGCGGTGGCGAACTTGCGGAACGACTTGGCCGAGGAGTACGAGATCCTCGACGCTGCCGGCAAGCGCGAACTGCTTCGGCTGATTGAAGCGGCGGCTGCGGAATTGAGGAGAGCATGAGCAAGAAGCTGGAACTGCACATCGGGGAACTGCGGTGCGATGTTCCCGGTTGCGGGTACCAAACGGACTATGCGGAGACGTGGGAGACCATCGCGGATTGCATCGGGCGACCCTGCCCGAAGTGCGGGGCGTCACTGTTAACGGCTGAGGATTACGCCACGATGATGATGCTGTACGGCGTATCAATGTGCTCTGGTGATGCGCCTGAACATGCGGAACGGGTGACGGGAACCATTGAGATGAACGGGACGGGTGAAGCCGTCATTACACCGACTTTCGGACCGGGCCAGTAGCCCCGGATTCACCGCCCTCAGGGCAAAGAAAGGAGAGCCTATCCTCTCTAGGCCCCGGCAGTTGGGAGACTCCGGGGCCACTCGTAAAGGACAAGGAAGAACATGAGCGAAGAAACGATGAAAGCGGCGAAGGCGTTTGTTGCAGCGTGGGGGCCTGAACACGGGCGCGATGGGTTTATTCAGGACTTGGCTGAATTGATTCAGACCGTTGGCCGGGAGATCATCCTCAACGCCCTGCGGAGGGCCGAATGAGCGAGACGAATCAGGGCGCGATGACGCTGTGGCGTGCTTCGACGTTGGCGTTCAACCGCATCGAGGAAGTTCCCAACGTGACAGGGCTAACGGAAAGTTCGTTTTTTACCCGTTCCCAGTTGGGGGGTAAGGAAAGAAGACATGCTCTTAGGTCTGAGTATGGGAACTACTTTCTGACAAGGGGGGAGGCCGTGGCGTATCTGCGAAGCGTGCTGGCGCAAAAAATTCAGGGTGCGCAGATTGCGGTTCAGCAAGCCGAGGCGGAACTTGCGAAGTTTGAGGCAAAGTACGGCGGTGCCGAATGATCCCCGGCGTCCCGCTGGGGGCGAAGATCGTGCGGCTTGAAAGTGGCATCCCCAAAGATGGGGAATATGTGTATCAACACGGGATTCCGGTTCGGGCGAAACACGGGTTTACTTGTACGGGAGGTTGGGTTGTTCTCGCCCCCGACAACCCATACGGAAAGTTCCTGCACGAGGTCGAGTCCGACATCAAGGCTGCGGGCCGGGAGCGGCTGGGCGGCGATGACTACCGGGAGCCGAAGGAAGGAGAGGACGTGTGGATTACATCCGGTCTCGCCGTGAAAGCGGATACCAGCAACTGGCACGACAGTCCCCGCCTGATCCTGAAGCCGCTGAAGCGTCGGGTGCTGGTGGAGCAACGGGAATATCCGATTGACGAATGTGGGCAGGTGTGCTTTTACGGGCTGCCTTGTGCCGCCTCCGCGCTGGAGAAGAACAACCCTTCCGTCTACCGCATCGAGGAGCGGGAAGCATGACGATCCTCGCGATTGACCCAGGACCCGAGAAAAGCGCGTATGTTCTGGCGCGTCCACGGTACTCGGGAAGTTTGGATAAGACGCCGTATCCGCTGGAGATCGACGATTTCGGCATCTTGGATAACGCGGCAATCTTGACAGTCGTTCACGATCACGCTCGTGGTGAAGATCCGTATCTGGTAATCGAGCAGATTGCCAGCATGGGCATGGCGGTCGGGGAGGAGACGTTTGAAACCTGCGTATGGACCGGGCGATTCCTTGAGAGGTTCGACAGGTATTCGTCAGGCTCTTACCGTCTCAAGCGGGTGCCGATCAAGGTGCATCTGTGCGGCACGGCGAAGGCGAAGGATGCGAACGTCCGTCAGTCGCTGATCGACCGTTTTGGCGGGTCGTGGGCGATTGCAAAGGGCAAGTCAGGGACGAAGAGCAGAGAGCCGGTACAGGCTGGTCCGTTGGCCGGGATCTCGTCTCATGTGTGGTCCGCCCTTGCGGTGGCTGTGGTGTTTCTGGACAAGTACAAAATTGGGGAGATGAAATGAGCAGCGGAGCGGAGTGGATTAAGGAGATGCGAGTGGGCGTCCAGTGCGACGGCTGCATCGTCAACGAGCACGCAGCCGCTCTTGCGGTACAGGAGCGGGACACGGCTCTGGCTGACCTGGAGTACTGCCGGGAGTCGCGGAACGGCCTCTGGCGCGACCGCGAGAGGTGGCGTCATGTCGCGTGCCTGGAGGGCTTCGCGCTGGTGGTGCTGTTCGTGCTGGCGATTGCAGGGTGGGCGAAGTAATGTACGGACCTTCAGAAAGCGATTGGGTATTCATGTTGTTTTTCATTGCCGTCATCGGCGGTTTGGTCTTCGTCGGCGCAGAACACCTGATTCTGTGGATTATGGATCACGTTCACGTCACATGGGGGTGGGCGAAGTGACGGCGCAACTCGACGACGTTCTCACGATGCGGGAAACGGCCAGTCACCTGAAAATCTCGCCGGCAACCCTGAGCCGCATCCTTGCCGGGAAGTACGAAGGGCCAACGCTTTTGGCCATGGCTTTCGGCAAGCGGCTGATGATTCGCCGCCAGGACCTGGAGGCCTACAAGGCGGCCAAGGTGAAGGAGGGACGGAAGGGATGACGAACGCAGAAAAAGCCCGCGACCTAGCCGAAAAGGTCATGGGGTGGACCAACAAGGGAGCCGGGATGCGTGGGGGTTTTTTCTTCCTGCGCGACGGCAAAGAGACACATGGGACTCTGGTTGGCGAACTGGAGTACAACCACATTTGCTGGGACCCCTTCACCTCCCGCGACGACCTCGCGGAGCTGTTGGAGAGGCTGACGGATGAGCAAAAGCTGAGTGTGTGTGACTATCTGGCGCGTGATTTCGTGGGGAGGTCATTTAACTGGTACCTCCTCACCGCCACGCCCGCCCAAGTTGCCGAGGCAGTCTGGAGGGCGACATGCCAGTAACCGAGATGACTCCCGAACTCCTCGCCCACCTGACCGCCGAAGAATGTGCCGCGTGGGAGCGGGCGCAGAAGGCAACGCCGGGGCCGTGGGTTTCTGGTGTCGGTAGCTGGAACAAGTCGCATTGGAAGCACAAGGCTCCGCTGACGTGCGCGACCGGGACGCTGGCAAACTTCTTGGTGATGGGCACTGGGGAATCATCTGCGGATGGGGAATTTTGCGCCCACGCCCGCCTCGTCCTGCCCGCCGCGCTGCTGGCTCTGGCACAACTTCGGGCGGCGGTGGAGACAGCGCCGCATGGGAAGCAGTGCGATGGATACGATCTGGAGTCGCTTAGAACGGTTTTGTTCTGCGACTGCTGGAAGGCGAGGCTGCCGAAATGAGCTACGGGCAAGATGCTGCGGACCTGCTCCGCGAGAACGCAGAACTGAAAGACCAACTTCAGAAATACGACGCCGATTTGGCGGAAGTTGTCGCCGATAAGTTCCACTATCAGCAAGAGGTGGAACACCTCCGGCAGAAGCTGGCGGAAGCGCAGGAGGACACGGCGCGGCTGTCCTACATCATCGAGGAAAGCAACAAAGGCAACGGCTGGCTTGGCGATGACTTTTGGGATCGCGTGGCTGAACTGTGCCCCGTGGACTGGGACGAGGCCAACGACACTCAAAAGTGGGGCCGTGCCGCAATCGACCAGGCGAGGGGGAAGAAATGACGAGAGAAGAGGTGCAGCATGGCGCAGCCAGAACAGCAGACGACGCAAGGCGCAACCCTAAGCCGGGAGACGTGTTTAAGGGGAGAGGCAGGACTAGGGAAGTAACAGGGGTGGTGTTGAGCGGTTTACCGGGAGTGTATGTTTGGCAAGCCAAACCGGCTCGTCCTCGTAATGGGTTTATTCCGATGCGGTGGTTTGTGGATTGGGCCGCTACCGCCGAAGTGCTGAAGGTGGCCGAATGATCACGATCACCAGCAAGGCCGACATGAACCGGGCGGTAGCGACGGCAGCGTTCTGCCCCGAGCCGCCGTTGTCGGAAAGGCGTGCGATTCACGAGTCGGGAGCGTGGCGGTGGGTTGCGACGAGCAAGAATTGGCCCGAGCCGCGAAGTCCACACGATTACGTGCCATATTCTGGCCACTGGGAACCCGCCGACTTCTGCGGCGACCCAGCCGCCAGCTACATGCTGCGGCAGAAGATGCGGGAGCGGGGGTACAAGTACGATCAGCGAGACAGATTCGACGGTAAAGTTACCGCCTGTTTTCGTTCGGCGCACGGCACTGGGATTGCATTGCACGGCGATGAATGTATCGCCGAAGCCCTCGCCTCCCTCCGTGCCCTCGGGGTGGAGTTCACGTTGTCCGAAGGCTGGGACCAGCGATGATGGCCACAATCTGGAACCGTCCGCCAGTGCTGCCGCCGGGAATGCGGGAGCGCGTGGACGAGGCGCACCGGGGGCTGAACGAAATCTGGTACGGCGACCGGGACTCCCGAGGTTGCCATAGCTCCGAGGTGCGATCGATTCCGGTCACGATGGCCGCGCCTGCACCAGCCGAGCAGCCGAAGCGCGAGATCAGGCCGAGTTTCGAGAAGCAGGTGAAGCAGTGCGTTGGCCTGCAGACGGGCAAGAAGTCGGCGCTGACCATCGGCGAACGCGGCCCGGTAGTGGTGAAGCGCGACCGCCCCGGAAGAATTGGAGCCGAGCCACGAGACCCGGCGACGTGTACGCACTTTCAGAACGGCAAGGAACTCTGGTACAAGAACGGCAAGGGCAGGCTGGGGCAGCAGAAGGTGATCTGCCCTGCATGCAAGAGGGAATCACGGCTGGTGGACGGCGTTGTGGTGGACCCCGGCCCGTATGTCGCGCCGAAGGTTCCCAATCCGCCTGCTGACCTGCCCGCGTTCGTTCGGCAGTTCGTGGAGCAGCGTGGCGTCAGCTACGAGGACGTGTGCGGGCCTTCTCGCCTGCGTGAGGTGGCCGACGTGCGCCGGGAACTTTGCGTGTATCTGGAGCAGCGGCACCACATGAGCAACCGCCAGATAGCGGCGGCCATCAACAAGAACAATTCCACGGTTCAGTGGCTCATTTCCACGCGGAGGGCTGAATGATGCTGTACTACTCCCCCGGAATGGCGATGCGGCGCGACTTCGGTAAGGGCACCTGTCCGCACTGTGAAGCGGAGTTCACGAAGGCGAATAAGCACCAGGTTACCTGTGCCGCTCCGAAGTGCCGCGCCAAGCAGGACCGGAAGGCGTGGAGCAACCGTCAGGCTCGAAAAAAGGCCCTGCGATTGGAAGCGGCAAGGCTTTTGGAATCAGCGGGGGCCGCATGACCTGCGCCGAAGCGGACCGCATCAGGCGCGAAGGCCCCGGCGTGGTGGTGGAGCGGCTGGACGGCGTGGCTCGGGTGATCCTGACGTGCTCCGTGGACTACGCCGACATCATCAAGGCGCGGCTGGAGCAGATGCGCTGCGCCCGCCAGTTGGCGGAAGGAAACCCGGAAACCGAGGGTCTGAAGCTCGGTCTGGCCGACAACCTTCTGGAGGAACTAGAGATCGTGTACGGAATTTTCACAAGTTTCGAGGACAGCGGGGTCGGCAAGCTCCAGAGCCAGTCGCCTCAGGATGGTGGAAGAGATGCCGCCCGCGTCCCCGGATTGGATGGAGCATGAGGGTGTTCGCGAATGCGTCGAGGAGGCAATTTATGACGGCAATTTTCATCGAAGACAGTTTTGATTCGGCGCATTGGCTGCCGAACGTACCAGACGGGCACAAGTGCAAGGCACTGCACGGTCACACGTACCGAATCCGGCTGGAGGTTAGCGGAGATGTTGGAGCGGAAACAGGTTGGGTGATGGATTACACCGACCTGAAAGCGCAGTGGAATCAGGTCAAAGCTGGGCTGGACCATAAGTTCCTAAACGACATTTTGCCCAATCCAACCTGCGAACTGATTGCGGCCTATATTGGATCGCAAATGCCGTGCGTGGAGTGGATTGAACTTCGCGAGACCGTAAATTGCGGGGTGGTCTGGTCGCGATGCTTGTAATGCTGGCCAACAACTCCGGCAGCGATGTCGGATATCTGGCTGGACGATATCCCGGCAGGGTTGGGCATTTGTACTCGCCTGGAGCGCAGCGCGGGCCGAAGTGGTATCTGCCATATGCCCTTGACAATGAGCGGTTTACAGCAGGGGCGGATTGGTCTGAAGCAAAGTGGGTCGCGCTGCTCGACTGGGCCAGACTCAGCGGGCAGAATCCGCTCTGGACGCTGGTTCCTGACGTTGTGGGAAGCCGCGAAGGAACGCTGGCAGACTGGGAGCGTTACAGCCCCATCGCTGCGGCCTACGGGTGGCCTCTGGCGTTCGCAGTGCAAGACGGCATGTCTCCAGCAGACGTGCCAAATACAGCGGACGTGGTGTTTGTTGGCGGGTCAACGGAATGGAAGTGGAGGACATACCAGATGTGGTGCCATGAGTTTCCGCACGTCCATGTCGGGCGAGTCAACACTTATCGCAGGCTCTGGGACTGTCACGAAGCTGGGGCGAAATCCACAGATGGGACTGGCTTCACTCGTGGATGCCAAAGGCAATTGAGGGGACTGTTTGCGTATTTGGCAGAAAGTTCTGGAGAGTCGGTGCGGGCCGAACAAGTTGATTTGTGGGACGCCGCATGAGCCAGACCAACCTGTTCGCGCCGAAGCCCGCGCCCGAACTGATGGACCCGGAGACGCGGTACCTGTACGAGGAACGCTGGCGGATTATTTTTTTTCGATGGCGAGTTGCCAGAGGACGAAGCAAAGCGGCTGGCACTAGAGGAGATATGGAGAAGATGAAAACGCGGTGCAGGCACGAGCGGAATAGTTGGCTGATCGCGGGCGGGCACGTCGAATGGTGCTTCGTCTGCGGGGCGTGGCGGTACATGAAGAAGGTGGGGCCGAATGCGGTTACCCGCGCTGACCCGCCGCATGACAAGTGGAACAAGCCGTCCGGTGATCCGAAGATAAACCCGGCGTGATGGCAAAACCTCAAGTTGTGGTTTAGGTTTTGAGCCGCAACAGCGTGACCTGTTACGGCTCGCACGAAGCGGCAAAGGAGGCCGCAAGCATGACTGATTCGAGTGTACACGTTCAGCCGATGTCCGGGGAAGAGGTGCTGGCGCGGGCCGAGGCTTTCGACCCGTTGCCGAACCGCGAACGCATCATGCGGCTGGCGCTGGAGACGATCGTCCAGCAGGCGCAGGGCGGGCAACGGCTTCACGTTGGCGGAACTGGCATGACAGCCTATCCGCTGATCATACGCACCGCCGAACAGGCACTCAAGGAGTGTAGTTGAGCGGCGATGTTGTTGAAAACACGGTATGATGGTCTTGTAGGGTAGCTCCCTACATGGAACTGGCGCACAACCCGGCTGGTAGTCTCACCTCCTACTAGCCGGGGCCATTTCTCTAACTTCCTGAGGTGAAGAGGTGAAGATGGCAACAGTACCCTACATGCCGCTGTACGTCGCAGATTATCTGGCTGACACGGCGCACCTAACGACAATTGAACACGGCGCGTACCTGATGCTCATTATGAGCTACTGGCAGAAAGGATGTGCTTTCACCGCGCCAGATGAACAGACGTTGAACGTCCGTTTAGCGAACGTTGCGCGGATGTCAAACAGTGAATGGAGCAAAGTCCGTCACGTCATGGCAGAATTTTTCCAGGTATCCACCGACGACGTTGCAACGTGGCACCACAAGCGCATCGAAGAGGAACTGGCAAAGTTTCGCGCTAAGTCATTGAAGGCGCGAGACGCTGGGCTAGCGTCTGCACAGCGTCGGCTCAACGAACGTTCAACGGACGTTGGACAAACGTTCAACCATACAGATACAGATACAGATACAGATAAAACCCAGAAAAACGCCCCCAAACCCCCAGCGGCAAAAACCGCCGCCGTGTCGGTGCCTGACCCCGTCGAAATCTGGTTCTCTTCCGAGTTCTGGCCTGCCTATCCGAGACGCGAGGCAAAGACCGCTGCGCTGAAAGCAGCGCGGGCGGTTTTACGGACACCGGAACTTAGGTCGAAGGCGATGGCCGGGCTGTTGCTGCAACTCCCGGACCTGACCAGCAAGCCGCCCGACAAGCGACCCCATCCGGCGACGTGGATCAACGGGCGACGTTGGGAGGACGAGGCCCCGTTGCCGTTCGTGGCAGTGCAGCCGACCGGCAAGCGGAGTTTTGAAGAAAGCGTGGAGCTAGTATTCCGTGAGCGGTACGAACGAGGTGAACTGTGATCGATGCGAAACAGGCGGCAAAAGACATGGCGCGGCTCGCGGTCCTGAAGTTCTTTCCCTCAGACGATACGGCGCGGGCGGAGATTGTGCTGATGGCCTGCGAGATGGCCCAGACTAACGAACAGGTGGCGTGGCTGGCCAAGCGTTGCATCCAACTCTGGAACGAGTGGGAAGGGCCGCGCGAGATGCGGGCGGTGTTTTGCAGCCGGCACAAACCTGCGGACGGTATCGAGGCATATTCGTCGCTGAAGCGGTTTGCGGACGGGATTCCCAGCGAGAAGGCACCAGAACCGCTACTGCTGGCGTCAGGACAGCGCCAGATCGCGCCGCGAGAGTCTTCCGATACACTGACCGCGGCCGAGAGCATCCGGCCCGTCCTGCGGGCTTTATCGGCGGCAAAGCAGATGGGGGCGCCGAAGCGCGTGCATGTGCCGGGTATCCCGGTGGTGCAGATCACGGATGCGAACCGCATCACCGAAGCGGACATCGAGCGGGCGAAGCAGGAACGGAGGGCGAAACAATGTTGATGCCCTACACCTGTTTCGTGTGCGCATCCGACCAACACGACTGCGGGCACCGGGAGCCGGAACTGGTGGCGATGTACCTGGGGGACGCGCTACATCGGGCGGAAGCGGAGGAAAAGCGCCGGCGTGAGGAGAACGCGCAGCGGCGGGCGTGGAGAGAGGTGGCATGAAAACCGCAGGCGGGGCGAAGCCACTGCACCAGCAGTTATCCGAGCACGACCGGCGGAACCTGGACCTTGCGCGGCAGGTGCTGGCAGACGCGGGCAACCCGGCCGTGGCGCATCTGGTGGACTGGGCGAAACGAGTGGTGGAAAGGTTGGAGAAATGAATCTTATCGGGAATTATTGCGGATGCTGCGGGCGCAAGTTGGTTGCGCCGATTGCAAATTATTCGCAGGATTGGTGCGTGCCCTGCCAGCGTCACCTTGGACCATCACACAAGGCACCTTGGGACCGAACATACCTTGCGTTGCATGGCACAAACTGTTCTTTTGAAATCACGGATTCACTGGGGAAAACGTTTCCGCCGTGCGAGGGATGCGGAGGGAAAGGAACAAAGACGCAACGCGACTTGTGCGGAAAATGCGGAGGTACTGGCGTAGTCAAGAAGGCGCGACTGGCGCAGAAAGAGGGCGTATGAGCACGGAAAGCGCAACTGAGAGGCTGGGGCGGTGGCTATTGGAGAAAGACCACTCCCGGCACATTGAACGAAGTGGGGGAACAAAGAGCGGGTTTGTGGTCACGCTGTTTGACGGGCATAGACCGCGCCACGACAGGCTGCAAATAGGTGAAGGTCTGACCCTCGACGCCGCGATCCACGCGGCACTGGACGCAGCGTGGGCAGAGCGATGAGGCAGTTTTACCAGCAGTTTTTGACATGTTGGAGGCCATTTTGGTACGGACCTCCGTGCGAACACGGCGTTTTCGGAACCTCCTACAACGAGGGGATTGTCCTTGACTGCGGGGCGTGCATGAAGGCCGTCCACGAAAAAATCAGACGCGAGATAGCGGAAGAAAAGGCGTACCAGTTGCGTGTGGCATTTGGGCCATACCTTCGGGGTCTTGAATCCCGGATCTCCGCACTCGAATCAGGTGGGCAGAATGGAAGGGGCTGAAGGCATGACGAACGAAGAAAAGGTACTGGCAGTCAACGTACAGCAGTTGAGGGCCACGGTCTCGGACCAAGCGGCCACCATCGCCCGCCTTGAGCGGGAACTGGCAGAGGCGAAACCGAAGGCCGAGGCCCTCGACGCGCTGACGGCGTGGATAGACAGCGGTGCAATCATGGCGAGGCAGATCAAGATCAGTGAGAGCCCGACGCGGGATAGGCCGTTTTATCGGGTGACAGTGGCCATTAAGCGGCAGCGATGGGATGCGGAGCATTCGGACCTCGCCGCCGCGATCATGGACGCGGTACGGAAGGCGCAATAAAGCCGCACGATTGGCCCGTGAAACGCCGTGAAACGCGCTGGAGGGGCGCGCCCCATACCGACCATACCGCACAAGCAAAACAGCCCCGTTATGGGGCCGTTGCTGCGTTGCTGAGGTGTTCGGCAAGTCGTTTAGCGCGTGCCAGTTCTGAATGGTAGCCTTGGTGTTCAGGGTTGTGGGTGTCCCATAATTCCCAGTACAGCCGCTTACCCGCTACCGTCCGGTAGATCGTCCACCTGCCCGAGGTCCACCGGGGCGGCAACGTGGACGTGCCCTTGTGCCGTTGCCAGGTCATTCGGCCCCCCGATGCGCGAAGATATCGCCGTCGATGCTGGTGTACTCAAACGCGGGCGCGGTAACGTTCTCCTGCGCTACCAGATCGCGGACGACCTGCATTTTCGATTCCCAGATCGCAGTGCCGAATGTTTCAGCGTTCACGGCAGCGCGGGCGGCCTGAAGTTTTGCTGCGGTCACTTCGCCACCTCCCCTTTCCGCGCCCACGGCGTCCGAATCCCGAACGGTCGCCCGACTTTTCGGGTGCGCACGGATGCCAGCGAGGCCGGGTCAATGTCCCAGGCCGAGGTGCGAAGCGTGCCCGTTTTGGTGCCGGCAATGCGCCCCTGCGCGAGGAGCTGCATCACGCGGTTGCGGGTTACGCCGAGTTCGGTTGCCACGGCTGCGATTGTCATGCTGCCACCTCCGCGAAGTAGGCGTTGATCGTGTCCCGCAATTGCGCGAGATCAGCCAGCAGCAATCGGACCTCCAGCACGGTGTAGCCGTCCTGAATTGTGACGTGGTGCCGGTCGCTCACCGGCGTCTGGTGTACGCCGCACGTTGCCAGCGTGGGCGAGATCGTTATTGCGTTCATTCCATTCCCCCGAAAATCATCACGATCAGCGGAGCCGCCGCCACGGTAACGCCGATCAGGACTGCGCCAAGGGCCATGAGCGCATCACGCATGGGGCACCTCTCGCACGCCGTCGCGAGTCAATTGGAAATCAGCTATGCAAATTTCGTCACCCACTCTGACCCGCTTCCCGTTCGGTAACGTCCGATACCCATCGGCATCCACAGGAATACGGTAGATATCGCTGACTGTCCAGTTACGCATTTGCCACCGCCCCGGAGTTGTACGCAGCCCGGAAGTTGCTCAGTTTCATTTCATCTCCTCTGCCCGGACCGCCGGGCACGAACGCTCTGGGCTTGCGACCAGACCCCGAAAGGGTGCGCATTACAGCCCGTTAGGGCTGCGCTCTGCAAGGGATTACAGCAACTGAGTGTATTCGTATCCGAGGCCCTCGAAAGCGCCCTGCACGTTGCGGGTGGCACCTGCCAGCATGGCGGACCATTCGGAATCAGGCGCGGTCGCCAGCGCAAGCTTGCCGTTACGCAACACGCAGCGCTTGCCGTCGACGGAATCGACCGCGTTGATAATGGCATCGTTCAGGTAGCCGTGCCGCGCCCGTCCGGTCACGCCGGGCAGTTCGGCCAACGGACCAGCCCAGATGCCGATAGTTGCCGTGCAACCAGCGGAGGTCTGTATGGCAACAATCTTGCCCGCCTGTTTGCCGTCAAAGTTCAGGCTAATCACGGTAACGGCTTTCGCCTGATTCATTTCGTATGCGCTCTTCATTTTCGGTTCCTCTTTCGTACTGCTTATTATCTTTATTCTGCCAGATGCGGCGACCGGATGCAAGTGTTATTGTGCGAGCGCCGCAAGCTGTTCGGCAAGGTCGCGCCCGAACTGATCAATCAGGGCAGCGTCATTGCAGCCCTTAATGCGGCGGTAATACGTGTTAACGGCTGCGGACCGTTCGTCCATGGCTACCTTAACCAGCGTCATTCGGTCATTGCGTCCAGGGCAGGAGTCGTACCATTCCGTTTTCGCTGCTTTCCGAGACGGCCATACGTGCGACTGAAGCGCACGGCCCGGAATTGACTTACGGCCGCAGGTACCAGTGTGCTCATGAATGCGGTAACCGATCTTTGCTGCCTTGCGTGCAGGGTTAAGCATTCGCCACCTCCGC
>JAAOEI010000343.1_pt1 | contig 18084 bp, 36 predicted proteins | sample 7059261 | NCBI WGS metagenome assembly JAAOEI01 (sample SAMN14008812, study PRJNA610033) | viral metagenome | isolation source: viral particles filtered from seawater | place: China: Hangzhou Bay, Yangshan Deep Water Harbour | collected 2017-10-31
GTCTTCCCAGTATTCAATACCAGATTCTGTTGCGATAGCTTGGAGATAACAGTCTACTTCACTTGAAGCACTACCAAAATTACCACTCACTTGACTTGAATTGTAGCTCCACATCCAACCTCCTTCACAGCAATCACACGGAGGCTGATCATACCAACTATCATCATAAAAAGTATAAGTTTTCATTATTTCTCCTTATAAATCTTAGCACGAATCTCATGCAGTTCAATTGGTGTGTAGTTGATTTGTTCCATACAGACATTCATATAGCGTTCATCATCAATCACATGGTAGTGAGTATGTCCGTGAATGTTCACTTTACCACGAAGTTCGTCTGGGTGAATAGGTGGATGTGAAAGCCAGAATTCTTTATACTTCTTTAGCGAATACACTTCATCGTAGGCTTCTACAAGGTCTTTCATCGTATGGTGATCCAAATCATGGTTCCCACAGATGAGAATCTTCTTAGCTCCAACCCAAGTCTTCACATCTGCAAGAGATTCTTTGTCAAACGCTACATCACCAAGGAAGTATACAGTGTCTCTCTTAGTTACACGCTTGTGATAGTTTTCTTTAATCAGAGCACTGTGTTCTTCTACGGATGTAAACCCCTCTCGGAATTTACAAATGTTCTTGTGCGCTAAGTGTAGATCACTTAGAAAATATACTGCTGACATTCAAATCCTCCTAATATTTATTCACATTGACGTAAGACGCACAAGCATCCACAACTTTAATTCCAGTTTTCAAATTACCACCAACACTATGTCGTATCTGTAAGTCTGGGCATAACATTTGTGTATGAGGTTTGGCTAGTAGTGGTGTGTATTGATCTGGCTGCCATAAGGTGAATACGAAGAACACACCAGCTATAGCCGTGCATGTAAATATGTACTCTGCTACTTTCATAAACCCTCCTGTCTGTTTTGTTACAACCATTAAACAAGAAAAGGGATTCCCAGTCAAGAGAATCCCTTATAATTTTTAGTCACTTAATGAGCGTCTTATAGAACAATTCACCATTCTCTGTTGGAGCAAACCGTATCCACAATTTCTGTACGATAATGCCTTTCTTGCGAGAGTTTTGCAGGCTCACTGTCTGTACAATCTTGTTGCGTTGTGCAGCAAAGAACCAGTCATTTGGGATGTTGTCAAATGGTGGATCGAAATACCGTTGATGGTTCTCGTTATACAAGCCGTTGTGAAGACTCACGGCTGTGTTCAATGAAATATACTGCCTACCTCTGTTTATCCACAACCCACTCTCAAAGCTCTTCGTGGGCATGAGGTAGGTGTAACCAAGCTGTTCCATGAATAGCACAACACTGCTCAACTGCACCTTCGATGTGTCTTTGGGTGAAATGTCCAGTTGGATCTGTTCCATTACATATCATCCTCATGTCGAATCCCAATATACACAGGGAACCGTGGTTTATCTACAATCCCAACAGCAAAGTATTTGAACTTTACAAGCTGTCGGTGATACATCTCTCGGTTATCCCAAATCTCTTTGCGTTGTTCATCATTAAAGCCAGTGCCAATCTTAAAGGCTCCCCATTTCTCAGAGTGTACAACCAAAGCACCCAATGTTCCACAAGGGATCATATTCTCTTGGTGACTGCTGCGCTTAGTTTGACCCAGTTCACCAACAGTGGCTTCGTTAGCATTGTGCATCTTCTCTTCAAAGTCGATGATAGTTGCTTCCTCATCAACGAACTGTTTCACTTTAAGAAGAATACCTTCTTTCAGCGTAGAGCGACCTTGCTTATACCGTCCTTCAGGATCACGAAGCATGACACCTTCTGCACCCATTGAAAGGAAGCCTGCTTCTAGTTCTTGCACTTCCTCGGGAGAGTTTACTGTGAAGTTGCGCAGTTTGAACACTTGATTATCCCAATCAGGAATACAGTTCCACCAGCGATGCTTATATGGTTCATTCTCTGTGATACGATCAAAGATGTAAAACTTCAGCTCCTTGATATCAAACTCTTCTGGAAACTCGTGACTCATACAAGCTCGTGTACTCTTGTTGAATACATCTTTAGCATTCTTGTCACCGTAGATGATTTCACCATCATAACCTTCATACTTAGCTTTACCAAACTTAGCTTGGACAGTGGCTGATGGAATAGGCTTCATACTGCGTGACATGCACACTCCGTTATGCACAGACATGCGTATGCCATCAAGCTTCTCTGATAGAAGCATTGGGTAATTTAGTTTTGTTACATCCTCACATGCTACAGCAAGCAAAGGTTTGAATAGTTTTGTCATAAAACCTCCTCCGGTTTATCTTTTCTTAAATACATTCACTAATAGTGAGCATAATTGCTAACTTACAAACTCTTCTGACTTCTGCACAACACGTTTACCCATTTGACCTTCATACCTACGAAGGTAAGGTTCATTTCCCCACTCGGAGTATGCTAATTGGTCAACAATCACACCATACTTATGTAAGTAGTTAATTCCGTCTAAGATTCTGTAGTCTCTTGAGAATACCACACGTTTCACCTTAGAGCGAACAAGCAGTTTAGCACATTCTAGACACGGTGATAGTGTGACAAACACTGTGGCATCCTTAGCACTCACACCTTGCTCAAGCATTTTACCAAGCGCATTAAGTTCGGCATGGACTACTTCAGGGTTTCCTTCTGTACTAAACCCCCATTCATTTGGGCCACCACTTGCGTGACCATTAAATCCTAATGCTGTCATGCCAGATTCAGCAAGAATCAAGCACCCTACTTGAGTGCGTGGACAACGTGATTCATTAGATACTCTCTCTGCAATCTGCATATACATGCTGTCGTATTTCATAAATCCTCCTCAGAATTTCTTTTGACCCCTACGAGTTTGTGTCCCAGTACATGTATAACTACCACTACCAGTCCCTTGCTTGCATTGCTTTACGCTATAAAACCCTTTTCCATATTCAGAGTCAATATACTCCTGAGCTGCAAGCCTATCACGAGTGTGAATGAAAAGTAAATCACCTGTAGCCAATTGTACGAAATACTTTGATGGCTGATTCAGAACAAAGCTTTCTGAAGCTTCGTCCCACACCTCACTATCTTTCTCAGGGACAATTGTAATCTTGATAGGTTTACTCTGCATTCATCTCCTCCATTAATACTTCGCTCAAGTTATCACCCAATTCACAAGCAATGCAACTTTGTTGGTGGGACATTAGATCAAGGAATTCATCATACTCAAGTTCGATCATATATTAAAACTCCACCTTTGGTTGTACGGGACGTGGATAACTCACAAAGCAAATATTATCCAGAGGACTGTCTTCTACATTATATTTAATGCAGAAGGTTTCAAGTCTACTGCCGTTCTGGTGTTTACAGGGCAGGGTACAATATATGAAGTTACCAACTTTAACAGCAGATAGACTATTAATCCAACCTTGATTATATGTCTTGAATACAAGAGCTGTGCCAACTTTGTCTAGGTTGTCATTGTAGATTCGCATGAACTTACTTGCACTGATGATTTTACGTTGCTTTGAATATTTGTTCATTTCTTTCCCTCCAAGACAGTAACTCTCGACTTTAGTATTTCAATCTCAGTATTCTGGTTCATATTAATAGAGCTAATTACGGTGACTGTCAAAGTTAACGCAACTATGATAACAGCATTCGATGAACGCATAAATCCTCCTCAGTGAATGTGGAGCCATGATAAAGCACTCCACATCTGTTTGTCAAACTTTATTTAACCGAGTTGTGGATTTTCTGAAAGCTCTGGTTTCTTAGTTCGCGGCGGACGCTTAGATGGCGTCCCTACCGGCTTCGCTGACCTTTCAGCATCTTTAATATCACGCTCAGCAAGAGCTTCTTGTACAGCTTCCTTGATTAGGGTCTTCAAGTCAAATGGTTCTTCTGGGTTTAGACCATCTTCACCACACCCTCCACACTCAGGATTCCCACAACCTTGTTCTTCACGATGCTCTTGATAATTTGCAAGACGTTCGCCAAGCTCTTCCGCATCAATCCACATGTCCTGACCTTTTGATACCAAAGAAATTTCTTCTGGAAGCAAGAACCCATCATACATGTCATGCAGAAACTTATCAATACGCTTATCCATAAATTGCACTTGGGAGCGAATTTCACTGTCCTTACCATAGGCCATCCAAGAAGCTGTGTGGACAAAGAAGTAAGCAAAGTCACCAAGCATCCAATTATCACAAGCCAGAGCGATCCCTGTAGCCATACTACCGCATTGATCATGGATGTGTGCGGTTACTGGAGCACGGCAGGCTTTGATCCCATTGATCAGCATAAGTCCAGCGTCAAGCCGGCCCCCTGGTGAGGAAATTACAAGTCGTACTTCATCCCACTCAGCTGCTGACTCAAGAGCTTCCATGTGGTCACGGTAGTCGCTGGGAGCACCAATCTCATTATCAAGGTAGAGAGTGTAGCACTTTGTTGGAAAGCTTCGCTCACGAACAGCACCGTTAGGTTGCATCAGCATTTCTTCAATACGAATCTCATTCATTTTAGTCATTAATTCTTCTCCTTTTCAACATCAACTACAAGGGATTGGGTTTCTTCATTTAAGTAAACAGAAAGTACAGTAAGTTGACCATCCTCTGAGAAGACCTCGACTTTTAGGTTGTCTAGTTCATATTCTCCTAGACCCTCAATATATTCGTAAATTTTACCCTTCATTTAGTCTCCTTCTCTTTAGCCTTAACCATGGCCTTGCATAGACCACCCCTTACAATATCATCACTGCTTGCTTTAATCACTTTGATATGATTTTCAAGTGCAGGGTTTTTATCTACAAACTGGCACAACCAATCAATCCCATTCAGACCACGAATATCGCTCTGATTTGGATCACCAATGAGAATAAGCTTTGAACCTTCTTCCATGCGAGTAATCAGTGTATAAAGTTCGTCTGGGTGCATTGATTGTGCTTCATCTACAATCATCACTCCACTGACACTACGTCCACGAGCATATTCAGGGGCTAATAGTTCCACAGTACCATCATGCAGAGCATTCTCGTAAAACCCTTTACCATAACGATTCCAAAGAACTTCCAATAGTGGCATCAAATATGGCTCAAACTTTTGCTGTAGCGTAGAAGGGAGCATGCCTAGACTACGACCCATTGGAATAACAGCACGAGTCAGTACAATTTTGTCAATGTAACCTTTCTTCAACCAATCACTGACTTCACACATTGTAAGATAGCTCTTACCACAACCAGCAGGAGCACTAAACGCAACAACGTCATAGTCTCGCAATGATGCTAGGAAGTCTCGCTGAATGTCATTCTTAGCCTTTACAGGAGGTTGTACTTCTTTAGCAGAATGCTTTTCGTTTACAACACGACCAGTATCAGCCTTCTTCTCCCAACGATTATCAACCACTTTACGTTGATTACGTTTTTCGCTCAATTTACACCTCCATTCTCATTTTCAGAAACAACAAACTCAAGTAAGTTTGCCAAGTCATTAGAGCACGCCTGAGCGGCCCTGTCGATTGCGTCACGGTACTCAATATAAGCATCGCTGTGGAGCACTTCATCCATAGCATAGAATCGGTCTGGACTTATGCGAAGGAAAAGCTCTTGCTGAAATTTGTAATTGAGTTTAGACCAGTCCACTCGTAGAAGTGCATCGTATATCGTGTCATTGTCAGAATATAATGCCAACATGCTATTACGAAGTAAGTCTTTCATCTAACCCTCCTTACCTAAAGCTATCTCATTCGTATAAAGATTAGCCTTCTGCAAAGCTTTCCTCATACGTTCATTCTCAGCAAGCAATGTCATCCTCTCATCTTTCATGCACGTTAGCAAGTATTTTGCTACGTTTTCAAATGGGACAGTTGAAAGATCACCACTCATTAAGACATTCTGCACTGTACCGAAGGTGCCTTCTTTATCGAGGTCACGCAAAAATTGTATCTGGTTTACGTTCAATTTTAATACCTCCGTTCCTTTGATATATTTCTATGATTTTCTCAAGATTATAAGTATAGGTTGTTTCAGACCAACCATCAGACACCTCCAGCTTAGTTAAAATACCACACTCAAGTTCTCTTTTGCAATCTCTTTCTGCTTTCTTGCAGCTTTCAACGGATGGGAAGTAGTAGACGCTATGTTGCTCTATTTTATACAAAGACTTTGAATTTTGCTGTCTGACCCTTTGATTACTATTAATAGTAATCCCAAATTTAATGGCTATAACGCTCTCGGTACAGTCAATAATATCATTAATATAAGCCTCCCTTTGGCGGTGCATCCCGCATGCACAAGGTCGATTACCTCTTTGTAAATTACCGCTTTGTGACTCCCCAACCTCACCACATTCAGGGCACAACATGTACCAATAACTTTTATTACCCCTTTTTGTTTCTCTGTCACTCTTCCAAAACTTGGTGTCTGAATGAAAGCAGCCAGATTTAAAGAAAGATTGTATCATAACTTCATCCGTCTTTAGGTTACTCCTGCACGCAGCGGTTATGCTTACGTCAAAGCCACACATAGGACAACCATAACCCTGATTTAGCAGATTACCAATAGCTCCACTTTCCCACTCCCCATGCTTTTCACAAAGCATTTTGATTTTAGTATATTTTGCAAGCCAGTCTCCAACAAACGCTATGAAAGTATACCCAATCTCTTTTGCTTTACGGGAGCAAAGCACACGATATTGCTCTTCAGACCACTTGGGGCTTGTACTACACCCACAGGGTATCCTACCACTATTCAGACTAGACTTCATACTTCTAAAATAGCCCTGTCCAAATAGGTTGAAATCCTGTGAACAAACACTGCACTTTATAATATAGAATTTATCACTTCTGTTAACTCTGTTACCACTCCAGCCGACAACAGTTAGCTGTCTTTCCTTACCAAACGTAGGAGCCGTTAGGCTCCATTCATCTTGTTGTAATCCATTATCGTCAAGTAACTCAGCTAAATCCATCAAACCTCCTGTCCAGTGTTTTGTAAATACTTTGTCAGCATAAGATTACGATCCCGGCCAGTAATACCAATTGTCTTAACAGCCTCTTTGAAGCCACTCCAATCCAACTCACTAAGCTGTTCTTTGCTATATTCAGCAGGTAAGTATAGCTTCCCACGGATACTCTTGACTCCTGTAATATCCCAAAACAGACTTTCAATATCCACTTTAGCACCAACACCCGCCCAAGAGCAAAGTTCATACAAGAAGTTTTGAGCACTGTAGTCAGAGATAACAAACTCACCAAGCTCTTTCTCCTCAAAAACCTTATCTGGGTTTTGATACAGGTTAATTTCCTTTAGATGTGTCTCTAAAAGCCACCCACGATTCGATGACTCTACATAGAACCCTTGCTGAATAGCTTTGACTACTTCTGATACAAATGTGTATGGGTTTACTTCTACGATTGTAACCGATTCCATATCTACTCCTTAAATTTACTATTAGCCGTGAAAAGATTTACACATAGACGGATTATTTCTTAGCTCGTGGTTTACGTGTACGTTTGATTGTAGTGGCTACAGCTTCTGTTTGCAATGCTTTCTCCAAATCAATCGCCTTATTCTCTTCAGCCTTCCCAAGAACCTCATTAATCCGTGTCATAAGCTCTTGTGGGAATGGAACAAGACAGCTTCCAAGGAAATCACACAAGTCTAGTGTGGACTCGATTTCTTCACCTGTTACACTATTCAACCGAGCAATGTATGCACGATCAGTGCCTTGTTGCAATACAGCAGAGAAGTAATTGTTGCGATAGGATGTGCGAGTACAGATTCCATAACCAAGTTTGAGGTTACTGCGTAGACTTGCTACAAAAGATGCCCAATTACTTGTTGTGATGACCAAGTTATTATTTTTCATTTACCCTCTCCAAATTGTTGATAAATTTCATTAAAACAAATATATGCAGGACGATCACCCTTCAATACACGCAGATGCTTAAATCCTGTTGGTTTAAATGACAAACCCTCGCCATCACCAACTACATAGACAATTTGACCTTTAGCTTCATTCAAATTATTCACGCCGAAGAACAACAGGAGTTGTCGAATCATCTCACAACCATAAGCTGTACCAACACGACGTTTAAGGTCTTCATTCCAAGTGTCTAAGGAAAGACCACCAACACCTTGACACAAGCCATCCTCGTAATTCACATGAACCCAGAAGTTCAGAATACCACGATCTTTAATCTCAAGGCTTGCACTTTCTACTTTAGCTAGTTTCATCTCACTCTCCTTTAATTTTCTTATAAATAGCCCCAGCAATCAACAAAGGCCAGAGCATACTTGCTCCCCAAATCATAATGCTAACAAACATTGGACTCAGCTTATCCAAATCACCACTTGTATCTTGTGCTGCTTCTTTCTTGATGCCTACGTGAAAGATGAAGCCGATGATGCAGTAGAGTATTACCAAGATTGTTGTGATCATTTATTTTCTCCTATTTGTTTAATACTAACAACGAAGAATTCTTTAGTGGCACTATCATACAACGTAATACTTTGTACACCACTGTCTTCAACTACAATTACGTGGACTTGTTTGCCATGTAATTCTTTCCAATTAAAACACTTTAGGTTTTCCAATGTGATTAGATCATCACTCATTTCTCATCTCCTTTCAATATTTCTATCATATTCTCTACATCTACCCCTTTAAGGTATAGCGACATGATGCTGGATGCAGATTGCTTTGTCAACTCTTTCCATCCAAAATGTTGCTTGATATTCCTTGTGGTGCCTTCCCAGCTTGAGGGTGAGTAGGTGGTTTCTTTCAATTCCACATACCTCCAATAAGCTCACCAAGACGCATCCACTCTTTTGAATAGTCAACTTTACCAGTAAAGTCTTCAGAAGCATCATTGAAAACCTTGGCGATTTCACTAATCTCCTTACGCTCAGACTCAGATAGGCAAGCGGATTGTTGCTCCTTATCATCATACCAAGCTAAGCGTGTTGCCAAGAATTTCAGGATAACCTTGTCCATATTCCAAGATTCTGTTGGTGCTACACCTGTCTCTTCCCAGCGCTTAATATCATTTTCAAATCGGTCGTCTGTTGGTTCCACGAACCCTAAATAACCCATATGTTTTTGCATTTCATCCTCCTACGGATTTCCTTTTGTGGCTACCATCTTACCACCAATCTGAGCACAGTCAAGAGGTTTCTTCACATTTCTGTGTAAATTATTCTAATGGAAGCTCTTGACAGTGGTGGGAATGGGTGTATGATTATTGTCAGTAAAGCAAAAGGAGGCTGATATGAGAATAGAAATTGAAGATAGACCTTTTACAGAAAGACTACTTCGTGTAAACCCAGAAAAGATTTATGTCTTTGGTGATAATATGAAGCGTTACGGTAAACGAGGTCAAGCTGTTATTAGGTGTGAGCCAAATGCTTACGGAATTGCTACAAAGCGTTACCCAAGCATGGACAATTGGGCTTTCTTCTCAGACAAACAAGATGAGCTTGATTGGGTATTAACTGATCTACGTGGGTTGTACAAGTGGTCAAAGACACACATAATTGTATTTCCAGCGGCTGGTATTGGTACAGGCTTGGCTGATATGAAGAATCGTAGTCCTGTTATCTGGGATAAGATGTGTCAGATTTTGAAAGATCATTTTGGGTATGTGAATGGAGGTTGATATGTGCAGAGTTGTGAACAAATACAAAGAAGACTATGATGTGTACATTGGTAGAGGCTCAATGTGGGGTAATCCTTTCCACATTGGTGAGCATGGTACACGAGAGGAAGTGATTGAGCTTTATAGAGAGGTACTTTGGGCACAGATTAGGCGTGGGTTGGTTACGAAGGAAGATTTACTTGCGCTTGATGGTAAGCGGCTAGGTTGCTTCTGTAAACCACAAGCTTGTCATGGGGATGTGATTGTGAAGGCTGTTGGGTGGGTTAAGGGTCAAAAACAGAGTTGATAATTTTTCTGGAGGCTTAGTGGCACTAGGTCTGTAGACGATTTTGACTACTAAAATGTAGTTGTATGATAGGAGGTGGTATAGAGTGGATAGGGATGTATATGGATCAGGTTAAGAATACTAAATTACTTACATACGATATAAAGGTTAGGAAGGTGGTTAGCAATGTAGTGAGATGGTACGACTATAAGGATACTGAAGCTGTTGGTGTTGTTATCTACAATCTTCTTGCTTGCATCAGGAAAGGTAGTGTGCTGGTGTATAGTAGAAATACTCGTACCCTCACTGGCATCTCAAAGAAAGGTATCACTCCTTCTCGTATCATCAAAGCTGTTGACTTTCTGCAAAGAGAAGGGTACATTATCGCTTACAAAGGTATTGCTAGCTCTATACCTGAAAGACGGACTATCAGTTGGATAAAGTCTACTGACCTATTCTTAAGCACATGGCCCTCTAAAGAGGTTTACATGCAAGCAGAGCTGGACTACTTGGAACAATGCGAGGTGATTGAATTGAGAGATGAAAACAAGAACACTATTCCATACAAAAACAATGAGCACACAAAACGTATGGCGGAGGTTGTTCGTAGACTAAATAGTCTGAATGAGAAATGCAGTGTTGTGGATCGTGAAGGTAAGATCATGACAAACATCTATTGTCGTATTTTCAATGAATCCTTTGATTATGGTGGTAGGTTTTATCGTGCCGATGTATTGGCAATCAAAAACAAAGAAGATGATGCACGTCTTGACATTCTGATGGATGATGAAGCTGTTGTTGAGGTGGATTATTCTAATCTGCACTTTCGTATTGCAGCAGCTCTTGAGGACTTGGACAGTGAAGATATTCCACTGGATGTGTATTCAGGGATTCTTGAGGATGAAACAAACAAGGTTGACCGCAGTATTGTAAAGCTTGCTGTAAACATGATGTTCAATTGCTATGATAAGCTCTCAGCTCAAAGAGCTATTCAAAAAGCTATCAACCTGATGCCAGATGAAGCCAAGCAGATTTATACACTTGGTGGTGCTAAGTCTGTAATGGCATTGATTTATGATGAGTACCCTGCATTCTCGCATTTGTTTTGTGAAGAAAGCAGCTTTGGTCGTGTGTTGCAGAACGCAGACAGTCACCTGGCTAGTGATATTCTTGAAGTGATGCTTGAGAAGAACATTCCTTGCCTTCCTGTGCATGACAGCTTCATTGTTAAGATGAAACACCTTGACATTCTATGCAAGGCTATGGGAGACTGCTTCCGTAAGCGCTTTGAGGTTGATACGATTGTCCCTGTTGGGGTTAAGTGGCGAGAAGATTCTATTGTTAATGAGGAGAAGATTTGCGTATGAGTAAGCAACAAATTTATCTGATGAAAAATGATATGGGACTTTATAAGATTGGGATTAGTAAACACCCTAAACAACGTGCGAAGGAGGTTTCTACAGCTAGTGGAGTCCCAACGACAGTAATTGACCAATGGGAGTCCTATAATGCTTATGTAACAGAGCAAAGACTTCATCGGATATTTAAAGAGAAGCGTAAATCAGGGGAGTGGTTTAAGTTCACTAAGAAAGATTTAATACTACTAGTCAAGTATATTTCCGACTTCGATAAGTTGATTACACATCACAGTGACACTTATTACCAGAGTAATCCTTCTACTTTGCCTTGCCAAAGTCTTAAAGCCTTGGTAACTAGGAAATTCAGTACAGGGAGCATTGACGATTATTGTAAAGTACGGGATTACCAATACTCAATACTTAAAAAGGAGTTCAAGAACCTTGACACATATTTTAAGCTCATTCAAGAGTTAAAGGATAGTGGTTATTACATTCCTTGGTGTTGGAGCACTGGTCAAAAGAATGGTGTTTTCAGTAGCCTATATGAGCCGACATTTAGTTATTTCACCCGACAATACCCAATTTGCACTCAGGTTGAGAAGGCTAAGCTTGACGTTCTATACACTGAGTCATACTTGGAAGACTTGTCAAATAATAAAGTCAGCATGGAGCAGCAACTTATGAGGGAGCTACAGACGCTGCAAAGTATGGTTGATAAGTAGCTTGTTTGGCTTATAACAGGGCTAGATTCAACGATCATACCCTCACCCACACTACCCTACTGGCAAGTAGATAACGATGATTCTGGACCGTTTTAGGAGGCTATATGAAGAAGAGATGCGGAGGTTGCGCACACTGGGTAAAGTGGAAGAAATCTTGGCATGGGTTAAGTTCAGATGGGCTGTGTGGTTTACAAGATTGGCGTTGTCCTTCAGATTACAGTTGTGCTCTGTGGGAAGGTAAGAAGTACGAAAGGGTTAAAGTCAAACTAGTGGAGGAATAGAAATGAACGAAGGTTACATAAAAGGCTATAAAGTTACCTACGATAATAAGTATGCTCTCTCAGACAAACAATACCTTGGTGAGACATATTATCAAGTGCAAAAGTGTCTTATGATACTTCCTCCAGACATTACTCTTGAGGATTTCTTGAAGGGGATGATGATACTGACCAGAGGGTGTGTAAATCCAGCTATTATCAAGGAGGTGTGGAATGCTTTTCAAAAAGAAGTACACTCGCAGTGAGTGGATGGAAGGGTTGTTGCAGGCAGAAGCTTTGCACCAAGATGATTGGACAACAGACGGGATTCGTGCTGAGTTCTTTACACCAACTTCTGATGAGGTTGCAAATGGCGCTTATGAGTATTGTTGGTTTATTGATAGTCTAAACGCCGGAGAGAATAAATAGAATATTTCTATCAAAAGACTTGACAGAATAGACTTCTCGTGAGACAATCGACCCTACAAAGCAAATAATGCTTACAAAGAATCGGGGAAATTATGAAATGAGATGCGTAGCGTGTAACTGTGCTCTCCGTCAAGGAGAGCTTTCTATGACTAAAGATGATGGAAGTCCTGAAGATATGTGTAGTGATTGCCGTGGTATTGCCTATAGTGCAGAGTTCTTAGATACTCACGAATACCAACACTCAAACACCACAGAGTTCCTAGACTTACACTATAGCTTTGTTGATAGTCAATCACAATATTAAATATTTCTTGACATGGTGCTTTATATTTGTTATAATATAGCCCGTAGACCAATTGGAAAAGAATATGGCAAACAGAGATGTACCAGATAAGCTTGGTCGGACAGGTGCTGCTAAGGGCGGAAGAACGCCCGGAGCTAAGTCAGCCAAGTCACTTCGACAGCGAAAGCTAAAATCCGTCCTTGATTATTTAGACCCTATTGTCGCCAAGGCTGTGAATAAAGCAAGTCAGATTCTTGATGCAGATTTGTCAAGCACCACTGTCAGTGCAACCACACAGCTACAAGCTGCAAAGTTGATCATTGATAAGGCAATAGAGCTGAACAATGATGTATATAAGAAAGAGCCTGACCAGCTTGAAGACCCTGTTGACGATGAACCAAAAGAAGTAGTTCAACCTCATGCGGTGTTTAGTACAAAGGTTATTCCAATAAAGGGTGATGAGTAAAAGAATTTAAGAGTTGGCGGAATATGAATCTCCCTGCCATAGCTGATAGGACTTGGATAGGTACCAAGTACACAAATATTAATCAAGCTGTCCCTTAATTTATTATTTTTATTATAGGTATATTTTATGCAAACTAAAACTGAAAATGTTGGTATTTACAAACTGCGACTCCCTGTGAAGTATTTTAATAAGAATGCTTCAAAAGAAGATCAAGAAATCTATGACACATATAAAAAACATGTGGAGGAGATTATTGAGAAAGGTGTTGGTGTCGTATGTTTCCCTGCTGTTCGTGACGATAATGATAATCCGTTATTTGATCTTGAGTTTGTAGGGTAAAGAATCAAGCACGCGCTTGGTAACTTCCATTTTGCCTAAATGAGAAGAAAGCCTATCTGGCGGTAGGCTGTTTTACGGATACTACGTTCATACGCGGCGTAGTACGTTGACGAGTAGACCAGTCCGTTCAACCGGGATGCTGTATTTAAGGGCCAACCAAGAGAGTGGTACAAGTGCAGTAGTTCTACAAAGGTGTGATCGCTACCTAAGCATCAATTGGCCTTAGAGTCCTGTTGTACAGGCTGGTGGTATTCCAGCACTTATTATCGACGGGTAATATTTAGTCTCCTGTAAAGGCACTCCCTAGACGGTAGGGTAATCTGGTCGGGCAAAGAGAGCAGGACTCTACCCCGGCGACACGGCTAATCCCGTCTCCTGTGAAAGTAAAATGACAGTCAGGAAAGACTGACTTGTGGACGAGGGGTGACAGTATGGTCACTCAGGTTGGGGAGCATAGGAAGCGTGGCTACCCTAACAACTATTATGCCGGTATAGCTCAGCAGGTAGAGCAACTGACTTGTAATCAGTAGGTCTGGGATTCGATTTCTCATGCCGGCACCACATTCCCTCACATTACAACAAATAACAATTCCATCAGGGGAATGCAATGCAAGTAGTAAGTATCCCAAGTCCTTTCACATATAGCAATCTTTATACACTTTCAGGTTTTGATGCTGGTACAAGTCTTATTGTCACCAATAATACAAGCACACCGATCTTCCTAGTTCAAGCCTCTGTTCCTCCTCTTACATCTAGTGATCAGTACCCTATTCTTTCAGGTCAAACAGTCCTAGTTCACGCTACAAGTGATCCTGTCTGGATTCGTGGTGGTACTGGTCCTGTTTTGGTTCAGAAGGTTACAGAGACAATCACACCATTTACCGGTGTAGACCTTCCTCATGATATTTATACAAGTCCTATGGAGCTTTATCGTAGGGTTAAGGTTGATCCGGGGCAGACTAGTTTTCACGATGGTAGAGAGTTTAGAACCTTCTATGAGTTCTCAATAGCAGCCGCCGCAAGTGTCTATATACAAGCTAACGTAGCAATTGACACAATCCTCTATGACGTGAGTTGCGTATGTGACGCTGGTGGTATTCGCCTATCAACTTATGCTGGCTCTACAGGTACAGGTACATACGCAACACCTCTACCTATCCTACCAAAGAATACAATGACCCTTCGTTCCACTCCATTCTATACAGCTCAGAATACACTATTTACAGGTGGTACTGGTGTAACAGGCGGAGTTGTAATTGATAGAGTGAGGGTTGTAGCAGCTAACGCAACAGCACAACAATCATCTGTTGGTAGTAAGGCATTTGACCAACGTGGTGTTGGTGCAGCTACTTATTACTGGCGTCTTGAAAACTTTGGTTCAGGTACAGCAACTGGTGTGTTTTCTGGTTGGTGGGCTGAGCTAATAAACCTTGGAGCTGGTTAATGGCACTTCTATTTCTGCTACAAACTATTTTTCGTAAATACAGCCGCTAGGCTGAGTACAGATAAAATGTTTTCTCCAAGGCGAGCATGTCGTCTGAAGCACGTTGTTTACCTCGCGTGCTTCTCCTCCTACCGTGAAGTCCGCAGCGGAACATGCAAGCGGCATTAATTCTTAATAAACTTATAAATTGGTGATGAGATGCCAACAATAAAGCAAGTCCTGAGTAACAGTTGGGTTCTTATTGTAGAGGACACAGTTGAGTTTCTAGTTGAAAATTCTTCTTCATATCCTGCCCAATTGACTTTTCAGACCACCACCCCAGCTGTTGATGCAGCTTACCACACCCTCGGCCCGGGCGAGGGTATAACTCGCATGGGTTTGGTGGGCAATCTGTACGCCCGCGACTTTGCAGATGATATAGATGTAGCAACAATCATAGTGACTAAGTAAAATGTTTAGTAGCCTTAAAGGGTTTAGTAGATTTAAGAGGATAATATTCCCAAAATTTCGCAGAGTGGTGAATGATTTGAGGGCGAGGTGGTCATCTTTTCTGACTGTCTCTCAATATCAAGGTGATTGGGTTAGTGGGGGTATAAGGGTTACGGTGAACCCAACCCAATTGACTGAGTATACATCCGCAGCTCCTTGGTTCGTCTATGAACCTAACGGGGATATGGTTTTTTCAGGTGAAAGGTTAGCATCTTCTTATAATTTTAGGTCTGAGTTACGCCACGGTCCTGAGTGGAATCCCAGCGGAAATAACATACTGGATTTTGAAGTTGAATTGTCTGACACCACTCTGAGTGAGTATACTTTCGCACAGATACACAGAAAGGAAACCTTCGCAACTCAACCACCCGCAAGACTAGTTTGGTTAGCATCAAGAAGTGGTATTATAGATAACATTTATGTAGTTCTTAGAAGAGATACTGGAAGTTATCAGTATTTTGCATTAGGTGTAAAACCAACTGGTAAGTTTAGAGTACTTGTCCAACTAAACAACCTGGAATTGACTGTTAGTATTAATGATATAATCCAGTACACAGGGTTGCAATCAGATTGGAGCGGGTATAATTGTTACTTTAAGATTGGGGCATATTTAACTGGTTCAACAGCCTCCACTGGTGTTGCTCTAGTAAGATACTCAAGCCTAGCAACAAGCAGTAGTATTGTGAATAATACAGGATTTTCCTAACTTCTGATGCTTAGAAGCATTTAAGGTTAGCTAATTCTTAATAAATGGACTAACTATGAGTATGATTCTGGCACCTGCTAGTAAAAAACAGGAAATGTTTTTACAGAGCGACGCAAACATTATTGTGTATGGTGGTGAATTTAGCGCCTCCATTTAAAACTCTCTTAAACGGGGAAAGCTAAGGGTCCATGACCTATGCCAATCCCGTGCCAATGTTTAAAGACAGTGCGTAGAGGCCATCGAAACGACACCTTATGGTGGAACGGAGTAGAGTAGGGATCAAGCGATTCCGAAACAGAGAGATTCTTATTTAAGTTTAAGAGTTGGTCCGACACTCAGGGAAACTTGAGAGAAGTGTAGCGAACTTCATAACAGTTAAGGCTATGGGTGGCGGTAAATCTTTTTGTGGTTTGCTTCGCCACCTACGTTGGGTAGAAGACCCAAACTATCGTGGATACATTGTTCGTAAAAATCAAACCACTATTATGAAAAGTGGTGGCCTTTTTGATGAAGCTACAACCCTTTACAGAAGCTATGACCCAAGAGTCAAAGTAAATAAGAAGGCAATGACTTTCACATTCCCGAGTGGGGCAATTATTGCTGCTGGTCACTTGGAAACAGATAACGACGCAGAAAAATGGCGGGGCCTTCAAGTTTCGGCTGCGATGATAGATGAGGCCACTCAACTTTCTGAAGACCACACTCTCGTTGTACTCTCCCGTCTTCGTTCTAAAGCTGAGATGGTTCCAAACCTATTTCTGACTTGTAACCCGTCACCAGATTCATATCTTCGTAGGTGGATTGATTGGTGGATTATCCCCAAAGGGGAAGAGAACGCCGGTCGTCCTAACCCGCAACGCGACGGAACAGTTAGATGGTTTGTTCGACTAAACAGTGAAATGATTTGGGCAGATTCAAGACAAGAGTTGATGGAGATTTATGGTAACAGAGACTCCAACGGTGTACTGTTGTCAGACGACGATGAAAACCAACATTGTCGTCCTTTATCACTTCAGTTCATCAGTGCCACAATTTACGATAACCCTCCACTAATCAAATCTAACCCCGGCTATCTCGCAAACCTCCAAGGTTTGAAGCGTGTAAAGAAAGAACGCGACCTATATGGTAATTGGGATATCCGAGAGGATGCGGCTGGTTTTTGGAAAGCTGAGTGGCTAGGTGAACCTGTAAACGAACATGAACTTGAAATTGTTCAATATTGCAGAGCTTGGGATATAGCAGGCTCTTTACCGTGTGAAGCTCTACCTAACCCCGACTGGACTTGTGGTGTACTTATCGGTAAGACAAAGCAAGGGATGTTTGTGGTATTGGATGTAGTCAGGTTTAGGGCTAGGTTTGGTGAGGTTATCCAAAAGATGATTGAAACTGGACTACAAGACCCACCCGGAACACAGATTATAACACCACAAGAGCCCGGACAAGCCGGTAAGGCTGCTGGTCAGATGATTATCAAAGAGTTTATCAGTGAGGGGTTGTTTGCAAGAATGCGTCCCTCTAACAAGTCTAAGGTAGTTCGCTTCCAACCGTTTGTTGCAGCCTCAGAAGCTGGACTAGTTCGGTATGTCCGAGATTCATGGAATGACGAATACTTCTCAGAGTTGGAAGGGTTTGATGGAAGTCGTAAGAATAAAGATGACCAAGTGGACGCCACGTCTGATGCC
>JAAOEI010000344.1_pt1 | contig 18042 bp, 27 predicted proteins | sample 7059261 | NCBI WGS metagenome assembly JAAOEI01 (sample SAMN14008812, study PRJNA610033) | viral metagenome | isolation source: viral particles filtered from seawater | place: China: Hangzhou Bay, Yangshan Deep Water Harbour | collected 2017-10-31
GCCCGATTCTTCATTCCATAGACCGCATTTTTGCCGGGGTTGGCTACCATAATTTTCCTACTATCCCTTCACCTATTTAAGCGTTGTCTAAAGTCGGAGTCATTTCATAATGCACACCATACAACCAATCATAACGCATAAATTGGGCTAAGAAATGATGTAGCAACTCATCACAGAACTCTTTAGACATCTCCATAGTCAATCCTATGGGGTGCAAGTATATTATTGTTCTTACTCATCTTTGGAAGATTTCTTGCTGCGTGGCGTTTCCGCTACATGACCACTTTCCATACCATGTCCATGCAGTAATTGAGCCATTTCCATATCATGGCGGTGCCTCATACGCAACTCCATAGTTTCAATTTCCTTTTGTTGTTCGGATTTCCAAAGTTCTAACATGGAAGTCACAATAAGAGTAGCAAGAGTTCCGACAATAGCAAGAAGTGAAATGAATCCTTCTAACATTGGCATAACGGAATCAGGGTCATAGATACCATATCCTACAATAGCAAGTGCAGCCACTAACCAACCCCAAACGATTGGAAGTCCTAAACGGCGCATCATCCAATCATTGATAGAAGGTTTTGATTCATAGAAGGGTTTGTTCCCATCCCATTCGGCTTTACGACCCATAGAATTACAACTGCTTTACGACTACTTAAGCATGACTAATATAAAGTCAAAATATCGCATAAAAAGAAAAGAGTGGACCGGAAGGGTGTGGTTCCACCCTTCAAGGGACGCACGGCTACCATTGCTCTTTTGCCCCTGCTGCTCACCCGGACTTTAACCGGCTACTTCTGCCACTTGGCCGTCAGTAGGGGAATCGTGTTCCCTCTCTTGCACACCTTACCATCACCGAGTTTGGTTATTCAGTCACGGTCCTACCCCGAATCATGGTTCGGGGCTAAATATACGGTGGGGCGATTACCTATTTAACCATTCTTGATTAGAAAATAGTCGGCATCATAAGAAGTCTTAGAAACTTCGCCTCGCCACAAAGTAAAGCCTTGGGAGTAAGCGTATTCCAATACTTCCTCCACTTTTGGCGCACCTTCGTTGTAGTTAGAGTGCTGGGCCTCAAGAATCAAGATTTTGGCATGAGCCAAACAATTAGAACCTCCCATCATAATGTCTTTTTCGGAACCTTGAACATCCATCTTGATAATATCCGGGAGGGGAAGGGATTTCTTGTCCACCACAGTATCCAATTTTTCCAAAGGCAACATCAAAGCAAAACTTTTCTCTTGGAAGGCTTCGGTATTTTCCAAATACCGGGAATTGCCGCCGATGTGTTCAAAGTGGCAATGGAATGGCAAAACATCTCCATCGGACTCTCCCAAGAACCCAATGTGATATTCCCAATCTTTTTCTTGATACAGAAACTCTAATTCCGGATTGGCTTCAAACAAGATACTCCGAATCTTTGGAAAGGAGTGTAATGCACCGGTATGTTTCTTGCTCCAACTTCCTACGGCGGCTCCAATGTCGTAAGCAATTACTCCCTCTCCATCACCAAAGACTTCGGTAATAATTTCTTTGGTAGCCTCCACAGATTCTTTGGGAATACAACCCCATCCCTCTCTTTCACAGATTTGACGATAGTGTTCAAAACGCTCCTCCTCCGAAAATCCCCATTCATACCAAATTGGCGGATAGCCTTTTTCCATAGTTCCTCCATACTTTCCGCTAACTACTTAAGACATCTCAAACTGAAGGGGAAAAGCGAGGGTCTTGAATCATAGATTCAAAGAATCTTAGAGAACCATTAAGTAGCAACCTTCCGGTAATCATGCTTATGACGCTGACCGCATGGGCAGAAGATGAGGGTTATTCTCTCGCAGTAAAGAATGGGAGTTTATTGATTGAAAATCTTGAACCCATTACTCTAAGTGATGCAAGGGAAAGGAATAATCACTTCATATTGCGTTGGCGAAACCGAACCTGTCGTCTTTGTGGCACCAATTTTGATATTTCATTGGGAGGTTTTGGTTACACTTGTCCGGATTGCCAAAAGATGGAGGCACCACAATGAAAAAGATTGGAAAAGTCAAGATGACGATGAGTAAGGACATGATTGTAAATGTCCATGCTGATGTCCACATGAAGAATGCTAACGACCGTGATGACCTATACTTTGTATTGTTCAACATTATGGCTGACCCATTGCGGTTGTCTATTGGAACTGTTGGTAATTTCTTTGAGTCCCTTGGACAAGTGGCGGGACATTCTCCCGATTCACTTTCCAATCTTTTGAACACGAATCCGGATGACTACATGAGATTAGTTCAGCAATACTATACTGATTTGGTATCAGTAAGTAGTGAGGAGAAAGTCAAGGTAGTTTTGGATAGCCAAAGGAATGCTGATATGGCCCGTATGGTCATCACCAGCCTACTACAAAACGGGTATTACGAACAAATCACCACTTATATTATTCCGGGAGCCGAGCCAATTGTTTCCACTCAAAAGGTTCCAACCGAATCTTTGGCAGCCGAACTCAAAGTTATGTTAGACATTTCCAAGAAATGGGATGGCTTTGACTTAGATACATACATTGCAGGGATGGGTGCTTAAGATGCAAGAAACAAAACTTCCCGAAGCCCAAGACTTGATGGAGTTAGTTAGAAAATCCATTGACGAAGGAGTAAGTATTGGTGGTTATGTGATGCGTTGGTCTTTCTTGGACCAATCACTTTTGTCCCACGGTCCGGAAACTCCACACCCAATACTTCAAAGTGTTGAGGATGAACTTGAAGATACTCCCTTTTACTTAGACTTCCGTGCTATCAACGATGGCGTAGTGATGATTCCACAATTTGATGTGGTATGGGAAGGCGGAATGGAAACTGTGGAACAAACTATGTTTCCTATGAGGGCGAGAATCCAAGAACTTTTGGGTGAATTACCATCACTATCACACATTCTATTCTTGCCACCGGAGTTCCGCTACAATAGGGAGGAGGAATGAGATGAGTATTTCCAAAGAAAATGAAGAAGAACAAGTTATGGAGTTAGCCGATGCACTCCAATACTATGTGGACGAGGGATTTCCGCCCGAAGGTTTTGTGGTTCGCTACACTTTTGGTGAACCATCAGTAAATAAAGAAAGCCATCCTGTTTGGGAACGGCTAAAGTTAGTGGCTGCTGGAAAGGATATGAATCTCCAACGCCGTGTTTTGTTGTTCAAAGAAAAATCATTTACACAATATGAAATGGTTTGGATGGGGCATCACAAATTATTGGTGGACACCACAAACTCGGTTTGTGAATTAGTGGAAAACATCACGAAGGAATTAGACCTTCAACCAACATTTACATTTGGGTTCCTTGGTTCCAACCCACCACCCGTTGAGGAATTGGATTCCGAAGAAGCCGATGACGACCTGTTCTAATTGCGTGGTCCGTGAATAGTGGCTTCGTAATTGTCCGAATGAATATACTTGAATGGACGGTATGCTCCGACTTGGACATATTGACCGCTTCTCTTGAAATAATAGGCTAACCTCTTAGGGCTACGAGCCACTTTACCCCAAATGCGCTTGGAGTATAGATTATCAATGATAGTGCGAGGCTCCATAGGCTCCCCAATACCACTCATGTAGTGGTCAATGTCGTTCTCAAGTCGGCGACTGAATACAATTCCACGGTAGGACATGGTAATTGGTAGCATCCCGTAGTATATTAACTTTGGGGTAATTTGCCCTACATTGAACGCCCAAGACGCTTCAAATCATCACGATTGCACTTTCCAAGATACATACCGGAGTCTTGATTCTTAGCATCCACGACCATAACACGAAGGGTTTTGTCGTTATCATCTTCAAAGACGAGCAGGTTTCCGTTGCCAATATCAATTCTATACTGCATGAAATCACCTAAGCGGGAATGTGTGCGAATCATACGATTCCGTATCCCTATTCCAATGGAATACAGTTAGTGGAATGGGAACTGAACCCGCACTCAACATCTCAAGATTACGAGTAGTCCATCGGGCTAAAAAGCAAGTCAATGCCTGTGATAGACCCGTCACATAGAGATGGATGGATTCAAAATCGTGCATGGTGTCCAGCCAATGGTTAGCCGTTTCCTGTAATTGTCGGAAATCGTTAGGCTTCTCAATGTTATGGTAAATGAAGTCCTCAATCACTCCGTTAGGTCCGGCGACATCGTGCCGACCCTCACAAAGAGCAACCTCACGGACTTTCCACTTACGCATCACGCTCAAAGAATCATCTCCAATCAGTTAAACTTTCGGCGGTGCATGGTTAGCCATGCTTCTCCACCTGCCATACAAGCCTCAAAGAAATCTCCAATGCTCATGTCGTCAATTTGACCGGAAGCCACGAGGAAGTCCTTAGCAAGATTGGTTCCCTGTCCGAAGATAGGGCCTTCGTGCGGAAGAAGGACTGTGCGCTCTCCGATGTGAATTGGCTCACGACCAACCATTGTAATGGAAACCTTGGCGGAATCCTTTTCATTGATAACACCCATTTGCACGGAACGGTTGTTCTTGTCCATGACCCATGTGTTCTTAACAAGGTCGTAATAACCTACCTTGACTCCGCCCGGTGCATCAACATACACTCGGTCAGCCAAACCACGCTCTCCGTCCTTAGTCCATCGGTTGGCGGAAAATCCACCCTTTGCTTCAATATCTGCATTCACTACGCTGCTCATAATAATCGCCTTCGTAATTTCCCATGAGTTCTTTCACCTATTTAAGCATTCACTTTTGTTTAAGTGGGTATCGCCAAACGCCTCCCAAACTCCAACGCCAAAAGGTTTCTTTGACTTCGCAATCACTACAAGTAGTCCATAGTCCATCGTCATCACTCATCAATTGTAGCCCATCCAAGCCTCGCTCCAACTTCCAACCAAACCATGTCGGCTTCATCCTCGGAAGTTCGGTCTTGAATCCATTGCTACCGCAAATGGAACAACAATTAGTAGTAGCCTTCATCATCCCCACCAAATGCTATTCCATACAAGAAAATAATCAACATAACTAAACAATAATCTCCGCCCATCAGCCGCCACTTACTCCATCATGTATTTAATCTAATCGTAGTTCTCTCCATTCCACACGCCCATTTTTGATGAGGTCCCTAATACGCCGTTGCTTAGTAGTAAGTGTGGCTTTACCGGATTTCACATCCAAAAGAATTACTTTGCCTTCTTCTAAGTTCAAATCTTTGTCCTTTCTCCAATCAAATACCACATAATCAATTGGTTGTCCCAAGAAAGTCCAATCTTCGGGTTTCCAATGTTCTTCTATACCTTCCGCTGAAAGGAATGGAGTCCATTTCTCAAGAAGTTGTCCACGAGTTGTGTGGGCGGAAGCAGCCCTGCCCTTTTGTTTCTTGACTTCGGCTTCAAGGTCATGGATTTCCACTACTTTCAAAGCCAAATCATTTTCTAAGCCAATTCTTTCTTCATTGGCTTGCTCTAAGTCGCTGCGCTTGAAGTGTAATTCATGGCGCATATTCTCCACCATGACTTCTAAATCTTCAATACGGGTTCTTTGATAATCTTCTTCAAGAGATTGACCTTGCTTACGCACAGACCAATAACGAGAACCAAACCACGCTATCCACCAAACTACAATCATGGTGAATCCAAATAGCAAAGGCTCCATGAATAAATCATGGGCTGCTACTTACTTGAAACTTCACTTCTTGTCGCTTGGATTGCTTGGGTCAAGCCCCATATCACCGCACATTTCTTTGAAGCGGTTGCGAATGGTAACTTCGGTGACTCCGGCAGCCACGGCGACTTCACGCTGGGTGCGATTATGACCGCAAAGAATTGCGGCGAGATACACGGCTGCGGCAGCAATCCCTGTTGGGCCACGACCTGCCGTGCCACTAATCTTTTGAGAGTCGCTAACTAAGCGTAGCGCACGAACCTGCACCGGTGATGGGAGATTCAAAGAAGTGCAAAAGCGAGGAACATATCCACTTGGTTCAGCAGGTGGAACTTGAATCTTCAAAGCCTTAACGATAGCACGATAGGTTCGCCCAATTTCTTTACGACCTGTTCGGGAATAGTGTCCGACTTCATCAAGAGTCCTTGGAGCATCAGCCATACGGCAAGCAAGGTAAAGTGCTGCGGCCACTACACCTTCAATAGAACGACCACGAACCAATTTCATCTTCACCGCATTGCGATAATGACGAGCCGCTTCTAACTTGATAGTGTTAGGAAGCCCCATTTGGGTTGCCAAACGGCGTAGTTCCGCTAACGCTACTACAAGGTTTCGCTCGGTAGCATCCTTGATACGGGTTCTTTGGTGTTGCTTTCGTAGCCTGTGAATCTTACTCGCCATGTCTTTGGACAACGGTGCGCCCATAGCATCACGGTTTTGCCATGAAATATCGGTGGAGAGTCCTCCATCGTGAATCAAATCGGACTTGGGTGCGCCCCAACGCTCTCCCTGCATACCATCTCCATCAGCAAAGACTCGGTTATCCTTACCGTAGTCAATTGGGGTGGAACTTTGGACCAATCCACAATCATTACAAATCATGTAGCCATTAGAATCTTCGTAGCACTTACCACTACACTCCACACATTTGTCGGTATCAACCTTCATATCAATATCTCTATCCTCGGACATAATTTGCACTTCTCCCTTCACCTATTTAAGCATTCGCATTCCTTTAAGTATATCATTGACCCTTAGACTTCTTCTTAGTAGCCTTTTTGGACTTCTTTTTCTTCTTAGTAGTCTTGGGAGTCGTTTTCTTCTTCTCCACTCGCCCAATCGGTTGGGGAACATCCTTGAAACGAACCATTGTCGGATTCATACGGCGGAAGTCGCCATTGACGAAACCTTCACCCCATGAGATTCTAATATCATCATTGGCAATAGCAAAAGATTTCCATGTTTCAGCCTTATTGACTCGCACACGCTCCACAATGAAACTTGAACGGCTTGGAAGTGCTTTGCTCCACGGAATCTCGGAAGCAAAGTATGGCTTAATTGGATGGTCGGCATCCCATATTTTCAATAACTTCGCCTTAGTAATCTTGGTTCCCACTTCAAATGAAGCGGTTTTCTTGTCGTCTTTAGCCTTCGCCTTTGCCTTCTTAGCCATAGTATCAATTACTCCGAGAAGCCTACCCTTTATTAACTTTGGGATTAGATGTTCTCACTTAGCGTGGAATGGGGCTTCGGCTCCATACTTGACCCCTGCGAGTCCAAATACATAGACTTCGTGGGAACGATTACGCATGAGGCTACCCGTCATGGTTTTACCCAGCGTTTGAAATCGCTTATCAATCTTGAGATTACTTGTAATTTGTCGTGCGCTTGGAGCGTTTCGGAGGCTACCAAGGAGTCGCTGACGCAACTCATCAACCCCGAATCCACGACCTTCTTCGGTCATCATATTCACAATGCTATCAATCCACTTCTGTCTGCTTGTTCCAACCATAGTATCACTCTCCAAAGTCAAGGCCAAAGATTTCCTGTGCGAGCATGACTTTCACGGCCTTGATGTGCTTACAGTCATGCTTATAGCGCAGGTGGTTTGGACATTCACACCGCCAACCCGGATTGAAATTGATAACACTATATCGCTTTCCACTATCTCCCATTACAGTCCAAACTGAATCGGATTTTTGGATAACTCGTCCATCAGTCGCAATGCGTAGCCCTCGGTGGTCCCGTCCCGCCATGGGTTTAGAACCGCACTTTCACCTATTTAACCGTTCTCATTCCCACTTGGCAATAAACGATTGACCGAACTCCTCGGCTTCTTCATCAATCTCCACTTCAAGTGGTATTTGGAACTCGGCTTCGGCTACTGCCTCCATAAGTGATTTGATTAGTTCATGGAAGTCGCTTCCCGTTGCTTCTAACATAGATTTTACGAGTTCTTCGGCTTCATCACTACTACCTGCAACGGCTTCTTCAAAGTTAGTCATTCTTTTACCAACATTAACCTCTTTCAAAAGAGAAGCCCAACCGATTTCATCAGCGTCCATGGTATCTTCATCCATAGCAATGATAGCCAAACGCTTTCTCAATAGATAGGCTACTACATCAGCATCAGTTGTTTGTTCATTTTTCCACATTTCCACCAATTCTCTTGGAATGTTGCCGTGTGGAAACCACGATACGCCTACTTGATATTCATCACCATCAATGATTTTTAGACCTACTACACCAATAGTAGCAAGGAATGGCTGACCCAACAAAGGATTCATAGCCATAATAGGAACTAACTCGGCGGAGTCTAACAAAAGTGTTTCAGTCATGTTCGCTGCTTGTGCCATCAAATACTCCTCGGCACCCGCATTCATTAGGTCATTATATTGCTCCATGATGGAGTCAAACTCATCGGTGTCCATGTTAATACCTCGTGTTTTCAAGTATTTAATGACTTTCATGCTTCTTGGAAGTATATGCGAGGGATTCCTACCTTGCGATTCCCATTGATTTCCAATTCTTTCCAAAAGGTGATAAACTTAGACAAACTAATAACATAAAGTGTCCCTCCGAACTCGGCTGCGGGCGTAATACTGTGTGAAACTTCGTGTCCTTTCTTAGCGATTCGCTTAAACTCATCAACCGTCATGGTGAAATACCCATCTTCAAACTTTACATCTTCAATCAGTTCCGGTGTGGCAGCCAGCGTTCTTTCTTGACTTTTACGAGTAATCTTGCGAGTTGATTTCTTTGGAGCAGCCTTGCCCTTAACTTCGTCCCGTAAATCGTGTCCACAATTCAAACAAACGGCAAACTTTTTCCCATCTTCCTCTTGATAACCAACATTAAACACATAATCCGAATGATTGATAGTCCATTTGGGGACTACGGCATTAACTCGGCGGTCATAGGCGGTAGTATCACTACATTGAGGACAATAAACCGTCAATGGAACGGCAGTTGTGTTCTTTCCCATTTGCCTTTCGTATGTGAAATCATCGGGTGCGAAGTCATAGACCTCCCAACCACTCATGGCTTGACCTTCGGGAACATCACGAACCGTCACCATAAGAAGTATAGATAACTTTCACCCATTTAACGGTTAGCAATATGAGCGATAATTGCACCGGCTACAAATCCAAGAACAGTTGGACCAAAGATTGGTGCTAAGATAGTGACTTCTTCAGCGGATTTTGATACTTTGAGGTCACCTTTGAGATTGAATCGCTTAAGATAATCTTTGAAACTCCCTTCTAAGTCGGGCTTATTCCAAAGAATCCAACGAGATAGAGAACCGGCAGTAGTAGGGTCTTTCCAATCTTCTTTTGTGGAAGTAGTGGTTCCACCACCATGTCGTTCAAGATAGCGTTCCATTCTTTCTTTGTCGCCGTGCTTAGTGTAATCACTTGCCCCTCTTTGTCCAAAGTGTGTGGTTTTCAACTTCTTACCTTCACTATCATAGAAAACCGCCATCAATTTCTTGTCCGGATTAGATGAACGGGATATTTCCACAGACGATGGCTTGGTGCTTTCGCTACCCCACTCCACATCTTCTTGCCACTCATGTTTCTTTTTCTTAGAGGACTTATCATTCCATTCCACATCGTCCCATTCCACGACTTCCTCATTCCTAAACTTTGCAGTTTTCTTCGCAATGGTCTTGGGCTGGTCACTAAATTGTTTCCCTTGCTTCATATCTTTGCGCTTCTTAGCACTTGTTTTCTTGTATTCCTCATCAGTTAGAGCATCAATAGCCTTTGCGGGCAAATATCGTTCACCGGTTTTACTTGATTTCTTACCACTCTTAGTTCTCCAATCTTGGTCGCCCCAATCTTTCAAAGACTTTTGGGATTTAGTTTTCTTGGAACTCTTGTAGGGCCGTTTCTTTTTCTTTGCCATGGCTTTCTCATAATCTTCAGTCAAAGATTGGGCTTTCCGAGCCGACCATTGACCCGCTTTCGTTCCGTCTTGAGCATTAGCAAGAATCCTCTTGAAAATACGGTTTCGGACTTTTGCTCCTTCTTCTCCATAAGTTTTCACATATTTCTTGAGTCGGGCTTCTTCTTTAGAATCAGCATTAAATGTTTCAGCAGCATTTCTCGCTAACATTCGGGCATAAGCATAGTAGGATTCTTCCACACAATCTTCACAATAACCTTCATCTCCGTAAGCATCCTCTTGATTATCGGGATTGATAGTTTCTTTACACCATTTGCGCCTACAAATTGTGGATTCGGCCTTCATTTTGGCCTTTGCTAATTCCTTGTAGCAGGGACACATAGGTTCCTTAGCGGAACATTGCATAGGTTCGGGCTGCTTCATACAAATACAAGGATTGGATTCATCGGCTCCACAACAACAAGAAGTCTTGCTAAGTGTTTCCGCACGACTCGTCATTACAGAATACTTGAATGGTTGGTAGCCTTCAATAGTGGAGGAGTGAGTCAGCCCTTCATCATCATAATCACCCAAAGTTTGGTTGGGTTGATATTCGGCTTCTTTCCATCCGGATGCAATGATGGCCCTACCTTGTGCATGAGCCTTCTTTTTCGCATCTTTACCACAGTAAATCTTTTGGTCGCCCCATTGGAAACAACCCGGACTTACTTCACGAACCGGCATCACCAAATAGTTAGCCTTCCGACTACTTAATACCCTCACCACTTGTTGATAGGGCATGATTCCCTACCAAGTTTGGCTTTAGCACGAATGTTGCACCCACAAAGTTCACAATGAGTTCCTACCAATTTAGATTTAGCATGAGGACATCGGCGACAAATACCGAGCCTTTTGATGTATTCCTCTTGGTCCATGGACCTCATAATACACTTTGACTACTTGAAAGTTTCGGTGCGAGGCATTAAATAGTGGTAAGGGGAAGATATTGCTATGTCTGCCGTGGCTTCGTCATTTGATTATTTCTCAACCAAGGCTCCGGTCTTACGACAACCACTCGGAAAAGCGGCAGACACCCAAGTATTCGGAGTTCCCGGCATGGGCTTATTGGATAACATTGCTTCGGCTGGTGGTAAGCGTTTCGCCAAAAATGTTGGTGGAGATGCCGTAACCGCAGGTATTCAAAAGCAAGTAGTGGGAGAACTTAGTGAAGAACTCGGCGAGGAGGCGGCGGAAAATGTTGCCAAAAGAGTTGGACAGGAACTTGCCGAAAGTGGCGTAACTAAAGCCACCAAAGGTGAAGTCATTGAACAGATTACCCAAGAACTCATAGAAGATGGCGTATCACAAGAAGTTGCGGAAAAGGTTGCTAAAGAAGCGGTCCAAAAGCAAGTGAAAGCCAATGCTATCAATAGTGCAGCCCAAAAGATTGGTTCCACCTTCATTAAAGGAGGAATACTTGCTGGTGCTGCTTTCGGTGTTTGGTCCTTCGGTGCTGGTTTTGTAGGTGCGGCGGGAGATTTGTTAGGAGAGGCTGGTGCGGAAGCCGCCACCAATACTATTGAATGGATGGGCGATAATCCCGTAGTTGCTGCGGGCATTACCGGTTTGGGACTTCTTCTTGTTGGAGGATTCGTTATCTCCCTCGTGGCTCCGGGATTGATGGCTAAGAAAGCCAAAGATGCAGCCACCGGTGATGATGACGGAGAGTGAACCAATGGTTTCATGGATGCAAAGTGGTAAAAGTCCCGACCAAACTTGGTGGAAAGAATCATCGGGATGCAATACTAACTTTAAGTCAGCCGTAGCCGTTAGAGATGGTTACGAAGGAGTCACTCGTCAATTACAAAAGACTACTGTGGATGGGACCACGGAGTATATGTTTCCCCAAGTTTTGACCGGTGATAGAGTAACTATTGATGTCCAAACTATTTCGGATGGCAAAGGTCGTTCCGACAAGTGCCAAATTAGATTAGCGGCCCTCAACATGGATTTCGTTGTTCAAGAAATGATGAAAGTTTTGGAATCTAAGACTCCGGAGGAGCAGCAAGCACTCTTGGCCGATACTGCCAAACTTGGTGAATTGATGAAACCAATTCTCGTGAACAATCCTACTGCCGTATTACCACTCATTAGAACTCAAAGAATTAACACCGATTCCGATGGTATAGGTCGTGCCGAGATTTTTATGGAAAGAGATTGGAATGCAGGGCTACTGTTTTTGACTTGCCAATACGGATATTCCGCTTCCGCTGAAAGAAGTGATTGGGCCAAAGCCGCCGAGTTCATTGTAACTGAAATCTTACCATTAGTGTTGGACTTAGCCATTGTTATCTTCTCCGTAGCCATAGGATGCACCATTGGTGCAGCATTTACTGTGGGTGGAAGTTGTTTAGCGGCTCTCGCCCTATCAACGGCGATTCTTGCTGCCGAAATCGCTCATGTATATCACCAATACCAACAAGATGCCTTCGGATTCATTGATACCAACAAATACGATTGTCGTTTCCCAACTCCCGGAGGTTTCCAACATCTTTACACCTTAGAAATCGTGGATGTTTTGGAAGATATTATCCCAACTATTCCCGCATCCGTCAATACTGCTGCTAACCAAGCAGCCGTGGAGTCCAATGTTTCGGTTCAAAGCACCGTTGCCACAAGTAGTTCCGTCAATACGACTCGCCAAATGTTTATTCTTTTGGCTTTGATGGGAGGAACTCTATTGTTACTTTCCGGAGGTGACGGAGGTGAATGATTACTTTCAAGCCCAAGACTTTCGTTTTATTACCCTGCTGCGAAGTGAGAACGATGACGAGGAGCCAGCGTGTCCCTATGACGACATAAATTGGGTCAAAGACAAATCCTATTCTAAGGACTCAAATATGAATTGTAAATCAGTCCATCGTATGAAGATTGGACTTCGTGGAGATGAGGATTCCCAAAAGGCGTATGAAGATGCACTCATCATTGCCTTCAAACCCAGCGACTCGGCGGGATGGGGAACCGGACAAAACTACGATAGTAAAGGCAAGCACAAGGCCCGCATCAAAATACTTTTCTCGGACCGTGATGGTGGCTTAAAGAAAATCCACGATGATACGATTGCGGGAGGAGATGTTCCAAATTGTAGTGGTGGCTGGAATTACAAAGAATACTTCTTTGACCGTCCCGGACTTTACACCGTGGAATACTCGGCAGGGGAAGCAAGTGGTGACTGTGCCAAACCTTCGGGAACCATAGATTACAAAATCTATGTGAAACCGGCACCGGCTCCGACAACTACAACTACTGATACTTCAAGTAACACTCCAACCACGGACGATAGCAGCACCAACGATAATACCACAACTCCTACCCAAAACCTTGGAGGAAGCGGCCCTGCACCAAGTAGTAACACTAAGAAAAGAAGTATTGGCCCATATCTTGCGGTCGGTGCCATTGGTCTTGTATTGATGGTTGGCAGTAGGAACTCCTCAAAGTAATCTCCAAAGATTCCGGGAATGCACTTCGCTGCACGGAGGCATCCAAGACTTTTCCCCACTTCCAATGAATGATTCTGTGTCCCATGGATGAATCAGGGACGCAATGTGTTCCGCATTTTCCAAAGTTTTCGTATTTTCCAATACCTTGATTTGTTTGGAATCTAAAGGATAAGCCAATTGACCGGTCTTTTCGTGAACTGAATAGGGACATCTTACCATCCCTTGGCGATAGTTGGGTGCCAAATCGTCCCGTGGCAAATGCAAACCCAAAGTTTTGGCAGTTTCTTTGACGAAGGAGGAATAGGCCCTTCCTTGTTCCCGGAGAGGGTCCTCAAAGTTTGGACCATCAACTTTCATATCCCAGCCCACAACTTTCGCTGCTTCCTCCGCCTTCACCCAAACATGGAAACCTTTGGAGCCACTAAAAATGATGACGGGACGCACTTTATGTTCTTCTTCCAAGTATTGGGCTACTTTATGTGCTGCATCAAAAGCAGCCTTCATATCTTTAGGATTATCAAAATCCCAAACTAAATCTTTACCCCACCAAAAAGCGTAAAAATCAATTCCCACATTTTCACAGGCCACGGGATTCAATAACGCCTCCCATGTGGTCTTGTAATTAGACATTTCGGACTTAGCATAGCCACTTTGTCCGGTATTCCTAAGATTCGGAGGCAAAAGTGTTGGCGGAAGCAACTTCCAATCAACTCTATTGGTGGAAACCATGACTCCAATAGGTCGTTGGTCAGCACCCACGCCTTGGAGTTCTAATCTTACTGCATCACTTCCCCAAAACCTACGGCGGCGCATCCCAATAATTTCATCATCTTCCTTCTTGATTTGGTATTTGATTTCTCTATCCCTTCCGATAGCCCAAATAGCAGTTTGCACCGAATGGTCACCATACCAACGATGCTTCATAGGTTCCCTATGAACCCATCACCTATTTAATCTCCATGGAAATGATGACGGCGGTGGCAGTTCGCACACATCACATCACACTTTTCAATCTCTTGAAGAATACGCTTCCTACTCCAACGGTGTGCAATGTTCGCCACCGTTCCACCTTTCTCATTCGGGTTAGGGTGGTGAAAGTCCAAAACTATTGGGTCATCCTCACCACATTGGGAACATATACGGCCTTCCTTAAGACTCCTAATCCAATCTCTTGTGGCTTGTTTATGCTTTCTTGATTTCTCAATATAGTGTTCTTTATTCTCGGCATAGTGCTTTTTGGAATATGCCCGATGATATGCTTTTCTCTTGGCTGGGTCTTTGAAGGGCAAGATTACTCCCCCAAAGGTTCCCAATCAGTAGGTGCTTCGCCTTCTAACCAACCATCTTCGGGAGGAGATGTGGGTTTCGCTTCCCCACAATTATTGATACCACGCAAGTAAAATCTTGAATCTTTGAGCCACGGATAGCGGGCTACTTTGAACCATTCGGGATGATGTTTGAGTTCATCTTTCCATTTGATGTTAGGCAACCATTGTTCCCCTAACTTTTCAATGAGTTTCTCGGCTTCTTCCATCCAAGCCTCCACCACGACTTTCTTTCTAATAATCCCTAAGCCTTGTTGGGTCGGCTTGAATCCTTGCTTCTCATTACCACTCAACCAACCATTGTCGGTCCAAGTCTTAACAATACCTTTCGCCGTTGTTGCATCCGGTCCACGAGAAGAAACACCTAATGTCCTCATCATGTTGGGAACAGTAATCTTGGCTCGCAAGCCGTGTAATTCTAACAACGCCATAGCGAGTTCGGACTCATCCATACTACATGAAGATGCCAATTACCTACTTAATACTCGTTAGCAACCAACCATATCATCAGCACGACTATAATTCAAACCGCATACCTTACAAGTCAAGGTTTTCTTATCAACATCACATTGACGGCGACAGGGGCCACCTTGCGCTACATATTCCGTCATGGGAATCAAGCGGTGTAAGTCTTGCCACGAACCTTCATAGAGATAACGGCATCAATTGGAACGAATCGGTAGCACTTGGATGGGTCAGCACCCTCACGAACCTTATCAAAGTCATAAACTCCAATGAGGTTCTTGTTGCGAGGGTTGAACTTGAGTCCAACACCCTTTACGCCCTTTCGGACACCGGTGCGAGCCAGCATCTTTCGGACTTCTCCGGTAGTTCGCTTAACGAAAGTGATGGAAACGAGGCTTCCATCAGCCTTCTTGAATGCGTCAATAACATCGGTGGGCTTCATAAATCGGCGGGTGTCTGCTGCCATGTTATTATGTAGGTGACCATAGTTTATAGTATTTTCGGCGGAAAGCCCATATTCAGCCTTGAAATCACCCATTGGTTCCAATTCCAAGAAGCCAATAGGAGCGACTACAAACCACAAATCCTTATCATATAGGTGAATTACATCTCCGACACTCGTGGAACGGGCTTGTGGCTCATCAGTCCAAACTTCCTCCACAATATCGGAGTTTAACCAACCATTGTCGTAAAAGTCATTTTGCGTAGCCGCAAATACATCACCGTAGGGAACTTTGATGTCGGCCACAGGCTCATAGTATTTCAGCGGAACCTTCATTCCCTTGTTGATTCGGAAAGCGAAACGGTCCACTATTTCTTCCGTGTCTATGCCTTCGCCTCGTGGCAAACCATTGTGATGCCAAATACGCATCTTACCATCCGAAGCCGTGTCCATATTCTGTCCAAAATAATCTTGGTCAGTAACCTCCAATTGTCTATTATCGTTTTCAGCACCAAAGTCTTGGAGTGATTTTTGGTCCTTGTGGGGTAACTTTACAATCTTCAAAGGTTTTCTTGGTTCTTTGGACTTCGCTCTTGCTCGTGCCAAAGCCTTGGCTAATGGTCCGTCCGGGTCGCCTCCCCAATCTTCAGCATCAAAGTATTCCCAAGGCACTCCATACATTACATAGTGTTCGCCACTCATCTTTCTAACCTTCAAAGGATATTTGAAAGCCATTTGATAATCTCTAACCCAAGCGTTTGCTTCTTTCCTCGTATCAAACTTGATGTTGAATGGGGCAGTAAAATAAATGAGTTCAGTTTCGGATTCAGCACCAAAAGATTGTCGCTTCAATTTAGCAAACTGCTTACGAGTCATCACATCGTCCGGGTTTTCATCAAACCATTCTTTCATCAAACCATCAAGTTTTTGCTTTTGTAGGAAGTTTTCAGTTTCACTTCCAAACAATGATTGGGCGTATTCTTTAGTTCGGAGAGATGCTTCATCAGTATCAGTTCCACCCATATTCGTTGCTTCAAGTCGCAATTTAGGTTCTATCATAGCCGCAGCACCGATGAGTGCAATGCCTCCAACAATCCAAGACTTTGGATTCTTAATGAAACTAAAGTTGCGTAAGGACTTGAAATCCATCACACTACCTCCGGCTTCGGTGCAATGTAATACTTGGACTTCTCCACTAATTCAGTAAGGTTGTCTGCTAAGTAAGCGGATATTGCGCTGAATACCAGCGTCACTCCCGCCATCCCAGCAAACACCCCTAACGGTGGTGGGCTTGCCAAAGCAGCCAAGAAACCGGAATCCGTTTCTTCCGCTTCCGCTACGGAATGATTGACCCAATTTTCTAACATGAACGAAACAAAGACGGCGGAACCAACAATAATTCCCAAATCTCCCTCATCCAAACGGAACGGATTGAATTGCATGGAACTAAGTTGCCCTTTTGACTACTTAATGGCTTTCGCATTACCTATGATTCGGAAGGGTCTAAACCCTGCTCTTAGGCAGGGTTGATAGCACCTTGTTCTCGCCCTAAGATGTCGGGTGTGCAATTCTAAGAATCAAAGATTCTTAGAGCCTTACTCCCTCCACCTTACGGCTCGGCTATCAAGACCTTCCTCACTTCGGGCAAGTTCCCAATTTGTGAATGAAGAATGTGCGACCTCTTGCACGATACCATTCAATGCTCTTGTCCTTACGCTTGGTGAACTCACCACATCTTGTGCATTGCACAATTGCTTCCGGATTTATAGGCATGAAATTAGGGCCATGAACACATTTACTCATCTTATCACTTCTCTCTAAGGTGCCACTCAAAGAAAAATCTGAAAATAATCTCAATTTTGAGAATAATTTTCCGAATAAGTGTATAAAAAATGAATACCTTGTCGGCGATAGGGTCTTGAAAGTGTCCGAAAGGGTATGCAAAATGTATAAAACAGGGCTTCAGTCACCTTGTTACAACTATGGTCAATTCTATTCAACTTTGGTCAAATGAATACCCTCACCGGCGATTGGACCCATTTTGAATACCCTCACCGGCGATTGGGTGCGAACAGAAATTATTTCGTGCAAATGACTGTTTCGGAGAAACAGAATGGACCCAAAAAAGAAAGTAGGGATTTCCGATTTGAATCCCGGACCAAGAGATTTGAATCATTTCTCTAAGAACTTAACCATGGGTGTTGGAAGGGTTCCAAAACGGGTCCCAAAACTTTGAGGTTTATAGGTCCAACCGGGCCAATAGGCCCAACCGGTAATACAGGTCTAACCGGCCCTACCGGTCCTTAAGGACCTCCCCAAAACTTTGGAACTTTCTTGAGGGCCTCCGGAAACTACGGCTACACAATTCGTAGTCAAAACTTTGGGAACATTGGCACAAACACCTTGGGCCTTTCCGGAGGCCCGGCCATCCCGGTAAGATGACCATCTCTAACCGAGTTCCCAAAACTTTGGTGGAGTTTTCTCCGTCCCATTCCG
>JAAOEI010000345.1_pt1 | contig 18024 bp, 21 predicted proteins | sample 7059261 | NCBI WGS metagenome assembly JAAOEI01 (sample SAMN14008812, study PRJNA610033) | viral metagenome | isolation source: viral particles filtered from seawater | place: China: Hangzhou Bay, Yangshan Deep Water Harbour | collected 2017-10-31
CCGTTCTTCCAAGGCTTCTTCACTTGTCCTCCTTGGGCGGAATGACCGCAATGCTTTCGGCAAGCTCCTTGAGCGCCTTTCGGACCTTGAACACCTCCGCTTGGAAGAAGTTGCGCTCCGCTTTGGCCTCAACGTACTTTAGGCGCAGTACCTCGCGGCTCTGCTGGCCCTCAATCAGCGTGCGTTCATAGCTCTCAGCTTCGGTGACCCACGACAGGACTTCCCAAAGCATTTCCTTGGGCACCGCGTCACCCGCGGCAGCCAACTGGTCGTATTGCTCGCGCAAACGCACGGCGAGCGTCTTGTGGACGGCATCAGCCATCGCTCCCTCCTGGTTTTTGAACCTTCACTTCGACCCGCCAGCCGGGGGGCGAACCCCCCAGCCGGCGCGACGAACACCCACGAGGACCATCCCCGCAGAACCCCAGAACCACGTCCCCACCGGAGGACGAGTACGGCCTTTGTATCGGACGGCCGCAATCTTGTCAAGCTCTACAATGCCTGCAAGGTCAATATTTTTCCCTAGTGCACCGAGGTGGGCTTTTCGTCAACGAAGTCGGGGGCTTTCTTCGTCGACGGATCCTTCCATTTGATGTTGATCCAACGCGCCGTGGCATCGCGCTTGCGCTCAATACCAAGCCGCGCCAGCGCAAGGCCGAAGTTGGTGCTGTTCAGCTTGTACTTGTGGCCGTTGGCATCGCACCACGTCGCGTAGCGTTGGTACACGTCGCCAGCACGCACCCAATCCTTCGCGCCGGCTGCATCGCACTCGTTCTCGATGAAGATGGCCACCGTGTCCGATTCCTTGCGCCACTCGGCTAGGGCCTTCTGCACCGTCTCGGGGATGACGTAGCCGCTGTTTTGAATCGCCACCAGCAGCCCTCGCACCGCCCACGCCAGCACTGCCGGCAGCACGTCCTTGGTGGTCAGCTTCTTTTCGTAGTCGGGAATCTCCTGCACCAAGTCCTTGATGCGGTTGGGCGCTTGGATGATCAAGAACTTGCGGAAAAAGCCGTCGGTGTGGTCCGCACTGCGCGAAAGCTCGTTGGTCAAGAGCAAGTGGCCCGCAATCGGCCGCGCCGTCACAGGGTCCTTGAAGATCGGCCGGCGCGTCACCTTGTCGCCAGGGATGACCGACTTGAGCGCGTCCGAGTTGAGGATGTCCTTGATCGGCAACTCCGCGCAGATGTTCAAGCGCTTGCCGAACAACTCCGCGCCCTTGTAGTCGTGCGCCAAGTCGGCCGGTGTCAGCGAGCAGATCGCTTCGGGCGGCAGCAGCGCCTCGATGACAAAGGCAAAGGTCGACTTGCCGTTGCCGCCGGGACCGACGAACAGCACGCCACGCTGGAACTGCGTTGCCATGCCGAACAACGACGCGCCCACGAACTGCGCCATCGTGCTTTGCTCGTCGGGGTTCGCAAACACCAAGCCCACGAAGTCATCCCACAGCGGGTGGTGGTAATCCAAACCGCGCCATTCGCAGGGAATCTGGAACGTCTGTCGGTGCTCCGCGCGCAGCGGCTCCAGCGCAGGTTGGATTTGCTCGTTCAAGCGCAAAAAGCCGTTCTCGGTCGCCACCCCTGGTGGGCAGGAGGAAAAAAAGTTCGGCTCGCTCTCCAGCGTGCGCGGGTCGCAGATCGACAAGATCATGCGCTGCAACGTGCTGAGGCGCTTGCCGTCGCCCGAGAACGGCTTGGTCTTGCCGCCGTTGGCCACCATCAGCGCGCCATCGAACGAGTGCATGAAGCGCGCCAAGCCCGCAGGTGTAATCGCGCGCCACAAGGATGACTCAGGCTCGTGGCACCACAGCCGCCCAAGATCGTACACCAACCGCTGCCCCGTTCCGCGCTGCATGTGGTCCACGATAGTCTCCGCGATGATCACATCGGACTCGCCAGGGAACACAATAACGCCCCGCATCGGCTTGTCCATGACAATGCTTGGGATTGCTTGCAGGTGCTCGGGCGTGTCGGTCGTCGTAGGGGGCGGCAAGGCCGCAATCGGTGCAATCTCGGGCTGCGGTGGCATCCAACGGTCGTAGCAATCGCGCGCAATCTTGAGCACGTCCTCGGCGTCCTTGGGCGGTGAGCAAAAGGCCGCGTTGAACTGCTGCAAGGCACGCTCGAAGTCCAGAAACGGCAGCCAGCCTTGGCTGCACAGGTAGCCCGCGTAGCGCACAACCTCGCGGTAACGCCCCTCGCCGTCCGCCAGCGTGCGTTGCGGCAACGTGTAGGTCGTGGTGTCGATGCCTGCGTAGGGGCGGTCGGGGTCGAAGTTGCCTACCGATAGCGCGTGCACCGGCTCCTGCGCGGCCTTGACCTTGCTATGTGCCGCGGGGGCTTCGTTGCGCGCAGTTGCCAACAGCCGCTGCAACGACACCGAATCCGTTGGCAAGTCCAGCGGCATCAAGTTGCCAAAATCGCAGGCGTACACGATTCGCTTGCCGTCCCGCACACCATACGGCAAGCGGTACACGCGGCTCCAGCCTTTGCCACTTTTGTGATCGGCCGCGGTGTTGGGGTCTACGTCCAGCCCGTGCTTTGCCAGTTGCAAGGCCAGGTACTCGTGCGCCATCAGCCCTTGCTCAACCGTCAGCGGCTGCCCTACCTCGTACACCACACGCGCGCCGCCGCGCGTCATGTACCAACCGCAGCAATCCAACGGAGGAGGGAGCGCTTCGATCTTAGCCTGCGTTTCTTCCCACCACGCCTCGGTTGCTTTGTGCCCTGGCGCGTCAACATCGAAGAAAAACGCATCGGTAACGACTTGCAAGCCATGCTGCGCCATGGCCTCGCGCGCTTCCCGCTTCAACCGCGGTAGCGGCGTTACGATTTTACCCGTGTCGTCGATGACGTAGTAAGGCGCGGCGTGGGCGTCGCTATCGTAGCTGCGCTCCAGCGCCTGCCGCAGTTCCAAGACCTCGTAGGTCGGCACCGTTGAAAGCGTTACTTTTTCGCCGTTCCAAGCGTAATCGCGCTTGTCGCCAAGCGCCAAGATGCGAGCCATTTTGTTCCTCCGGGGTGGTGCTTAGGGGTGTCCGTTGGAGCGGACGTGTACCGCGCCCACCAAGCGGCTGTCAAGCGCCGTGTTGTTTAGTTGCTAGTTCAAGGAGTGAACCCAAGTTCATGTAGGGTATGTAGGGTATGTAGGGTATGTGGCGGGGTTGCTATTTGCAGGAGCAAAAAGTTTATGAGCGAAAATGTGTAGGGTGTGTAGGGTATGTAGGGTATGTAATGCCCTGGTAATAGCGGTCGGAAAAGTAACGAGATGTAGGGTATGTAGGGTATGTAGGGTTGTTTGGGGCCGCAGATACCCCATAAAAAGTGGGTGCTGTGTAGGGTTGTGTAGGGTTTATATCTCCGAGGACAAACCCTACACACCACAACAATCGTGAACGATTACAATGGGTTATTTCCATACCATGTAGGGTTGTGTAGGGGTGTAGGGTGTCCTAGACGTGTTACGCGCGCGCGCTTTGATCTTTAAGGTTAGACCGCGCGTATACATGACGTATTATACGTGCGCGCGCTGTTTGCCCTAAACTCGTACATTCATTGGGCTTTTGTGCCTGCACAACCCTACACAAACCCTACACAACCCTACACCTTTAGCTCGGCAATACAGCAAAAAAGACCGTAGTTTCCACCGTGTATTAGCAATGTAGGGTTTGCAAGGGCCTTGGGGTTGACCGTTCGCGGTCGCGGTTGTACCGTCGCCAGGCCGGTTGTTAGCCGGCTGGCGGGGCGGTAGTGCAGGCGATTTTTGCGGTTGATCCCGGCACGGTTGAAAGCGGATTTTGCTTGCTCGAACAAGGGCAACCAACCGTGACCGGGACGCGCTACAATGGCGAAATCTTGCAACTTTTGCGAAATCTGCAAAATCGCTCTGAAACGAGCAAAATCGTGCTCGTAATCGAGCAAATGCAGAGCTACGGCGGTCCCATATCAACGGACGTTTTCCAGACGCTAATCTGGTCGGGCCGGCTGCAAGAAGCGGCCGAAAGTAGCGGTTTGCAAGTGCTATATTTGCCGCGTGTAAGAGTAAAAACGCACCTTTGCAACAAACCGAACGCAACGGACGCGGAGGTTTGGGCCGCAGTTTGCAAGCGCTACGGCGTAACGTACGAACGCGGCAAACGCGCGCCGGCCGGTAGCGTTTTGCACGGAATAGCAGGGGACGCCCGCCAGGCGCTTGCGCTTGCGCTTTTGCTCTACGACGAGCAAAACGAGCGAGAAAAAGGCGGCTTTTTTACGGTTGGCCAGCGCTAGTTTGCTCGTTTTGCGCCGCGTTTTGCTCGGCGCGTTTTTGCGCTTGCAAGAGCAAAATCCGCGCTTCGCTGTAGCCAGTTTGCGGCTCGTTTTCGCGCGGCAACGGCAGCCCCTCACGGTGCCGTTGTTCCTCCAGTTCGTTCCACTCTGCGGCGAACTCGGATGCCCATTCCGGGCATTCCCGTGGCCCTACAGCGCGCGATTTGCCGCGCAAGGCGGCCTCGTACGCCGGATCAGCAAAACGTTCGTTCTGGGGCCGGCGCGGGGCCTCCGTAGGGCCGTAAATCATGGAGTGGCGGAGCCGTCCAAGGTGTTGCAGTTTTAGCGCCGACAACCGCCGCTGTTCCTCGCGCTTTTGCTCGGCCAGTTTTTCCCACGACAGCGCCGCGTTTGGCACGCCTGCCAGGCGCGACCAGTCCAGCGGGTGGTCTGGCTCACCGTGTTGAGCGATGTTCCCGCCGTGGTCAATAACGAGCAAGTTTTGCTTGTTGCTGTGCGGGCTTGGGCGCAAACCACGCCCCACCATTTGTTGGTACCTAGCGAGGCTGTTTGTGCTTGTAGCAAGCGTAACGCAGCTAGTTTCAACGAGATCCAGCCCTTCGACGAACAAGCCCACGTTGCAGATCACGTCGATTTTGTGGTCCCGCAGCGCTTGCAACCCCTGCTCGCGAACCTCGGGGTCGGTTGTTCCGTCCAAGTGCAACGCGCGAATCCCAGCCTGGCGGTACATGCGCGTCAGCGTCTGGCTTTGCTCGATGGTGGCGCAAAAAGTGAGCGTGCGCCGCCCTTGCGCGTGCTGCCGCCAGGTCTGCGGCACGGCGGGCATGATCCGCTCGAACTCAGCCGCAACCTGGCGCTGGTCGTACTCGCCCGCCCGAACGCGGAACGAAACCCGCGCAGATTGCGCTCGCAAGCAAATGCAAGGCGTGAGAAAGCCAGCCTTTTGCATTTCGCGAACCTGCGGCCCCTGCAAAAGCGAGCCGAACACGTCCAACGGCTTGCCGTCCAACCGCGTCGGCGTCGCGGTCATGGACAAAACGTAGGCGTCAGGGAACATGTCGAGCAAGCGGTAGTGCTGCTCCACCAAAACGTGCAACTCGTCGAGAATGATCAATCCCGGCCGCCAGTTACCAAGGCCGCTCTGCGCCCGCCTGGCGAGTGTGTGCGACATCGCCAAGCAAACACCCCGAGCGTTCTTTTCGTTCCACTTAACACCGGCTTCTAGTACCCAATGCCGGCAGTTAGCGGCCTCTAGCTTGCTCGATGTCTGCTCAAGGATTTCGGTTCGCGGCACGACGTACAAAATGTCGCGCCAAGGTTCAGCTTTGCGAACGAGGGACGCAATCTCGGAAGCAATCAGCGTCTTACCCGAGCCGGTGGGGCATTGCATGATGACCCGCCGGTCACCTTGGTGGAAAAGATGTGCAATGCCAAGGATCAGATTTTGCTGGTACGGTCGCAACTTAGACATGCCGTCTCCTTTTTTTGCACGACAACTGTTGACAGTGGCAGTCGGCGGTGTAGCTTGCACCCGCCCGATAGCGGGCCGCAAGGGGTGCATAATGGGAATGGAAGATTACTTGGATCGACGCGGCGGCGCGCCGCTTTCGGACCTGGCGGGCGGTATTCGTGGCGACTCGGCTTTTCTTTCGAGCAAGTCGGTTACGCTCAAGACTCGCGAAGATTACAACTTGGGCGATTGGGAAGTCTGGTGGCAGCACCCCAAGCAGGGCGACTACCGCGAGATCGGCATCGCCCACGGTCGGCCGTACGCGGACACGCTGCGCAAGGCCTACAAGGGCGCAGGGCGCTACAAGGTGATTCCCATCGACCCGGACACGGGCGAGCGGCTGTACAAGTTGGAGGACTTCATCACCGTCGGCAGCCCCGAGGAAGTGGGCGGCGGCACGGCTGCGCCGACAGCCGCGGCGGCGATGCCTGGCGGGCAGTGGAGTCCGCAGGAGTTGCTGGAGCAGTTCCAGAGCGCGCTGAACTCGATGGCGCAGCGCGACGAGCAGCGGCAGCGTGAGCAGCAAGAGCAGCAACGGCAGCGTGAGCAGCAGTCGTCGGACCGCTTTGACAAAATGTTGAGCACGGTTGCGGCGGTCGCGGGTCCTGCGCTGGGGTTGATGATGCAGCGCATGATGAACCCGCCCGCCCCGCCGGTAGTGCAAGCGCCGGCCGCGCCGATGCGCGACCCGATGTTCGATCAGTTGATGCAGGCGGCGATTGCAAAGTTGCTGGCCCCGCCACCTCCACCCCCGCCGCCCCCACCCCCACCCCCGCCGCAACCCTCGGTGTTGCAGCAGTTGCAGGAGTTGGCCGCGGTCAAGACGATGGCACGCGATTTGATCGACGATGGGGTCGACGAGGTGGATGAAGAAGATCCACCGACGGAGGAGGTTCCAGGCAAGGAACCCTCGACGCTCGACAAAGCGCTTCAGTTCGCCACGCAGGTTGTCGTTCCGCACATGATGGGGGTTCCGCCCGAGGTGATCGCCGCAGGCTTGGCGCAGAACCAGCCGCAAGCGGCCACCGAGGAGGGCAAACCCGCCTCAGCCCCGGTGCAGGCTTTGGTGCGAAGGGTGACTTCCGATCCGGTGCTATTGGCGCAGGTGGCCGAAAGCGACCCCGAGGCCATGGCAAACGCGGCAGTGGAAGCGGTGAAGCGCTCGCCGCGGTTTGCGGCAGCCCTGCAAGAGCGGTTCATGTCGCAGTCGGAATCCGAAGCCGAGCCAGAGCAGGAAACTACGGAGTAGCGCGGGCGGAAAAACTGGCGTAGCCTTGTTCGCGGAGGCGGCATGGCGGATAAACCGTACAGCTTCGTGATGGCACGGCACGGCATCGTCGGCGTCACGGACAAGCTATGCCAGTTTGAAGCCATGGCTGAGGTATGGGGCGGCAAACAGCCGCCAGGCGCTATTGTCCAAAAAGCGATGGTGGATGCGTCAGCTAATCGCGAGTTTCGCGAGTTGGTAATCCGCGTCATCAAGCCGCATCAACACCCTTCGTTGGAAGATCAAGTTTGGGCGTGGGAGGAGTTCTGCGAATCCCGGCCGTACTTCCGGGAGCCGGGTGAAGTGATCGCAAACCCACTGGAAGTCGCCAAGCGCGGTGGCGATTGCGACGACCTGGTAGTGCTGCTGTTGGCGGGATACTACGCAATGGGAGTAGAGCACGCCAAGGCCCAGATTGCAATGGACGACAAAGGAAACGGTTATCATATCCGGGCGCTTTGTCCTCACCCGCTGGTGGGTACGCCGGAAAGCTGGCGCGTTGTCGACCCGGTGTGGCATTCGGAGTTCGCATGGGCAAAAGGGCAGGGGGACAAGTACCGGGAAAAGTACGCAAACAAACCCGTTCAGATGCTGCCTGCAAGTGCTGTTGCCGGTGCGGAAGGTCAGAACAGCGAACCAAAAGGAATCCCCAGCCCTTGGATAGCGGCGGCGGCAGTCTTGTCCGGGTACTTCCTGTGGAAGCTGATTCAAAAGTAGTTGAAGCTGAGGTAATCGACGCTGAGGTGATCGACACCGGAACCGTCGAACAAGAAACGACGCTGCGCCCGCCAGTGGACATCTGGGGATCTTTTGTAGCAGGGATTGCAGAGGGAGTTCGGCGCGGTTTTCGGGGAGGCTGACATGGCACAGTTCGTAGTGTACGAAAACAAAGTACAACTTTCGGGTTTTGGAAGCGCCCCGGAATGGTCGCAACGGTGGTTGTCGTACGGTTCTGAAGAAAGCAAACAAGAGCTTGAGGCCATCGACAACGATTCCCGCTCGGCATTCGCCACGTTGTTTCAGTCGTTTTTGCGCGGTCTGGTTGGCGGCTGGGTGCGCAACGAAGTAATGGTTATGACCCCGGAGCTTGCAGAAATACAAACGGTGGCCCTGCGCGGACCTGGTGATGTGTTTTTGGTGATGGCAGCATTGACCTTCGCCAAGGTTGCAACCGAAAAGTTCGGCAACCCGACGTTTACGGGACCGGACGACCCTGCGTTTCGCGAGTACGCAGCCAAGGTGGGTGCCGCGCAAGAAGAAATCCTGAAGAACCCGATCCGACCAGAGTATTGCGCGATTGCGAACTGGTTGGGAGGCGAAGGCGGGCTGCCACAAGCGATGCGTTGGACCTTCCTGTCCTTTGTCGACTATTACGCAATCACGACGGCAAACGCGATTGGCTGGAACGCCAATACTTACTTGGAGCCGGAAAAGATTACCGATTCGAAAATGGGACAAGCGGTAAACGTGGCGGAAGCCATGATCAAGCTCAAAACTTTGTCACCCTGGTCAGCGCTTTGGTGCCAAGAACGGGCGTTCGGCAAGGCATTGAACAAGGAGGCCGACGCGCAACGCAACATCGAGCAAGTGCAAGTAAAGGTCATGCAAAAGGTTGCTGAGACAACCGACCAAGCGGCAAAAACAATGGGCGACGCGGTAGACGCTTTGAACGATGCGTTGAAAAACCTTGGTGGTTTCTTCAAGGGTTTGGGGGAATGGATCGTTCCAATCGCTCTCGGTATCGGCGGGCTGTGGTTGCTATTTACTTTTGCTCCAGCTATTATTCGCAAGACCGGTGAAACGCAAGCTGCGCTTTCCGAGGTTCGGGCGCGTAAGAAGCGCTAGGAGGTCGTCGTGGATGATTTGTTCAAGCGCTTGGGCCAGAGCGTTGGCCAGGCCATTGTCAACAGCGCCAAGCAGGAAGCATCGCAGGTTTTGGGGCAGGTTGGGCGGCAGAACCCCGTGTTGGCAGAAGTCGGGCGTCACGTTGCGGGAGGCTTGGTTGGCGGCGGACGGCAAGCGGTGCCGTCGCATCTGAGGGCGGCCCCGCCAGCCAAGCCGATCCAGAACCCGATTGACATGGATTGGATGGACGACGAGGAATCCGATCTGGGGGACATGCTGCCCGAGTACATGGTCTTTGAGGGTCCGAATAAAAAGGCTAACCTCAAGGCTGCTGTAGCCGCATGGCGCTTGTTTGGTGAAACGGGCGTAGGTGAGGATGGTGAAACGGAAATCGACTACGACGACGATTACCCAGGGGACATCGTGGCGCAAGAAATGCGCTCCGGTCACGCCTACTTTGGCCCGCAGCAGATGATCGCAAAGTACGCAGAAGAACACGCCCTTTCGGATGGTGAGTGGGTTGGTTGGGACGACCCAGACGACATCCTCTCAATGCCATACGATCATCGTGCAATCGAAACTGCGCTGGCTGCTTTGCAGTCGAATCAAGCGCATAGGATGGACGACAAGTACAAGGGTTTCCATTGGGGCGAAGAAAAGGCCGACGGTACGACGTTCAAGCAGATGCCAGGTGTGTCGGTACCGCTCGCGTTCTTGGGCATGTGCGAATCGCTGGGCTACGGCAAAAGCGGAGAAACCTTTGATTTCCGCGACGTTTCGGGAGCGAAGCCGAGTGTGTACTTTGATCCGACGGCAACGGTGGTGCTGATTCACGGCGGTGACTTGCAGGTTCCGACCGATGGCTTGGCGTTTGGCAACGGCCACAAGGTACCGGGCGTGGTTTGCGCGATGGCCAAGCTCGATTGTGCGCACAACATTTTGTACGCGGCCCGGAAGGACGGCCAAGTCGATTTGTACATCCACGAGTTCGGGGAAGATTCCAAGATCAAGCCCGACCTGTACGTTGACAAGACCGGAACGCTGCTTTGCGTGTTCGGGGGCAACATGCGCGTCGAGGATCGAGGGATTGTTGATTGATGCGCCGAAAGACGTTGACAGTCCGCGCCGGTAGTTGTTGAGTAGGTTCAAGTGCGGGGTTGCCGCATAAGGGTGAGCGATGTACGCAAACACTCCGCGTATTGGTGCAGGACGGTCGTTCTACACCGCCATCAGCAATCCCGGACCGGTCACGTTCGGCCGGTGGACTGACAAGCGTAGTTCCGGCGCGTCAAGCGCCGCGGAGGAAAGAAAAATGGCGCGTACTATGCCTGCTCGTACCAAGAGTGGTCGGTTTCGCAAGCGCCCGCACAAGGGCGGCCGTCGGCCGACCCGCGGTGGGAAGCTCGTTGCTGGCCCGATGATGCCCGGTGGTTTCTTCTACTCGAAGTCGAAGAAGGCCAAGCGGAAGCTGAAGTCCTACCACGCTTCTGCCGCTGCTTCGCACAAGTCGGCGGCCAAGTCGCGCAAGCGCGGCAAGGGCGCGACGTTCAGCGCCAAGCGCCTGAGCATCAAGTACGGCGGCAAGGGCCTGCTCCGCGTGCACGCCAACCCGATGAACTTCCAGGCTTTCGCGATGGACAAGGCGTACGTTGCGGCTGGCGCGGTGGCGGCGATCACCGTGATGGATGTGACCAAGCACCTGCTGGCCAAGACTGATTACTTCAAGGATCCGAAGAACGACAACATCGGCGTTGCGGTTTCGGCCCTGGCTCCGGTTGCTGCTGGCGTTGCGGTCAACATGTTTGTCAAGCAGCCGATGGTCAACAAGGTTGCGGACAAGTGGATCGATGCGGCCATCGTTCTCGGCGTCGACGCTACCATCGGTGGCATGATCCGCGAGAAGATCAACGAAGCATTCAAGGCGGATAGCCCGACCAAGGACAACACCAAGAGCGCGACTGAGACGACCGACCAAGCGGGCGCTCCGACCGATAAGAAGGGCTACCTCGGCAACCTGTTCCTCCCTGGTCAGAGCGGCGTCCTTTCGCCCCGCGAAAGCTCCGGTCTGTTCTTGAAGGAAGGTCGCCCCATGGCGAGCGCTGGTGCCTTCATGTTGAAGGGCACCGGTTCCATTCGGGGTCGGATCTAACCGATTCCGGTTCTAGCAACGGACCGGAACGGTCCATTTTGAGTGGAGTAGAAAATGGCTGATCAAGCTCTCAAGCGCTACGGCAAGGATTTTGAGGAACTCGGCCCGGTGCTGGCCATGGTCATCGATCAGGCTCGTGGCCTGACCATCGGTGACCTGGCGTTTGCGTCGTACGAAGATTACTACTCGACCGGCGTCATCGGCACCGCTTCGAGCGGTACCGTTTCGTCGAACGCGGACGGCACCCAGCTTTTCACCGCCAAGGTTGGCGATGCGAGCGGTCAGGGTCTGACCTCGACCATCACCTTTGCGGACACCAACAACACCACTGGTATCAGCCAGTTGGTGAACACGGTGTACGTCGGTGTGCGTTGCGGTTTCCAGCTGTACAGCATCGTTGCCGGCACCACGCAGGCTGCGGGCACGACCTCGCTCGGCTCGTCGCGCCAGTACGCTCACCTCAAGAACCCCGATGACCTTGCGGCTCTTGCGGAAGCGTGCAACTGGTCGGTGAACGTGTCGCAGACCATCGAGCGTCGCATCGGCGCGCTGGCTCAGTGGGGCACGACCAACGCGGCCTACACCCCGTCGGCGTTCTCGTCGGCTGGCGGCTTCGGCGGTCTGACCAACTCGGGTCTGACCACGCTGACCAACACGGCCTCGTTCGGCGCGGTTCAGATTCCGTGCCCGGACAACGGTCCGCGGTATCTGCCGATCCCGCTGGTGTTCCAGCCGTTGGCCCAGGTGGACATTCGCGTCCGCCTGTCCAGCAGCGTTGCTCTGGCTGGTCAGACGACCGTGGTTGCCGGCCTGGCCGCGCAGGATACGTCGTCGAACATCGCGGTTCGCATGGTGTTCCGCGGCATCAAGCTGATCATCCCGACCTAATCGGGACAGCTTTCGCGGCCGGGGAGGTGGGACGACGACCTCCCGCCTCCCCGGCCTACCGAACTCTAAGCGGGCGCACGGTCGAATCTGCGCCCAATAGGCGAGGACACCGTGTCGCAGTACGCTCCCTACTTTGCTCCCTACGGCCCCGAAGTGGGTGCGTACCTGACGCAGTTTCTGCTGTCGGACCCGCGTTCCAACCCGAACTACTGGAACCAGCCCGACAAGTGGCCGAGCCTGTACCCATTCCTGCGCCACCAGGTCCGCGTGCTGAACTTCAGCAGCACGGAGTTGACCGGCGCGGTTTCGGTGTCGAAGAACCTGTCGATGGTCGGTGGTCGTAACAGCGTGCTTTTGTGGCGCGCGGCGACCGTGCACGACACGCCAGAGACGATTTCGGGCACCAACTGGCAAGAGGCCCCGGAGGCGGTTCTGTATCAACAGGACACGGCTTCGGGCATCCCGGAAATCGCGGCGGTGCCGATCTCGACCGTGTTTAACACCTCGGCCAGCCCCGGCGACCGTAACGGCTGGCTGTCGGTGCCGGAAACTTGGCTGGGTAAGGACGATCGCGTCGTGACGCTGACCGGTCTGACCTCGACGGCGCTGAATGTGCGCCTCGTGTACCAGACCATCACGCTGCTGATCGGTTCCAACGCCGCCATGCCGTAAGCTAGGGGGGTGCAGCGATGCACATTACCGACATCAAGCCGCGGCAGTTGGTCTGGCAGTCCCCTGTCCTGACCCTCTCCCCGGCGCAGAACGCGAGTGTCACCATCGGCACTCCTGTTCTGCGGCAATACAAGTCGCAGCTTGAGATCCCCGAAGGATCCGTCGAGCAGCCTGCCTGGCAATCCTACGGGATGGCAGCGCAGGCGCTCGATGCGCGGTACTGCCCCAACGGCGAAGTGGCGTTCTACATCCAATGCACCGACGCCGAGTTGAGCACACTGGATGCAACGCTGACGTTGTACGATTACGGAACTGACGGGTTTGCCGGGGCCAAAGACAACACAGGCATGGTCACAACGGCGGTCCAAACTACGACCGCAAACGTGACGGCTGAGTTCTTGGCAGGCCGCGGTTACATCGTCGTTCCGCTGGTATCGGTGGAAGTTGGTCAAATCCAACTCACCATCACTCAGCGCGCTTCCGAAGCCGTGGAACTGAAGTGCCGCGTTGAAGCGTTCGCCCGCCACGATCTGCCGATTTCGATCGGCGGACCCAAGAACGGCGTACCTTCGGTGCTGGTCCCCGAAATGGCGAATGCGTACAACGTGGCGGCCCCTTCGGGCGGCGCGACAACGCAAATCATCGCGAAGGTCGTCACCGCACGAGCCAACACGTTGACCGTGTTCGTCAACTCGGACAGCGCGGTAACCGCAATCGTGCGTTGCTGGTTTGCCGGCCACCAATACTACATCGACCAATCGTTCGGCGTTTTGGCCAATACACCAACAACGCAGACCATTACGACCGGACTTAGCCGCGAGGTAGAGTTGCTGGTAACGCATGGTGGCGGCGGTGCGGACGCATCGGTGACGATGGAAGCTATTGCGCGGTCGTAAGGGGGCGGTGTGCACACGGGATGGGCAAAAGAAACGCCGTTTCCCGGCCAGGCCGTCTGGTTGACCAACTTGCTGGTCCGCGCGTTTGCGCGCGATTGGTGCGCGATTTTGGAAGGGTACTCCAACGAACTGCTTGTTGCAGCATCCGATGCGGCGGCAGATGCAGGCATCCCCCCGAAATGGTTGCTTGACCTGGCCAACGTGGGAGTTCAACCTAGCGTTGAGGTCGCACACGCGGTTGTGAAAGTCGCAATCGCGATGGGGCCGCCGCCAAACGTGGCGTGGGATACGCTGGTGCATTGGCGAGCGGCGATTCTGGGGCATGTGTACGACGAGGTGCGCCGTGTCCACTGAACCGTTGTTCGGCCTTCGAGAAGTAATCCAACTGGTCGGCGCGGTAGCGTTGGCGGCAGCGTCTGCGGTAGGAACGGCTTGGGCAATGCGAGGGAGCTTGGAAAAGCGCTCGAACGAACTTGCCTTGGCAGTCGAAAAGGTACTGCAACGGGTCGAGTTGCTGTCGCAGCGATGGGAGTTGCTGGGACAAGGAACGGCCGAAAAGCTGGACCGCTTGGAAAAGCGGTTGACTGAACTCGAGCAAGACGTGAAAGAAGCGCGAGCGGGTGCGCCCAAACCCCGAGCGCCAAGGGGAGGTAAGTAATGCGCCGCAAGCACCGAAAGAACCCGGACAGCAACACCACGTTGCTAATCGTTGCCTTGGCCGCTATCGGCGCGGGTGTGTACCTTGTCATGCAAAACAAGGACAAGGAAGAAACCGGCGGGGGAACTCCCAAGATTCCGCCCAAGGCGCTGCCGCAAGGCACTTACCAAGACCCACAGGGCAACCTCGTCGACTCGACTACGGGTCAAGTCATCGCGACGGTCAAGGAAGTCGATTCACTGCTCAAGCAGGTTACGGGCAAAGGGTTGGTTGACAACCTGAAGGACCTGTACAACTCCGTCACAAACGGAATGCTACCCGGCGTGGCCGGCTACACCGACTTTGGCGACCCGGAGGTTCCGGTGGTCAAGGTTTCTCCGTACGGCTATCCGCAGTACGGCTATGCGTCTTACCGCACCCTTTCCGGGAGGATCTAATGGCAAAGAAGCGTCATCACAAGCGTCGTCGTCACTACAAGCGCAACCCCGGCTTCCCGCTGCTGCCGGTGCTTGCCCTGGCCGCCGTGGGCGTCGGCATCTATTACTGGAAGTTCGCGGACAAGGACAAGAAGCCCGAAACGCAGAAGGGGCTTTTCCTTACCGACACGCGCGGGATGCTTCTTGGCCCCGGTCAGTCGGCTGGTTACGGCACGATGATCAGCGGGAGGATTTAGTGGCTTCTCTGGCTCGCCGCAACCCAGATTCCTCTACCATGCTGCTCGCGCTTACCGCGGCCGGCGCGGTAGGGTTTTTTGCGTATGCGGCGAGCCAGAAAAAGCAAAGCGAAGCCCCGCCCCAAGTAAACACGGACGTGCAAACCGCAGTCAACGCAGGTAGCGGCGGGACTTTGACCGACCTCAAGAACAAAATCGTCACGGGCCAAGTCGATTTCAGCGCAGTGTTCCAGTTCTTGAGCCTCTTGGGTCTTGCAATCGGCGCTACGCTGAAGGCTACGGGAGTCGGCGCACCCGTCGGGGCGTTGGTTGCAGTGTGCACGAAGCTACTATCCGGGTTTGTGGGGGATGCTGCCAAGTACACCGTCGGTTTGTTTACCAAAAGCGGCGCAGCATCCATTATTGCGCCCAAGTATCTGGCAGCTTTCACGAAATACCTCAACGACCACATTGCTGACCTGGCTTTCCGAGCAACCATTTCCTACCTGGGACACTTGAACATCCACGGCGGGACGGTTGCGCAAGGTGTGATTTACACTATCTTCGAGGCACCACTCCCGTTGACCGTGGCAGCTACCGGCGGTCTGGGCGGTCTTATCCGAGGCGGTTTGTACATCTTCGAGAAGGACAACGGGCTTGTGCATGTAACCGACGCTGGCGACGGCGCACGGTTGGCGGCTCCTCAGATGTTCTTTGCGGCAGCGAAAAAGGCGGGAGTCCCTGAGACGCTTTGCTACCTTATGCTGCTCAAGATGGCGATTGCGGCAGAGGCGGGGGTGTATGTGAAGCCCTACACCAAGAAAGTAACCGACGCCATCAAGATGGTTATTACGCCAAAGACCACCATCGAAGAAATCGAAAAGGCGGCGCTCGCCAAGTTTGGTAACAAATGAAGCGCAATCCCGACAGCACCTATGTAATGGTTGGTTTAGTGGCTGCGGGCCTGGCGGCTTGGGCACTGACGCGCCCGAAGCAACCTGAAAAGCCTCAAGTCGCGGGGTCGTTGGTCGACGACTTGATGAAGGCTACGGGCACGAACCAGAAGGTCGAGGACTCGGTTAAGTTCGTTGCCGAGGCCGCCACCAAAGGCGCAATCAAGGCTGCGAAAGAAGAAGTACAAAAGTACACGCTGCCGGCAGCGATTGCTGGCGTTGTGCTTGGTTTCGGGCTAGGCTACATCCTGCGAAAGTGAGGCTTACGATGGCGATGACGTTGCAGCAAAAAGTCAACGAGTTGGTGATGAAGCTGCGCCCGCAGTGGTCCCCCGACAAGCTCTCGGACGCGGCGCAGTATTTGATGCGCTGCGGCATGGAGCAGCAGGGCTGGAAACCGCAGTCCGCGCTGTCGAACCTGAGCGCGATGCTGGAGGAGGCGATCACCCGCCCCGGCGGCCCTGTGGGCACCTACACCAACAACGCGCTAAACACGTTCTCGCCGCAGTACGACTCGCGCAAGCAAGTCAACGTGCTGGCCAACGAGGCGGCGCAGTTGTCGTTCTCGAAGGGTCCGTACGCGGCGTACGCGGTCGCCAAGGCGCAGGCCGCGCAAGCCCCATCAGACGCCGCCAAAAAGTTGATTTTGCAGTACCAGCCGGCGCGGGGGCAGGACATCCTTGAGGCGTTCATCAACGTGCTTACCGCCACGACCGGAGCGTCCCCGACACAGGCGCTTGCAGCGCTCAACGACGTGGCATTTGGTGTGCGCGGCGCTCCCTGTCGCGACCGCTTGGTTGCCAGCGTCCAGAAGGTGGGCTAATGGCCACCAAACGCCCGCCGGTCAGCCCTTGGGTGCAGGCCATCAAGAAGATCATCAAGAAGTAAGGGGAATCCCATGGCGGACAATCCGAAGAAATACGAACTGGTGGTTTGGAGCAAAGGCAACGGCAAGGTGCCTCGCTGGATGCTGTCGGCGCTCAACGCAATGGATAAGATCGTTGGTGCCAAGTGGGGGCCTAAAGGTCCCGGCGGAAGCGATCAGGTATTAGCTCTCACCGCTTATGACATTTTGCGAGCGGGTGTGGGCACTGAGATTCCGTGGATGACTACGCCTTACACGCTGGATACCGCGCTTGCGTACCAGATTGGCGGCAAGTCGCTGTTGGGGCAGTTGTCCGACGCAATGTGGATTCGCGAAGAAGATATTGCGGAAATCCTTGCTCAACAATGGGAAATCTGGAACAAAGGCAAGAAGCCTTCGGATCCAAGCAAAGCACTGCTCGAAATCCACGGGTTGGCTAAAAAGGGCGGCGGGGTATCGACCCCCCTTCCTGAAATCCCCCCAACACCAAGCCCCAAACCCACTCCAGTGATTCCGCCGAGCGAGACGGAGGAGGGCGGATTCCCTTGGTGGATTTTGGCGGTTGCCGGCGTGGGCGCGGCTTGGTTCTTCTTGAGCGATCGCGAAAAGAAGAAGCGCGGGCGTAAGTAGGAGTCTCCAGTGGCGGACCCCCGTTACCAGCTTGTGAAGTGGGAGTCTGGCTACGGGTTTGTCCCGCGCTGGATGCTCCCGATGCTTCACGCCCTGGAGAGGGTCGTCAAAGCGGATTGGGACAACACCGTACCGACCGTGGCCAAGATCGCTGCAAAAGCCGCTTACGACTTGATTCGCGAGGACTTGGGCAAGATCGATTGGACCTACTTCCCCGACGCCCCTTACACACTCGAAAGCGCGCTTCAAACCAAGCTGAAAGACGGCACCACGCTGTTAAGCAGCCTCAGCACCGCCTTTTGGGCCAAAGACATTACAATCCTTATGTATTTGAGGAAAGGCTGGCAGCTTTGGGACCAAGGTAAGGTCCCGATTGACCCTAGCCAAGCCTTCTTGTCGCTCTACAACCTCAACCAAGGCAACAAACCTTCGCCTACGCCGCCAGCACCGGGACCCAAGGAACCGGCTGATGTCTCGGAACCGGTAGCCCCCGGCTTTCCTTGGTGGATTCTTGCGATCGCGGCTGCGGGCGGGGCAGTTTTCTTTTTCAACAGCAAGCGGCGCTAGAGGGGATCATGACAGACCGTCGTTACGACATCGTAAAGTGGCAGGACAGCATCCCTGTTCCGCGATGGCTGCTCCCTACGCTTAACACCGTCGACATCATCGTGGACTCCAGTTGGGGACCCGCAAACGCCTACAACATCGAAGGCAAGCCAGGGAACGTGCAAGAGTGCCTTGGTGCGTACGAGGCGCTTCGAGAGGGGCTAC
>JAAOEI010000346.1_pt1 | contig 18018 bp, 33 predicted proteins | sample 7059261 | NCBI WGS metagenome assembly JAAOEI01 (sample SAMN14008812, study PRJNA610033) | viral metagenome | isolation source: viral particles filtered from seawater | place: China: Hangzhou Bay, Yangshan Deep Water Harbour | collected 2017-10-31
ACGCCCCTCGGCTTCGCTGGCAATCCGGTCGAATGTCTGCTGGTCCAGAGAGACGGTGACGGCAGGGCTCTTTGCCTTGCGCTTGCTGGGAGTGCCGGCAAGGCCGCCGCGGGCGCGCGGTCGAAGGCTGATCTCGTGGAAGCTCACAGCCCCTCCCGGAAGAAAATTGGGTACGCAAGCGCCAGAAGGGCCAGCAGGAAAAACTCGATGCCGATGTCCATGTCAGGCGGCCTCCGCCATTTGAATCCTTTGGCCGATCCAAAACATACAGGGGACCGCCATGCTGTTGCCGAGCGCCTTGTAGCGAGGGCCGTCAGCGGCGGGTTTGCCGCGATAGGTGACCAGCGTGTAATCGTCTTTGAATCCCTGGAGGCGCTCGCATTCGCGGGGCGTGAGGCGGCGGACGGCGCTGGCCGCCACGTAGCTGCGGGACGACCCGCCAGAAGCGGCGCGCACGTTGGCCGTGTCGTGCGGCCCCTCGAATTGCGCGCCGCCTTCTCTGCCTCGGAGGTCGAAAGCGACCGCTGGAACGTGAGAAGACGCCACGGTCGGCGCCGGATCGCCATCTTTGCCTATGCCCGTTCCCGGTGCGCCGCCAGACGATCCTTCAGCGCGATTGTTGGTCATCTTCTCGCCGCGACTCGCCTGCCGCATGTCGATGGGCACAACCACCGCCGGCATCACCCCGCCATTCGCATGGCTCTTGTCATGGCCTCCGCTACGAAGGGTCGGGCTGATCTCGCCGGCATCGGCGCCGTGGTCTTTTGCGGAGAAGGCGATCGCCATCACGATGAGCGAGTCGGAGGTGTCCGCGTCTGTGCCCGGCGGCCGAGCGCCCCCGGTGCTGTTGCCGCCCGCGCGAAGCGTCGGGCAAACCTCGATCGCCACCGGAATGCAGGCTACAATCGGCGTGCCGCGCCCCGTGCCATCTTCCGAGGCGTCGAAGCCATCGGCCCGCAAGGAATGCGCTATCAAGGTCTCGCTCTCGCTCTCGCTGTCCTGCCTGCCCATACCTCCGGCGTTGAGACAAAGCGACACTTCCGGCGCGATCAGGCCGCCGTCGCAATCGAAGTCCGTTCCGAGTCCGCCGCCGCCCTTGCTGCGAGATGGAAGCGTCGGGGCGATGGCGTGTTGTTTACCCGCCTGCAAGGTAAACATCGGATCGCCTGCCTCGCCTATTCCGCTGCCAGCGCGCGGATCGCTTGTTGACTTGCCTGTTCGAGCGCCCGCTTCAAGGATCGGGGCAATTCCTTTCCCCGCTTCCCGGCGCGGCGGAGGATTCCTTGGCACGCTTTCGGTGAGAGGAAAAAGCGCCTCGGCACATCGCCAGTTTCCAGAACCTCGGACAGAGAGCACAAAGACGCGCTTTCGCCGTTGAGCCAGGCCGAAATATTGAGCATCGAGGCAGCGCCACGCTGCGGTTCGTTCGGGTCCAGAAGCCACACCCGCGTCTGTCCACCGGCCCCCAGGCGGCAGGAGTTCGGCATCTTCTCCGACCAGTCCCGCCAGAAAACATCCGAAGGCGTTGTCTTTCGTGGAGAGCCACCCCGGGACGTTTTCGGTAATGCTCCAAATAGGGTCGATTGCATGGATGGCCTTCATGTATTGGAGCGAGAGGTTGCCGCGATGGTCATCAAGGGACAGCCGCAGGCCCGCGACGGAGAACGCCTGGCAGGGCGGCCCACCGACAACGAGATCGCAATGCCCGCGATACTGACTCCAATCGTGCGCCGTCATGTCGCCCACGTTCGGCACGCCAGGGTAATGGTGATTCAGAACAGCCGCAGGGAAAGCCTCGATCTCGGCAAAGCAAATCGGGTCCCACCCAAGCGGACTAAAAGCCACGCTGGCGGCTTCGATGCCGGAGAACATGCTGATGTAACGCATCAGGCGGCCTTCCGCTTGCGGGGTTTGGCGGCCTTGGCGGCAGGGATAGAAATGGTGCGGCGGTGTGTCAGGAAGTCATCCGGGACCTTCACCGACAGTTGCTCGGCAAGGGCCGCGACCCTGCCGCGCTCGGGCCATGAAATGCCGCGCTGCTTCCACATCTTGACGCGGAGGGCGGTATAGCCCGCGCCGACAAGAGCTTCCGTGCCCAGCGCGGCAAGAACGTCACGGTCGGACAGAACTGCGGTAGCCATGCCGCCCACGATAGATACGATTTGTATCTAGCGCAAGCGCAAAAATCAGGGCGGCGGAATAGATACAGAAAATCGCCTGATCCGGCCGAAGCGAAGTCGGACAATCGGCACATGGCCGATATGCAACCATCCGCCCAGCAATACTATTTGAGCTTCCGCGACCGCCTGAAAGACATCCGGGCTCGGCTCAAATGGAGCCAAGCGGACATGGCCAACGCCCTCGGCATCCCCCTGGTTACATACAAGTCCTATGAAGTTCGATCAAAGTTCCCTCCACACTTGATTGAACGGCTCGCACTCGTTACGCATACTGATGTCGGCTACATCGTGACGGGCAAGGCGCCGATCCATCGGTTCTCGCGCCGCGTGGCGTAGGAAGGCTAGGGGCGAGCCCCCCCCTGCGACACGGCATAAATCTGCACATCTAACCTGTAATTTGCCGCCTTTGTGGATAAAGGCCGCGCGTTCGCTGCCTGTTCAAAAAAGATACAGTCCGTATCCTTTTCCTGTTGACTAGGATACAGATCGTATCTAGTCTCTCCCTCACCGAACACGAGGGAGCCAGCCAGATGCCAATCAAGTTTGACGTTCGCAACCGCTGGACCGGCGCCGTTCAGTTCACGGCAGAGATCGAGTGCGACGAAGGCGAACGGCCGAGCGTCAAGATGGGCTCGGCAGCGAAGTGGGCATTCAAGAGCGGTGCCGACCTGCGCGGTGCCGTCCTGAGCGATGCCGACCTGAGCGATGCCCACCTGAGCGGTGCCGTCCTGAGCGATGCCCACCTGAGCGGTGCCGACCTGAGCGATGCCCACCTGAGCGGTGCCGTCCTGAGCGATGCCCACCTGAGCGGTGCCGACCTGAGCGATGCCGACCTGAGCGGTGCCGACCTGAGCGGTGCCGACCTGCGCGGTGCCGTCCTGAGCGGTGCCGACCTGCGCGGTGCCGTCCTGAGCGATGCCGACCTGAGCGGTGCCGACCTGAGCGATGCCCACCTGAGCGAACTTCAAAAGGCCCAGCTTTCCATCGTCCCCGAGGTAGGGGCCTACACCGCATGGAAGAAGTGCGCGGGCGGCATCATCGTGAAGCTGCTGATCCCCGCCGAGGCGAAGCGCAGCAACGCGACTGGCCGCAAGTGCCGCGCCGAGTTCGCCGACGTGCTGGAAATCTTCGGGGCCGAAGTCGCCATCAGCGCGCACGACCAGAAGACCGAATACCGCGTCGGGCAGCGCGTGACCTGCGATCGGTGGGAAGCCGACCGCTGGATCGAGTGCGCGGGCGGCATCCATCACTTCATCACCCGCGCGGAAGCGGAAGCCTACTAACTCTAGGGAGCCGCAAATGACCGACGCCAAAGAGAAGAAGAAGGCTCGCGCCACGAAGAAGCCAACGCGCCGGTTCTCGCGTTCGGCGACTCGGGGCATGTCTCTTGAACAAAAGATTTTCTTTTACGGGCGCCCCGCCAACTCGGGCTGCATCGTGTGGATTGGCAACAAGGTTGGTCGCGGGTACGGCCAAATCTGGAACGGTGAGAAAATGGAACTGGCGCATCGCGCCGCCTTCCGGCTTGCCAACGGACCAATCCCACCTGCCGCGCTCGTCTGCCATCGCTGCGACAACCCGGCCTGCGTAAACGCCGCTCATCTTTTCCTTGGCACACACAAGGAGAACACCGCCGACATGTTCGCGAAGGGGCGTTTTGGTTTGAAGCGCGGAGAAAATGGGAGGTTCCATGCGAAAAATGTTTAAGGTGACTGGCCCGAACGGCGAGCCGCTGCATGGCGGCTCGGGCAACTGGTCGCTTCCGGTCGGCAAGAAGCCCGGCAAGTGGATGCCGGTTGTCGAGAACGTGTCGGCGTGCCGGCGCGGCTATCATCTGGTCGAGGCGGTCGGCATCGTGGAATGGCTGCCACGCGCGCCGCAATCCGGCCTGCTCTGGGAAGCCGAAGGGCGCGGCGCGAAGGACAAGGAAGGCACGAAGACCGCCTTCGCTCAGGCGCGCCTCGTCAAGCTCGTCGGCGTGCTGGATGAAGTCTCGATGCGCCTCGCCGCCGCCGACATGGCCGAGCGTGTCCTGCTGATCTTCTGCAAAGTACGACCGAAGGATAACCGCCCCGCTCTTGCGATCCAGGCCGCGCGTGACTTCGCGCTCGGCAAGATTGGGGCCGCCGCACGGGCCGCCGCAGGGGACGCCGCATGGGACGCCGCATGGGACGCCGCAGGGGCCGACGCCGCATGGGCCGTCGCCGCACGGGCCGCCGCAGGGGCCGCCGCATGGGACGCCGTATGTGCCGCCGCACGGGCCGCCGCAGGGGCCGACGCATGGGACGCCAACGCGAAGATCATCATCGCGCAGGCCAAGGCCCGCGCCAAATCGGAGGCCAAGTAGATGGACACGCTCATCACAACCCAGACCGATGCGGGAGAATAGCGATGACCAAGCCTGACCTCGAAGCCGCCTTCTCCGAAGCCCTGGATGAAGTGCGCGCCACGCTCCACCGCCTCGCCGAGAAGCTGGAGCAGGATCACTTCACCTACGACATGCGCGGTCCCATGGACATGGCCCACGACATGCTCTGCGACTTCGATCCGTACATTCGCGCGCTTGATGACCTCGAAGAATCCAACCGCCTCGCCGCTCGCGAGGAAGAGCGGGATTTGTATCGAAACACCAATCAATGGGGGCTGTGATGGACCGAGAAATGATGCTGGCCCTGATCGCTGATGGCGAAATGCTGCGTTCGCTGACCGGCCAGGACCATGGGCCGTACTTCTTCGACGAAGCGGCGTGCCCCGGCCATGTCGCGTCCGAGACCGATCCCAAGGTGTGCGGTCGCTGCGGCGTTCACATCGACTCCCTTCGCCCGGAGGACGACCAATGAGTGCGCTAGAGAAGGTCACTTTGGGCTACTGGCAGGTCATGCGCTCTCTCCGGGCGCCGAATACAGACCTCGCATGGAACGCTGCGCGCCTGTCGATCATGTACGGCTGCGGCTCGCCGACCATCCGAAAGCTGGCAGCGGCGGAACTTGACCGCCTCGCCAAGGATTTCTCGCAGCAGATCGAAGAAGGGAGCGCAGCGTGACAAGGCATTACAGGCCCATCGCCGGCACCGTCGATGAAGTGGCGGCGATTCTCAATGGAGGGAAGAAGTGACCAGACACGAGCTTGCGCGTTTGAAGAACGTAGCGAACGCAATCCCGTCCCGCCCCGATCTGGCAGCGATTGAGCTGACGCGGATCATTTCGGCGGCAGAGGAGGACTTCGACAAGGAAGATGCCTGGCACGATCTCGCCGAGGATCAGATGCCGGTCATCACGTCGAGGGCCGCATAATGGACCCGCTCAAGGTTCTCGCCGGCCGCAGCGGCAAGCCGCATCTCAGCTATTCCTCGCTGTCCAAGTTCCGGGCGGCGCCGAACGTCTGGGCGCTCACCTATCTCATGGGCATCAAGGACGACGCAGGCCCCGCAGCGTGGCGCGGCATCGCCGTGGAAGCGGGCCTCGATCAATACCTGTTCGCCCAGCCCGATCTTGCGACCAAGGCCATGCATGTCTCCTTCGAGGAGCGTGCGCAGGGCGTGGTGGACGACGACATCGCCAAGGAGCGCGAAGCCCTGCCGATGTTCTTGGCGCAGGCGCGGCTCGGCACCGAGAAGATGCCCGTCCCGCTCACCCGGCAAAGCTCGGTGTCGATCGACATTCCCGGCATCGATATCCCGCTGGTCGGCTTCACCGATTACCGCTGGGCCGACCGCGGGCTGGATCTGAAGACCACCTGGCGCATGCCGAGCGAGGCGCGGCCCGACCATGCCGAGCAGATGGCGATCTACCGCAAGGCCACCGGCATCCCCTTCTCTCTGCTCTACGTGACGCCCAAGAAATGGAGCATCCACGAAGTGCCCGAATCGCAGGAGGCGCTTGAGAGCGTCTACCGCACGGCGCGGGCGCTCATCCACGCCATCAGGAAGGCCGACGATCCGCAGGACTTCCTTCGGATGTACGCCCCCGATTTCAATTCCTTCTACTGGTCCCAGCCTCTCATCGAAGCCTACAGGAGCGCAGCATGACGCAACTCAATATCAAGTACGTCAACCCCGCCAAGGAGGGGAAGCGATACGGCACCATCAAGACGCAGGAGGGGCAGACCTACATGCTCCCGGTCGGCATGACCGATGCGTTCCAGCCCGGAACCACCGTCGAAGTTCCCGTCAAGCAGGAGACGTGGGGCAAGGACGCCGAGGCCAAGGTCGTCCACATCATCAACGGCCGCCCCGCCGGCAGCATGGCGCAGGTCCCGAACGCCGCCACTCTTCCGGCCGCTGCCCCGCAGGCCGCGCCGCCGCCCCAGCAGCCAACGGCCTCGACGCATGGCTTTGTCCGGCCGACCGGGACATGCAACAAGGACGTGCTGATCACGGCCACCGCCCTGATGAAGTCCTTCATCGAGACGGGCAACTTCGGCCTGACCGATCTGCCGGCGCTCGAAGCCGTCTGCATCCCGGCCGCCAAGCGCATCGTCGGTGCCTCGCAGTGATCACCGAGAAGATGGTGCAGGAGTCGATGGATTATCTGTTCGACTCTGCCGCGACCGCCGCGCAGGCCCGCGCCGACCGGGAAGTGATCGAGCAGGGCCTGAAGCGCATCAAGGCGCTGGAAATGCGGGACAGCAACGCCAAGACCATTGGCGAGCGGGAAACCGCCGCCTATGCCTCAGAGTCCTACAAGGTGGCCCTGGAGGGCTTGCGCGAGGCGATCACGAAGGACGAGACGTTCCGCGCCCTTCGTGCCGCCCATGCGGCCCGTCTGGAAAGCTGGCGGACGCAACAGGCCACCATGAGGAGCGTGAAGCTGTGAGCACGCCATTCAATGCAGCCCGAGATGGGTGCGAGCGGTCTTCCGCGAGCCAGCACTATCCCCTTCGCAGGCTGGCAAGGAAGGCTCAGCAGGAGGATGTGGCGTGACATTCTGGGAATGGATCATCCTGCTTTGCACGGCCCCGCTGTGGGCGCCGTTTGCCTTCCTTGGCGCGGCTCTGCTGTTCGAGTTCATCGCCATGGGCTGCATCGCCACCGTGGCGCTCGCTGTCGCTGTGGTCAAGGCGTGCAGGAAATGAAGCGCCGAAACTTCTCCCGCAAGGTCAAGTTCGAGATCCTGCGCCGAGCCACGAACGAACGCGGACGCCTCCATTGTGAGGGGTGCGGGAGCGACGTGACGGGTCTCCGCGTCGAGATCGATCACGTCCTTGCCGAGGCCCTGGTCATGGACAAGAGCCAAGCCCTCACCGCCAAGGACGGCCAGTTGCTGGGCCTCAAGTGCTGCCACAGAGGCGGCGATAACAAGACCAAGGGCGATATCCAGCGGATCAGGAAGGCTGACAGGCAGCGCAATAGTCATGCGGGGCTGAAGGCGGCAGGCCGTGGCTTCCGCAGGCCCGACAACGCCGAGTTCGACTGGAGCCTTGGCCGCTATGTGATGAAGGAGTCCCCATGACCGTCTCCAAAGAAGTTCTCCGGTTGGAAGATTTGAATAATAGCTCGGACGCAGGAGCGCCCTCTTTGACTTCCAACGCACAGCTTCTCCTGCAACTGGCGGAGCGGTGTGAGCGTGGCGGACCATCGCGCGCCGACTGGACGGCAATTAAGCCGCTCAAGGAAGGCACTGTGGCTACGGACTTTCGTGGACGCGTTTGGAAGGTCCGTCAGCGACCCCAATCTGAGTCGAAACCACGCCGCCGGGTCCGCTCAGGGCGCAAATGAATACCCGCTCTCCTCCCCCAACCCCCGGAAGTGAGGGGTTAGAAGTGGCTACGCGTTCGCGCTGATGACAGCGCTCTCTACCGCACCAATCTCGTTCTCCAACTAAGGATTTCCTCTCCACAATGGGCGTTCACGTAATCTTCGGCGACATGCGCGATCGGCTGGGAGAAATCCCGGACGCGAGCGTCGACGCCATCATTGCGGACCCGCCCTATGGCGAGACGAGCCTGCATTGGGACAAGCGCGTCGCGGGGTGGCCCGCTCTGGTGCTGCCGAAGCTCAAGCCGTCAGGCTCCATGTGGGTGTTCGGATCGCTGCGGCTGTTCATGGAAACAGCCGATCAGTTCGGCGGCTGGAAGATGAGCCAAGATGTGATTTGGGAGAAGCACAACGGCAGCGGCGCATTCAATGACCGCTTTCGCCGCGTCCACGAAATCGCCGCGCACTTCTACCCCGCCCATCAGCCATGGTCGAACATCTACCGAAAGCCCCAAGTAACGAACGACGCCACCGCCAGGACGGTGCGCCGAAAGAACAAGCCTCAGCAGTGGGGCTCGATTGGCCCATCGTCCTATCAGAGCCACGACGGCGGCCCGCGCCTCATGCGGTCCGTTCTTCAAGTTCGGTCGGAACACGGACGCGCCGTTCATCCAACGCAGAAGCCGCTTCTGTTGCTTGAGCCTTTGCTTGCTTACTGCTGCCCCGAAGGCGGCACAGTGCTGGACCCTTTCGCGGGCAGCGGATCGACGGGGCTAGCGGCGAGTCAGTCAGGCCGCCACGCCATCCTGATCGAGCACAACGCCGATTTTGTCTCCATCGCGGAGGGCCGCGTTCGCGACGACGCGCCCCTGCTACAGGCTCGCCCATGAAGGCGGAAGGTCTCAATGCAGTCGAGGAACAGGGCTTCCGATGTAATCATCGGAAGGAACCCCCTCTCTAATCCTAATGAGGAAATAGATGAATAGCTCGGGAAGGCAGCAATGACAGCCACCGCACGACAGAAGCAGGATCTGCTCAAGCACTTCGGCCTGGTCACGGAAGACCAGCTTGCCAATCTGCTCGGCGTGAAGCCCAAGACCCTGAAGAACCGGCCGCGCGACAAGCTGCCCCGCTTCATCAAGCAGGGTCATCGCCGCCTTTTCGAGGAGGAGTCGGTGCGGGAGTTCCTGAAGGCGAAGCCGTAAACGTCCGATGCACCGCCATGGGGTCGAGGCGGGCGTAATTTCGTTGGAGCACCTTCCAGTTGCGATGGCCGGAGATCAGCGCCACCTGTGGGATCGGGATGCCGCCCTCGAGCATGCCGCTCGCCGCGTGCGCCCGCAGATCGTGAAGATGCAGATCCTCGATCTTGAGCCGAAGGCACGCCATGCCGAACGCCGTCGAGACGCTGCTGCTCTTGTACGGGAACGGCCGGTCCATGTACCTCGGACGCCCCGCGATCAGGTCCCAGGTATCGACGCCCGCGAAGGCGATCAGCGGCACCTCCTGGTCGTTCCGTTCCTTGATCCTGAAGTCGGGATGCTTGCGGTTGCGGATGATGGCCGTGCGCCGCGTCTCGTTCAGGTCGCTCCATTCGAGGCCCGTCAGTTCGCTCAAGCGCAGGGGCAACACCGCCAGCACGCGCACGATGGCCGCCAGATCGATCAGCGCATCCCGCCCGCGGTCGAGCGCCATGATGCGGTCGAGTTCCGCCTGCGTCGGGCGCCGCTCGCGAGCGATCGACGAGCCGATCAGCTTCTGCCGGCGCGCCGCCGCAATGGCCGCATCCACCTCCGCCAGCGGCACCGGCAGCGCCCACAGTTCGTTCGCGGTCTTCAGTACTTCTCGCAGGTAGACCATGCGGGTGTTGATCGTGCTGGGCGCGATGGCACCCGCCCCTTGGCCCAGCTTTCGGATGTAGGCCAGGGTCTTCATCCGGTTGAGGTCGGACAACAGCGCCGGGCCGAGGTCGCGCTTCAGGATTTTCAGGTCACTGGCCTTGGTCGCTCCCCATTTCTTGACCGGCCAGATTTCCTTCTCGTACTTGTCGATCACCGGCCCCAGCGTGCCCGTCATCTTGCCCGGCAGGTGGCCGAGGTCGGCGTCACGTTCCTTGGCCCGCGCCCAGCTCTTCGCATCGGTCAACCGGTCGAAGGTCTCCGTGGCCTTCAGGTCCTTTCGGCGTATGATCGCCTGCCAGCGTCCCTTGCGCTGCCGGAATGTCGCCATGCCGTGTGCCCCCGTCACAGTAGCCCCGCCAGGCACACTCACGTCACAGTGCCGGCGGGAAGCCTCGGGAAGGTGTGGGAAAAATCGGGCTCGGGCAATCGGCCAAACGGGATGCTTTGGGATAGAATAGGAAGCGTCAGGCCAATTCGCGATAGGCTTCTATGCGGTAGCCGTCCGCGTCAAATCTCATGCCCTGCTTGCATCCGATTGATTCTTGGCCCACACTTGTCACAGCTACGGAGGCCCCATGTCTGACATGATCGAGGCCGCCCTTAATGAGGCCCTACCTCCCCGCCAGCGCCTCGGCAATCACGGGAAAACACCAGCAAAGAAGCGCCAACTTGCATCCCTGTAAGCCGCACCTAAAATGGTGGCCTTCCTAGAGGGGAAGATTGGCGAATGACTACCCGGCGCGGCGGTCTAGGCCGCGCCGGTTTCTTCCCATCCGAGAGGTCCCAATGGGCTCCATTCAATTTCACCACTATCTTGAACTTCCCAAGCAGATGCGCCGCGACGTTGCGGGCTTCATGCTCTCTTGTTCAAAGCGCGTGCTGATCGAGGCAGCGGGCAGAGGGCACGCCGCCGAACTCGCCCACGTCAACCCAATCAATCTGGCCGTGAGTTTCATTCGGCTTGTTGAAATGGGGCTCGCCGAGATCGTGGTGGAAAGCACGGAGAAGGTGTTTCTGCGCCACACCAAGGGCGTCAAGGTGGTGGGGATTTATGGCGTCCACTAAGAAGAAAAAGCGGAAGGCCGCCGAATTGGCTCGTCTCTAACACCCCACGCAGGAGTCCCAGCATGAGCGACGGCGAAGGATGAATATTGATTCGCTACGCGCTCTGTCGCTTCGCTCCATCGCTACCGCGCCTATCTCGACTGACAGAAAGGATTTCCTCTCCATGGCTAAGATGCGAACGATTAAGGCCGGTGAACTCGTGATGATGAGCGCCGGAGAGTACAGCGACTACGGCATCCATGGCTTGTTCCGAGCCAAGGCCGATATCGACCCGGACACGCTCGTCGCCGAGTGGTTGGCGGCCCATCCCGAGCAGAATGAGACCTACCGATTCCGCGAGCATCAATTCCTTGCCGAGGTCTGCAAGCGCGGGTTGCTCGAAGACGTGGCCGCCGTCGAATGGCATCTGGGAGACTACGGCACGCCAAGGGAAATGCGCTTGTCGGAGGTCGAGTCGACCGTGGCTCTCCGCAGCCGGAAGCCACCCCATGACTGACTCCATGATCGAGAGATTTTGGTCGAGAGTGGTGGTGGGGATTTATGGCGTCCACTAAGAAGAAAAAGCGCAAGGCCGTCCCTGAGTCGCCGCGCCGCTGGTACGCCGACCATGAAGGCAACATCGTCTTCAACAAGAGATGGGCGCTGCAGCACTTTGAGGATGCGTTCTCCAACGAAACATTGGAGGAAATGCGGAAGGCCGCCGAACGACAGATTGGCCTCGGCTCCAGCCGCCAGAACTAACGAGCAGCCAGCGCCTCCGCAATCTCCGCCGCTTGTCTTGATAGCCTGAGAACACGGACGACCGAGACCTCGCAGAGCCGTTCCCTTCTGCCCGCTATAACGACAGACAGCCAAACCCGGTCCCCTTCCCGCCTCAACTCAGGGGCGGTGGCTTCGTCCTTGACGGCGATGCTCTCCAGCCCGGCGCGGGCCAGTGAGGCGTTCACGTCCGGGGCCTGTTTCAGCGGTCGTTGAAAATCAGGCATGGCTGTTATTGTCAGTTTCTCGCGGGGAGCGTACATGAATCAGGCTGCGGAGCGCGGGAGTTTTGGCCCGGCCCGCAGCCTTTCCGAGTTGATCGTCGGACTGAAGGCCGGGGCCTCTGCCGCAAGGTACGCCCCGGTTATCATGCGTGCCCCGCCTTGTCCTCATCCACTCGCGCCACCGTGAGCCTGACGCCCCTGCCCGTTTCGGTCATCTCCGCAAACAGCACGAGCGTGTCGCTCATCTGTATCTCATCTGATTCGGCTTCAAATATGGCCTCGCCTCCGTTCCGCGCAACCAGGATGCGGAGGAACAATTCGAGGGTCTGGGCGTTGAAGGCCATCATAGCTCTTTCCGCCAGTGGACGAAGCCGACACGGCCGAGCCGCCCCTGCCCGCTCAACACTGTCTCAGCCGTGGGAACATAAGGCCGATACCCCTCGGCGATCAGGCTGCACATGCTGGCCGCGTTGTCGGCATCGGTATAGGTGACGGCAGTGGAAAGACCGGCCTCGCGCATCTTGCGCTCGCGGAATTGGAGCATCTCGCATTGGAGGCCGCGCCCGCGCCAGGCAGGCAGCACGCCGGCCCTGTAGTGGAAGCCCACCACGGCGCCGTGATCGACCGGCCTCCAGCCACAGAATGACACCGCCTCGGAATCGTCATAGCCCGCGAACCAGTGCGCGCCTTCCCACGCGGGCGGCTTGTCGATCGGGAACAGCTCGGCATCGAGCCGCGCGAGCAGGCCCCTGTCGGCGCAAGGGTGGAAGCGGATCACTTGGGCGCCAGCTCTTTCTCACTGACGATCATCCCGACCGGGATCGTGACATCGCCGTCGCACTCATCATCGACCAAGGATGCGGCCAAAGTGACGGCGCGCTTGGTCCGGCGAAGCTCCCAGCCAACCGAGCGCACCGTAGCGGGCTGCTGCTTTTTCACGTCGTCCTGCTTCTTCCAGCCGACGTGATCGCTTACGGCGTCGTGCCACGTGATGAGCAGGAGTCTCATGGCACCTCGCTAATCCGCCAGTCCTGGCAGCTTCGTCCGAAAGAGCGGCCCCAACGCGACAGGTTTGTCATGCCGTCCTCGCCTTCTTGAACATGCCGGGGTTGACGACGTGCCTTGCCTGCTCACCATGCTCACGGTGGAAGACGATGGCCTTCATGCCTCGGGCGCTGCGATAGCCGTTCTTGGCGGCCCAGGCGTCGGCCGGCGGCAGAACCTCCAGCGTCTCGACCTTGCAGCCGGGGAACTCGCGTTTGCTTTCGTGGTGGACGTGGCCGGTGAGCCAGACGCGGAACTTCGCCCTGCCCCACATCTCGGGAACGTCGGCCGCCATGATGGCCGGGAGCTTGTCGAGCTTCACGCCGTCGCCGTGCGTCGTGCCGATCAGGTTCAGGCCGAACTCGAAGTAATGGAAGGGCCGCGGGCTGGTGTCGATCTTGACCCGTGGCTCGTTCTCGAAGGCCGCACGCAGGCACTCCACAAGGAACACGCTCGAGGCCGGGTCGTGATTGCCGGGCTCCACGATGATGCAAACGAAGCGGTGCTTCTCGAGCAGCCGGGAGACCATGCGGCGCATGGAGCGCACACCGGCCTGCACCATCTTGGGGAACCGCGAGTCGGCATCCAGAAGGTTGCGGTTGGCCGGCGTCACGGGCGAGTACGAGTCGTAATGCAGGAAGTCGCCCATGAAGGCCGCCAGCGCGGTCTCGCTGGGCGGGGCCGCTGCCACCAGATGATCGACCGCCTGAGCCAGCGTCCGCTCGGCAATCTTCAGGTCCCAATCGGCCTCGCCGGTTTCCAGGCCCCAGGCATACATGCCGGTGTGATGGTCGCCAACGGGATAGACCGTCAGCAGATCCTTGTTCAACGCGCGCCGCGGGGCCGCGATCGGCTTGAGCGGCGTGACCTTGGCCGCCATCTCAAGGGCGAACGCCCGCCACAGGGCTTCGCGCGCCGCGTCCTCCGGCTTCTCGGCAATCCATTGCTGCGTGACCCGGCCGGTCTGGTCGTACAGCGTCGAAATCTTGGTGACCTTCTTGGGATCGGGAAGGTGCTCGACATCCTCCGGCGCTCTTCCCTCGCGCGTGGTCTTGTCCCAGCGCCCGCGTTGCTCGCCATCGGGGCCGTACAGGATCGACTGCCCCTTGAGTTGCAAGCGCGCCTTGCGCAGATCGTCCAGCCCGGAGAAGTCGAGCTTCCAGAGCTGGCGGCCTCGCGCGAGGCGATTTTGCAGGGCTGCCCGGCCGATTTCGAGATGGTCCGCTGCATGCGAGATATTGCCGCCGCACTCTATGGCGGCCTTCAGGGCTTCTTCAGCCTGCTCTTTGGTGACGCTGGGTGCGGCCATCAGATCCTGACCTCGGCGGGAACGAAGCAATAGGTAACGACGCCGACCCCGCACCAATGCGTGCGGCCATCTGGGGAGGGGAACGGCAGAACCTTGTCCGGCGTCACGATCACCTCGCGGCCCTCGACAGTGACCAGCCATGCGCCGTTGCCGATCGGCGTCGCCGTGACCGGCTGGCAGTCCCCGGTTATGTGGCCGTTGCCGTGGTCCACCTTCTCGTTGCAGCAGGAGGCGTTGGGATTGCCCGGCTGCCGCCATTCTCGATATTGGTCATGCGCCCAGGCCCTCTGCGCCAGCATCCCGGCGAGGAATGAAATGACCACCAGAATGCCGAGCAGCCAGAACGCGAGGCCGACCAGGCCGCGGACGATGCGGTTCATTTGTCCCGCCCGTCGCCCTGCTTCACGCAGGCGGAGTCGTAGGCATCGTTATGGGCCGCGATCTGCACCAGCCAGCTTTTGAGTTGGCCCCAGAACGGCGCGAGAATCTTGATCTGCTCGTCCGTCGCCGAGATGTGCTTGAACCTGTCACAAGACAGATCGCCGGACACCACGGGCGGCTCGTTCCTACCGCAGCCGGCGAGCCAGATCGTCGTCAGGCAGATCGCGAACAACCTGCTCGCTGCGCGCCCGCTGCTTCGTCGCGTTCGTCTTTGCATTCACGGTCTCCGTGAGTTGCCTGTTCGAGTGCTCCAGCTTGCCGATGTGTTCCTGTGCCGCGTCCAATCTCTTGGTCTGCCACCACAGGGCGGCGCCCATGATCGCGAGCGCGAGAGCCGCACCGAGGGCGATGTATTTGGTCAAGCGATCCCGCTTTCAAACATCTTGCGCTCGGCGGCGCGGCGCTTGGTGAGGCCCGGCAGCGGGCCGCTCGGCCCCTTGTTCCAGCGGTCGAATTGAGCGGCGGCGCCCTTGTAGTCGCCCGCGTTCAGCAGCCGCAGAAGGGTGGACGAGGCGAAGGCCCCTGCCCCCACGTTGAACACGAAGGATACGAGCGCATCGAATTGGGTTTGCGTGATGAGAACCTTGACCGCCGAATTGACCGCGCGCTCGGCGGATTCCAGATCCTTCGCCAGCAGCTCCTCGGCCTGTTCCTCGGTGATCGTCATACCTTCGCGCACGTCGGGGCCTGTATGCCCCGCGCCGATCGTGAGAACGCCCGCCGGGCAGACATAGGCTTGCAGGCGCACGCCCTCGTGGGCCTCGATTGCCTTGATGCCGGGCAGCGAGGTCTTCATCGGCTCGCCTTCTCCAGCGCCTTGACCGCCTTTACGAAGCGGGCTCGCGAGCGCCACGCGCGATAGACGACTTCGCGAACGAGTACGTAGACCACCAGCACCGCGAGGATGTCCCAGCCGGTCACTTGTTGCCCTTCCATGCGGCGAACCAGTTCTTGAAGGATTCGAGCGGGTTGTCGCCGAACGCCTTGGCCGCCGCCATCAGGCCACCGAGGATGTCCATGCCGACCACCGCCGTCAGAACGCCCACCGCAATCGTTCCCTTGGGACCAAGGCTAAAGAACTCGGCAATCGCCGGGCCGAAATAGACCGCCATCCCGAAGCCGCCGATGAAGCCCGTCACCTTCTGCACGGGCGTCTGGTTCTGTGCCCAGCGCAGGCCAATGAAGGCCCCGAACGCGGGCGGGAGGTAAGGGGCCGCCTCTTTCGCAAGGTCGTTGAGGGTCATGGACTCCCCCTGTCCGGGGTGCCTAGGATTTCATCAGCCATGCTCTGCTCTCCGCAAAGGGCAGAGGTACCCATCGGGATCATTGTCCCTCCCATCCTTCGCTAACGTCGATCGCATCGAGCGCCTCGATGCTCGCCGCCGCCAGAATGGAGTCCTTGAGCGCGCGATAGGCGAAGCGGAGCGCAATCACCCGGTCGGCGGCGGCATTGCCGAAGGCCACGAATTGCGCGGCCGTGAACGGCACCGGCGTGTTGTCGCTGGCGATGAAGGCGAAGCCCTGCGGCCAAGTCGCGCCGGGAACGCCGGCGGCCGTGAGCCCGGCGCGCGTGCTGAGTGCCGCGATGTTCTGTTGGCTCGACTCGTCCAACTGGAAGAGCTTGCCGCCGTGGCTCAAGCCCGCTTTCGAGGCCGCGAGGAAAGCCGCGCCGGCGGCGTTCAGTTTCGCGCCTTTCGCAAGGCTCAATGTGGCGGCCACCACTTCCTGTTGCGTCGGAGCGGTGAAACCATCGGGAAGCGGCTCATCCCATCGCACGTGCGCCAAGTTGCCATCGAGGTCGGCGAAGTTGACGCCGGGGCGGAGGATTTGGAGTGCCGAGCAAAGAGCGTTCATTAGCAGCGCCCCTTATATTCAAAGCCGCCTAAGACAAGCGCGCCGGCGTTGTCGCCGTACCAGGTCTGAGTCCCGGTCGCGTTGCCGTACTCGAGCGCCTGAAAGTAGTGAAAGCCGAGCGGTTGCGCGACCGCCGAGCCGATCACCTGGGGCGAGGCGTTGCCTGCCGCCGAGCTGTTCGCAAAGTATCCGGTGCGGCCGCTGAAAACGGTCGTGCTGTCATAGCCGACACCCGCGATGCCGCCGCCGTTCACGTTGGTGTTGTTGAACGATACGGCATAGGAGGCGCCGAAATAATCCTCCTGCAGCCCGACCACGAACGAAACCCGCATGGTCGAGGAGTTATTTGCCGGCCGAATGGTCGCCGTATTGTAAGACCACGAGTCGGTGCTATCGGCCACCATGCCCATCACTTCGACTCTGTTGTATGCGTTCCACACGTTGAGCAGCGCCGCCGTGCCGCCGGCCGCGCTGCCGCCGGGATTCCAATTGGCCTGAGAGGAGCCGTCGGTGCGGATCGTGCCGACATAGGTTCCGCGATTGGCCGCCGGGCCGTTGGAGATGGCGACCTTGTTGGTCCATATGCCCTTGATCCGCTCAAGCTCGGTCGTGCCGGCACCGGTCCCGCGCGCGGTGTCGCTCGTCCATAGCGGGCCGCGCGACAGGCGCATCGTGCCGCTGTCGCTCCAGACGAACAGGTCGTAGTTGCTGTTCGTCGTCGCCGCCGCCGGGTTCTTGGTGCTGTCGGTCGTCGTATTCGTCAGCTCGGCGAAGACTGTCGGGATGAAATCCGTTCCGTTGTAGAGCGGCACCATGTTCCCGGAATGCGGTGTGTAGTAGATCGACGTGGCACCCGTCACGGCGCCGGTCATCACGGCCGCGCCGGAACTGAGCGTCAGGCGCCCCATCGGGGGAATAACCGACCCACCGACCAGCGAGAAGGTGCCCGACACATTGGCCGCGCCGGAGAACGTGTTGGTGCCGGAAAACGTATTGTTGCCAGTGAAGGTGTTCGCCACGGCAAGGAACGCCGCGCCGACCCCCGAGTCCAGGACGCGATAGGAGTTGTCACCCGAGTTGTAGGCAACCTTGCAGACCATGTTCGCCGTGAGCGTGCCGGCGACTGCCGCGGCCCATGCGCCGTTCTGGTAGGTGTGCAGCGCCTTCGCACCGAGGCTGTTGACGTTAAGCGTGGCAGACGAGCCGTTCGTGGCGTTGAACAGCACCAGATGCGTCATGCCGTCCACGAGGGCCGCGGGCGCTACCGAATAGGTCAGGGTATAGGCCGTGGTCGTACCGGCGGTGGTGGCCGGGATGCTCCAGGCAAACCACCGCTTGACCGCGCCCATCATCATGCGAATCGTGTCGTTGACCCCCGAAGGGGCCATGTTTTCGGGCGCACCGTCCGGCGAAGCCGTGGTGTTGGAGGCGTCCGTCTGGGACCAGGTACTAGCCGGAATGTCTGCCAAAGCGGCTCTCCTCGTGGTAGTGTCCGCTCGTGATCTGGCAGACCCTCGGCGCCTGCGCCGCTGTCGTTCTGGCCGCT
>JAAOEI010000347.1_pt1 | contig 18016 bp, 17 predicted proteins | sample 7059261 | NCBI WGS metagenome assembly JAAOEI01 (sample SAMN14008812, study PRJNA610033) | viral metagenome | isolation source: viral particles filtered from seawater | place: China: Hangzhou Bay, Yangshan Deep Water Harbour | collected 2017-10-31
AGCGATTTGTCAAGGCTCGTTATATCATCAAGCAACCTTGAAATACCCCCTCATAGGATTGAACCCCATGAACCTTGAGGTATTGCTTGAACAAGCAAAGGAAAAGGCGTTGGAATCCAATTGTCGTGTTCCGATGGTTGCCTTCCTTCTAAGGAATGGGAAACCGATTGCTTACGGTGTCAATAAGAAGGGCTTTCGGGGTGCTTCCATTCACGCCGAAATAGATTGCCTTCGTAAAGTCCGATTTCAAAAGCGAAGGGGAAAGAATACCACGATGGTTCTTATTCGTTATCGCAAAGATGGTTTGATTGCTAACGCTAAACCATGTGCGAATTGTGTGGAGGTTCTTAGAAACATGAATGTCAAAAATGTGGCTTGGACAACGAACAACCAATCATTTGAGATTGCTCGCATTAGTGAGGTTGAAAACGATTTTCTTACTCGCCCTTGCGCCCTTTACGGAAGTGAAGTGGACACAGGATTGAGTCAATTTCAAGAAAATGGTTCGTAAAGATTAAATACTGAATGTCGTTGGGTTGAATCATGTTCCGCCGTAAGAAAGCCTCTAAAAGTCCCAACACCATTCAAAAAGTCCTTAACGATGCTTGGATTGAAAGTGAAAGTGGCATCATTACCAACCTGCCCTATGCGAATTGCATAGGAACATCGGGTCAAGGAGGCAACCTTCGTGTGGATTATGCCACACTCAAGAAGGTTTTCGGCAAGCCTTCCATCAACAACGGCAACGGCAAGGGAAGCAAAATCCGCAAGGAATGGATTATCAGCATTGATGGAGTCGTTTGCACTATCTATGATTGGAAGCAGGGCTACGATTACACCAAGCCAAAGGGAGGAATGCCTCTCAAGGAAACCCGATGGTCTGTTGGCGGTTCACACCGAATTTCTTTCCGTCTTGTTCAAGGAGTCATTGATTCGTATGTGGCAACAGGTATTCTCCCAAAGGTTGTTCGCTTAGATGGCGACATTTGGGAATCGTGATTGGGTCTTGAACCCGACCATTTAGATACACCTTTGCACAATGATAAGGTATGCCCTGTCGTATTACTATTGATTCAAACGAAGGGGAGTTTCTTTCCCACATTTTGAAGCATGATGAGAAGAAGCGATTGCCTGTGGGCGATATTCTCCTTGAATGCGGCGATACTGATTGGGTCTTTGAACGGAAGACATGGGGTGATGGACTCAACGCATGGAAGTCAAAGCGACTCCAAGACCAAATTGCCCGTATGATTGAATCCCATGATAACTACGCCCTTATCGTGGAAGGAAAGCCCGAAGATTTCTATTCACCAAGCCCCGATGATTGGGGACATTTCCGTGCGTTCCTTAACCGTGTTTCCGTTGAAGTATGTCCTGTGGTCTATACTGATACAATCACCGAAACGGCTCGCTACATCAACGCTTTCAAACTCCGATTGGAAGATGAATCGCAAGGTCATTTTGTTCGCCCTGTAACTGCCGTAAAGTCATCTCGCAACGCACACCACAATTTGCTTCAAGCCATTCCGGGCATCGGAAGGGAGAAGGCAAAATCGCTATATGACCACTACCCAAGCCTAAAAGCGTTATTTGGTAATTGGAGTGAGGCCAAAGACGAGAAAATCGTTGTGGGTAAAACTTGGGCGAAAGTGGAAGCATTCATCAACAAACAATGGGGAACGACCCCACAAAAACCCGAAGTAATCCGTGAGAGGAAGAAAAGTGAAACGACCCAAAGAAACCTTGATTGGTTCACGGAGGCATAAATATGAAAATTGAATTATCAGCCAAGACCGCAAAAGCCTTTGTAAAAGGTGTTGAAAACATGACCGACATGATTTTGCTATCTTTCACTAAAGATGGTGTCAAAACACGAACCCTTAATTCCGACAATACCGCCCTTCTTGATTTGGAAATTCCTAAAGAATCCACCGAAGTATATGATTTCGGAGAAGATAATTCCGTTGAAGTAGCCTTGTTGATTGCTGATGTAAAAGACATGACGAAATCCCTTGTTGTCAAAGACACTTTGTATATGGAATACAATCTTGACGACCCGACATGGCTTATCCTATCAGCAAATGGTGTGGAAAAGCGTGTGCGGTGCAAAAATGCTTCATTGATGAAGCGGCACAAAGTCCCGCCAACGGATTCTAAGTGGTCGGCTGATTTACCTTTTAAGCAAACCAAAGCGTTCTTGACCACCTGTAAAGATACTCCTACTTTTGAAATTCAAGTTAATCACGGAGAGGGCATTCAATTCCAATCCAAAAACGATGAGGAAACCTTGACGATGGAATTGACCCATGATGAAGTCAATCTTCATGCCGAAGAATCGCAAACTTGGATTACCAATTTGACCCCTGCTAATTTACTTTCCCTCTTATCCGTTGCATCAGCCAAGACCGTTATTACCTTGAAAGGTAGCCACGATGCAGTTATCAAAGCGGAATGGAAGGAAGCGGGATTGAATCTTAACGGATGGATTGCCCCTCGCACATCATAGGAAGTGAAATAATGCAAAACAAGAAACCAACCATGTTTGAAGCCGCAAAGAAAGTGATGGGTTTGATGGAACAATTGACCGCCCGACAAATCATTGTTCGTTTGAAGGACAATGGGCGTAAGGAAGTCCCGACCCCAAGACAGTTAGCCCAAAGATTCCGAACCGACCAAGAAATCAATGTCATCAAATCACGCTCAAAGAAGGATGAAACCATTTTTCAAAAGATTACAGAATGAGGTCTTGAAGGCTATTCAATTGGGTCTTGAAGACAGATTTTTTGGAATCACCTTAACATTTAGATAGTTCCAAAGTCAATGTAAAATTCCTCGTCATGGTGGGAGGTTGCCCGCCAAAGGAGATGATAATATGACTAATGACAGACCGTTCAAACTATCCGATAACTTCGTAGCCAAATACAAAAGAAAGAAAGCCCCTTTCGGTTTCAACGGTTTGGGAGAATTGGTGTATAATCGCACATACTCTCGTTTGAAGGATGATGGCAAAAACGAACAATGGTGGGAAACTGTTCAAAGAGTCGTTGAAGGCACATTCAATATGCAAAAGAAACACATTGATGCTCATGGTCTTGGTTGGAATTCATGGAAAGCCCAACATTCCGCCCAAGAAATGTATGACCGCATTTTTAACATGAAGTTTTTGCCACCGGGTCGTGGACTGTGGGCTATGGGAACACCAATTACCGAAGAAAAAGGTCTATTTGCCGCTTTGAATAATTGTGCTTTCGTTTCCACCGAGAATATCGCAAAGGAATTTTCTAACCCGTTTTGTTTCCTCATGGATGCTTCTATGTTGGGTGTTGGTGTCGGATTTGACACAAAAGGTGCGGGAACACTTGTGCTAAAAGGCCCAAATAGAGAGCGAAGGATTGAAAATTGGACAATCCCCGATACAAGGGAAGGTTGGGTTGAATCGGTTCGTTTGCTTCTTGACTCCTATGCTATGGGGACAGGACAGATTGAATTTGATTATGATTCAATTCGCCCCGAAGGAGTCCCAATTAAAGGATTCGGTGGTGAATCAAGTGGTGCTGAACCACTCAAGGAATTGCACCAACAAATTCGGGTTTGTCTTGACGAAGAAATCGGCAAGCCAATTTCAATCACTTCCATTGTGGACATTATGAATCTCATTGGAAAGTGTGTAGTCGCAGGTAATGTGCGAAGAACCGCCGAGATTGTTTTCGGTGAACCCGATTCCGATGAATACCTTGACTTGAAGAATTACGAAGTGAATCCTCATCGTGCAACCTATGGTTGGACTTCTAACAATTCCATCTATGCGGAAGTAGGAATGGATTATCGCCCATCGGCTGAAAGAGTCCGTATCAATGGAGAACCCGGCTACGCATGGCTTCACAACATGAGAAAGTATGGTCGTATGGCTGATGAGCCTAATTGGAAAGATAAGCGAGCAAGTGGTGGAAATCCATGTTTGGAACAAACCCTTGAATCACACGAATTGTGTTGTCTTGTTGAAACATTCCCAACCAATCACGACTCCATTGAAGATTACAAAACCACTTTGAAGTATGCTTATCTTTACGCTAAGACAGTCACTTTGGGTAAAACTCATTGGCCCGAAACCAACCGTGTGATGCTACGAAATCGCAGAATTGGTTGCTCAATGTCGGGAATCGCTCAATTTATTGCTAATCGTGGCGTAGGTGCGTTAAAGGATTGGATGGATGAGGGTTATGACCACATTCAAAAATTGGACAAAGAGTATTCCGATTGGATGGCGATTCCTCGTTCCATTAAGACAACAAGTATCAAACCATCGGGAACGGTTTCCCTTCTTGCGGGTGCTACGCCGGGAATCCACTTCCCCGAAAGCCGATATTACATTCGGAGAATGCGACTTGGTATTCACTCTAACCTTGTCCCTGCATTAGAAAAGGCGGGCTACAAAATTGAACCTGCTTTTGGTTCGGAAGATACGACTTGTGTTGTGGAAATCCCTGTTGATGTAGGCGAAGGTGTCCGAACATTGGATAAGGTTTCAATGTGGGAACAATTGTCCCTCGCCGCACTTGCACAGCGTTATTGGGCGGATAATCAAGTTTCATGCACGGTCACTTTTGACCCCGAATCGGAAGGTAGCCAAATTGCATCAGCCCTTGATGTTTTCCAATATCAATTAAAGGGCATTTCCTTCCTCCCTCGTTTGGATTATGGCGCATACCCACAAATGCCTTACGAAGCCATTGACGAAGAAACTTACAAAGAAATGAATGCGAAGGTCGGTAAATTGTCCTTTGGTCGTGTCAAGGGTGAAGAAATCGTAGTGGAAAGATTTTGCGACAATGATGTATGCGAGATTGACTTCAACCCTGTGGAAAACGAAGTCGCTTCGGAATAATGTTGAGGTATTTATACCCGTAAGTCCAATAGAGCCTTATGCTGAAAAATTCGGTGATGGACTCTTTATGCCAACATTTGACGGAAAACCATGATGAAGATTGGCGATTTGAATACATTGAACATAATGGACTCGCTCTCAATTGCTATCTCCCAACGGATTCATCGGACACCTATGTAATCGTGGATGCTACCCAATATGACATTCTTGAACATGGAAAGAATGTTCCTCAAGGTTTGATTGATGAAATTGCCACCGTCATTCTTGACGCATACCATTTACAGGTTAATTGGGAATACACCGATAACCCCGAAAAGTGGGCATGACAATCATTAGATAGTCCATTTACCCATATTTATTCAATGTGTGGCACTTGTGGTTGTAAGAGTGCCGAATCGGGCAAGAAAAACTGCGGTTGCGGTCAAGACCCCTGTAAAACTTTTGGTGCTGAAAATCCCAATGGTGAAGGTAAGCAAAAGAAAGCAAAAAAGGTCATTGAAACTGCCATGAAAGAATATGATGAATATGTGGCTGATAAAGAGGCTTACGATGATGACGATATAATCAGTTTTGAAGAATGGTTTGATTGGCATTTGGGTGATGATGAGTTAGAGGGTGATGAAGAAACATTAGAGTATTTGAAAACACTCCCTCCCTATTATTCACCCGAAACTAATAATTGGATTTGGAAAATGTATTATGGTGCTGAAACCTTTGAAGCCCGCACGACTCGCAAAGGTGGAAAACACGACCCCACAAAAACTGTGCGTGATGGAACATTCATTTACACCGATAAGGTGGATGGAATTCAAATGGATTATGATAATCAAAAGGTGCGAAAATTAGGTAAGGATTTACGAAGGCAAGGAGTCCCCTTGAAAATTAAAACAAAGAATGCTGAAATTTATCCCGATGAAGACCAATTTTACGATGAATTGGATAAGAAAATAGAGGCAAAGGAAAAAGAAATTAGAGATTTCAAAGAATACTTGGAAAAAGTCGGTGGTCATGGGCGAAGGGAGTTAATGGAATTAGAATCTTTGGAAAAAGAATTGGTTGAATTAGAAAACACGGAATATCCCGAAATGGTTTATTGTAGTTTTTGTAGTAAAATCATCGGAACGGAAGAAGAAGTTTATGATGAAGAATCGGTGGAATGGTATAACGCCAACGGCGAAACCATTTGTCCATCATGCCACAAGCAAAGGGAACAAGAATACAAAAATGACTTAGACCCACATTATTCTCCGTTTTATGCTGAAAATGAAAGACCTAAAGAAATGAGTTATTTCTTCGTTTATGTCCCAAGCGAAACAGGAAGATATGGTAGGGAAGGTGAAAAATATGATGTTCATTATTTCCGAACACTTGAGGAAGCACAAAAAGCGTTTGGTGACTCCTACGAGATTTACGAATATAGGGCTTTAGAAGATGTTCCGCCCGAAGAAAGAGAAAAACAAAAGCAAGATAATCAAGAATGGTATGACCGTGCCAAGAAAGGAGAGTTTTTTGAGGATTTTTGGTGGAAAAATGAAATGAGTCGTTATGGCAATAGTGATTACGGGAGGCTTCACCATTCCACCTACGATTCTTCGGTTGAAAATGATGAAAGGGATGGATTTTATGAAAAGACAATCTTACCATCCGAACCATCTCGCAGGGAACAAGAAACAAATCGCTATCTTGCTGACGATTTAGGGATTTCGGAAACTCTTGCTGAATTATTGAATGCAAGTCGGACTTTTGGAATGTATATCTCGCAACGGGCGCACCCCGATACAGTTAAGAAATATCGCCAAAGGATTCTTGACGGCTTTGATGCTTACAGCCCCGAATCCAAGAAAGAGCAAAAGATTGTCAAAATGGTTCGTCAAAACATGGCTACAAGGGGCGTAAAAGGGCCAAGTCCTTCTTATGTTGGGACAAATAGAGGTATTCTAAGGAAACCCGAATTGTATTATGCCTATGATGATTACTACGACAACCCGATTCCATTTATGGGCTATGAATTAACCGATGAGGAAAAGAAAATCATTGGTGATGTGAAAAGTGCTGAAACTGAAAAGCCATTTTGGGAAAACATTACGATGTCTTCTAAAAAGAAAAAGGATTTTTCCCCTCTTTATCATGGTTTGATTGCAGGTGCTTTAGGAGTCGTTGCTTTGAAAATAATGGATAGGGTGAAAAAATGAGTATTGAAAGCACGATTCAGCAAGCGGAGAACACCGCCGATAATGTCCACTTTTTGTGCGGTTTGACTCGCCGCCGCTATGATTGTCTAATCCGCACCGCCAAGCATTTACGATTGAAAATCAAGGAGAGGGGTTCGCTTGAGTCGTGAAGCGGAAAAACTTGTTGAGGAATTCTCGGAAGACCTCGCTATCATCCTTGAAACCTTTATTGAGGAAACTCAAGATGCAAAGGTAGTTATTGCTCGTATTGAAACTGAAATGGGTCGTTTGAAAGACGACATTACTTCATTGAACAAAACCATTCGTGATGGCAACGGACAACCGCCTTTGATTACAAGGATAGCGGTTGTGGAAGAAAAGATTGCGGAAATCAAATCCAAGATTGAGCAAATGGAAACCGAAACTGCGGAAGAGAGGAAAATGCGGTGGGAGTTTTTGATTGCGGCTGTTCCGGGCATTTTAGCACTTTTGACAGGTGGAATGCTTTAATCGGGCTTTTTGTTTTTATCTCCTTTGAGTTCTTTATATGCTGTCGGTGTATGACCCCCGATGTTAGATAGTCGTTTAACCAAGTATTTTTCATGGGCGAATCAAAAACTTCTGTTCCTCTTGTCGTCATCGGTGTAGGTGCATTGATTACTTTTTACAATCCCGCCAATCTTCGTTTTGTAGGTTATTTCACTATCGCCGCAGGTATCGCCATGTTTGCCATCACAAGGTCTTGATTAAAAATCCTTTTATACTATGGGTTCTTCGGCAAAATTGGGGAAGATTGTTTAACGCAATACAGGTAAAGAAACCATTAGGGGTCGCTACCCGATGATATGGGAAACAGCAAGGTTCAAATCCCTGCCGCCCTACGAATTTTCAAACAGGTCTTGAAGTCAAGCATTAGATAGTTAGGAGAACAAGGATTTCTCATGCCTTACTCCGACCCCGAAAAGAAAAGGGCTTACATGGCTAAATACAATCCAAAATACTACGGCGAAAACCGTGAACCGTTGATTAAGAAGAATATCAACAGGAAAAAGGAGTTAAGAGCCAAGAAGCGAGATTTCATTTTGAATCGTTTTGAAAATGCTTGTCCTCATTGTGGAAACATGGAAATTCATCCTATCAAATTGTATATTGAATACAGCATGGAAGAACCACCTACGAAACCAATTTTGGATTTGTCATGGCCTCAATTAGAGTTATTGTTAAACAATGGATATATTGACATGGTTTGTTCCACCTGCAAATTTAGAGGCAAACCCTCCGACCATATCGGGTCTTGAAATCGTTTTCTTTGATTTTTTACGAAATTATTGAGAGTGAATCCTATGCTTTAGATAGCGAGAGGTATAATGACAAGGTATGACGATTACCAATGTCAAAGAATACGACATTTTGCCTTCTCGTTGGGATTACTTTGAACGCCGAATGGAAAAACTGAAAGAGGCGGCGGGAAGAAAGATTCCTCCTATTGATTTCAAGTATTCAAGCAAACCTGCTACGACAAAACCACTTGACCCTATTTTGATTCCAAGAGCCATGCGTGGTTCAGTTCCCGATGCTCGGCAATTGCCGAATGGGAATTGGGTTCGTGATGTAATTCCTGTTAAAATTGAATATGGTGATTTGATTAACCCAAAGTTTGATTACATTGGATATGTTAATTATGGGACTGTTAAAGATACCGCAGGGAGTTTGAAGAAGGCTATTTTCCCGTTTATTGTTAAGGATGCCGCTATGTCCGATGAGGAACACGAAAAGCGTGTTGCCGCTATGACACCTAAACTGAAAGCCATCGGTGAACAATGGACAAGCACAAAAAGCGTAAAGTGTGAATTGTGCAATCCGAAAGGTGATGCGATTGACCGACACACCGCTTACATTGTCCAAGCAAAAGAAGATGTCAAACAGCAAACCAAAAAGAGCCAAAAAGGGCTTCAACCGCAATTAGATTTGAAAAAGGGTGATATTCTCCAATTAGGAAGTGCTTGTCTTTCCGACTTTATGGGTCTTGATGTTGATAAAATTGCCGCTTTCTATGAATTAGACCGTGCCGTAGGCGCATACGGGCCAAACGGTTCACCATCTAACCCTGCGGGTTGGGGCTACAAAGAAATGGGTGTTTATGACTATGCTGACCGTTTAATTATGTATTATGGGCAAAGAGAGCGTGAGTGGCTAAGTGCTGTTCGCCAACCTCTATGGAAAATTAAAGAACCCGAAGAATTGTATGCGAAGGGAATTTTGTCAAAATTGATTGACAAGAAGATTAAGCGTGGAAAGGGAGATGGATGTTTCGTAGGAATGGCTGACCCTAATTCAGTTACAGGACAAAAGAATCCTTACAATGTGCGAATTGCTAACGGTTTGATGAAAGGTCGTGTTTTCAATTTGAATCAAAACGACCCTTCCACGACTCCACAATGGATGTTCCAACCCTACACAGGAACAGGAAGCGTTGATGAAATGATTCAATTATGGGAAGATGGTCTAAATGATGCTTTTGAATATCAAACCGTAATGATTGTTAATGAGGAAACAGGCGTTCCTGAAGTGGATGCTAACACAGGCGACATTATTGAAATGGAAGTCAAAGTGCCATCGGCTGAATACATTCGGGACAAACTTAGGGGTAGTTATTACAATAGAGGCGAATGGAAACTCAAAATCGTTCCTATTATGCCCCCTGCATCGGAAAGTGACTATGTGGAGGACACAAGAAATCGTATGATGGATTGGATTAAGAATGTTGATATTAACTCCACAGAATACAAAGGTCAAGCGGATTTGATTCAAAGATTGAAAAGCACCGTGCAATTAGGTTATGTGGGTGAAAAGACAGTCCGTGAATTCCCGCACATTTGGCGATTATTCATGCTTCACGACTTCAAACGCCGTCAAAAGCAAGATTATAAGATTCAAAGAAACGAATTGAAACAAAAAGTCGGAGAAATGTTGAAAAATTCACCTAAAGGAAATTATTCCGATGGAAAGTGGTTCACAGTCAAAAGATTAGGAGATAATGACTATTGGTATGAATACTTGAATACCATTTATCGCTATTGGGCTGACCGAAATAGGGCTTATCAACAAGAATATGAAATGGTTTTCCTTACTCAAGCACAATTTGATGCGTATGCGGATTATGCCAAGCAACAAGAAATGATTAAGATTGCGGCTCAAAAAGAGCGTGAAGAAAATCAAAAGTATCGTGATGCCGCTAACGCCATTTACTATGATAATCGCAACGCCTATATGCGTAGCGTTCCCTATGAGCCTAATGTTGATGACTTTTTGACTCTATTGGGTTGGGACAGTTTGAAAGGCGATATGGGGCGACTACAACAGTTTGGCGGAAGTGTAATTCGTATTAACCCAACAAACAACACGGTAAGACAAGCCCGATTGGATGAAGACCAAATGACAAAGGTTCGCAACGAATTCCGCCCACAATTGGTTACCACAACAGGCGTAGTCCCAACACAACCTGCCCCTCAACCAACGACAACATCCACCACAAGTCGCAATACCGCCCCCAAGATTACACAAGCGGAAGCAAGACGCAAGATGGAGAGTATGCGTGGAGTTAATCAAGCCTACAATGTCGGTAAATCTTTGCCTCAAGGAGATGCTTATTTGTGCAATATCGCCCCACCACTAAGTCGTGAAGGATTTTACCGAAGAGGTATGGCACGAAGGGGTCGCACACTAACTTTCGTTAATTCAATTGACAAAGAAGTGTTTGTTGTCTTTTACTACGGTGCTGACATCCCTACGATTGGAAATTACTACAATTTCTATGATGTTAAGGTCACTCAACATTCTTCATACAAAGGCTTAAATCAAATGGTTATTGAGTCCGAAGATGGTGGACAGATTGAATTTATTGATTCCACAACCCCGTAGGAATCTTTATTAACCTGTTTCCCTTAGTGGAATACATGGCTGACACCGAGAATTGGAGAACCGAGTTAGTGGGTTCGGACTGTGGAAGATACATTTATACTGTCCTCCTTGACGAGAACGATGAGGAAATTGACCGCTACCTTTATGAAGACCGCATGGAAACGAATTGGTGATTATTATGAGTGATAGGAAAACATTTGTCGGTATTGCTGATTGTCATGGCCTTGAGTCATTCCTTCCAATGGAGGGCAACGAAAAGCAGTTAGGATTTTTGGTGATGCGAGCCAATGCTAATCGCCACCGCCACGCTCTCGTTTATCAAGTGGAATTGGATGAACACCAAGAAGCCTTGATTAAGACCGTTCTTGAGGGCGGAGGCTACATCAAAGCCTGTCAAATGCTACATGACCCCGCCTTCATTGAAAATGTGGGCGTTGAGAAAGACATGATGGATTCATGGGAAATGATTCCCAACCCTCGTCTTGACCCTTATTCGGGTCGTTTCCACGAAGAAGAGTGATTATTATGCACATTGGACTATGCGAAGGAAGGCACGAAATTAAGCAAAACAACGGCGAAGCACTTGATGGCTTCATCTTTTCACAGGTTGATTCTCCTATGGATTTCCTTAGCCATTTTCACACCGCTATGGACTTCTTTGAAAAAGGAGGCGAATATACACTCTATGTAACAGGTTTAACGACTTTGCTTACGGCTACACTTCTTGGGGCGGAAAAGGCAGGGGTGGAATCCCTTGTTTTAATGCACTATGACAGGGAAAGCGGAAAATATGTTCCACAAGATGTATCATCCCTGCTCTAATCGTGAGAAGGCATAGATAGTCAAGAAAACAAAGGTTGGTTATGATGCCTTCGGACTTGCCTCCTATGGAAATCATTGATGCCCTTGAGGAACAATTGGATATGGACTTCGTTCATTTCACTATCAATCGTGAAGGCATTGTTGAAGGTATTTTTACAAATGGTTTTGAGAGCCAAACAGTTACTTTTGAGGTCAAGCGAGAAGTCACACCTTCCTTCAAAATGCCTCCAATAGAGTCAATTTTGGGAGAATTAGACGAAAAAGCCATCTCCGACATGAAAAAGATGATGAATTCCATCCTTGAGGAAATTAGCAACATTGAACCCGAAGATGAGGTCAAAATGGATGATAGCGGTTATCTCCCCGAATTTGACGGAGAATGGTATTGTCCGTAATCCCCCACACCTAAAGGTGGTCTTTGACCAAGTGGAATGCGTGATATTATCGTGAGCATTTGATACCAATGTTTAGATAGTATGAGGAATAATCGTAAGAGGAAGAAGGACAATCGGTGTCCTTAAAATTAACTTGTGAACAAACATGAAGAATCAAAATAAAACCTCAAAAATTGCACTAACACTTTTAACTGCCATCATGCTTGCTATGTCTGCGGGCGTAGCCGTAGCCGATGGAACAGACCCACTTGACCCCTCCGATGGCGGGGCTGATTGGGATGGCGATGGACTTACCAACGCCGAAGAACAAAATCAAGGAACAAATTTCAATAATCCCGATTCGGATGGCGATGGGCTACCCGATGGTTGGGAAGTTTCCAATGGCTTAGACCCTCTTAATGGAGGCGATGCTAATGGCGACCCCGATGGCGATGGTTTGACTAACGCACAAGAGTATGCGAAAGGAACAAACCCAAACAATGCTGATACAGACGGCGATGGAAAGCCCGATGGCACAGATGCTTACCCAAACGACCCTAACGATGGCGAGTTTAGCGACTCCGATGGTGATGGCATTCCCGATGCTTATGACCCCGATTATCAAGAATCTCAAGCAGGTTCGGGTAATGGCGGAACAGAAGGCGGAGGCGAGTCCAACGATAATGGACAAGGCGAAGGTCAAGGACAGGGACAGGGACAGGGACAAGGACAAGGGCAAGGTCAAGGTCAAGGTCAAGGTCAAGGTCAAGGTCAAGGTCAAGGGCAAGGACAAGGACAAGGACAAGGACAAGGGCAAGGTCAAGGTCAAGGTCAGGGTCAAGGACAGGGGCAGGGTCAAGGCCAATCACAAGGTCAAGGACAATCTCAAGGTCAAGGGCAACAAGGTCAGCAAGGAAATCAAGGACAGCAAGGACAGCAAGGGCAACAAGGTCAAGCAGGTCAGCAAGGACAACAAGGCGGTCAAGGTCAAAGTGGACAACAAGGACAACAGGGACAGCAAGGACAACAACAAGATAATGGACAAGGACAACAAAATCAAGGTGGCGAGCAAGGCGGTCAGCAAGGCGACCAACAATCTCAAAATCAAGGTGGACAAAACCAAAATGGTCAAAATCAACAACAACAAGGTCAAACCCAAAATGGACAACAAGGACAACAAGGGCAACAATCCGACCAACAGCAAGGTCAGCAGTTAGACGGACAAGACCAAAACGGCGACAATGACAACGATGGTGATGGCATCCCCGATGAGGTTGATACCGATGACGACAATGATGGCATTCCCGATGTGATTGACGATTCTCCCGAAGACCACGATAATGACGGCATTGATGATGCGGAAGACGATGATGATGACGGCGATGGTATCAATGACCGTGAAGAAGTTAATGATGGCAACGACAACACCGATATTTACGACCACGACAATGACGGCATTCAAGACCGCTTTGATTTGGACATTGACAACGATGGTATTGACAATTACAAAGACAAGTATGAGAATGGTTCGGATGCAAGCCGTGACCACGACAATGACGGTCTAAACGATGGCGTTGATACAGACGATGATAACGATAACATTCTTGATGTTGATGAAGTGGGCGGTGCATGGTCTTCCTATCGCTACGACCACGACAATGACGGCATTTGGGATGCTACCGATACAGACGATGACAACGATGGTCTTTCCGATTGGTTTGAGAATAATGATGGCAACGACATGACAGGTCAATTTGACCACGACAATGACGGTGTAAGCGATTATCTTGATGATGACGATGATGGCGATGGCATCCTTGATGTATTTGAATCGTGAATCGCATCGTTTAGATAGCAACACCGACAATGGATTGTTATGTCCATTCGGAGGCAAGCCTATCAATGGGAAATCAAAGATTTAGGACAATTACCTGCGAAACGCTTGGAAGAATTGACCAAACCACAATCTATTTTCACATCAGGTTTCGGAAATGCGACTCTAAAAGCCCGATTACGCACCAAGCCTACGGAATATGTGGTCATCAAATACTTCGGTTCAACACCGGGCATTTTTGGAACAGGCAACGATTGGGTTCCCGGCGGATATGTAAATTTCCAAATCGGAGTCACTTCTTATTTCCTAAATCCCGATGGAAGACCCGGTCAAGGTTTGTCGGGAAGTGCCGCCCCCTACCCAATTTCCACAAAATATGGCCCCGCTTTCGGTGCGGATTGGGATATTGAGATACCACCCGACACAGATTGGGACATCAAATACTTCGTTTCAAACGGTTTAGTGGACCCGGTGGATAAGTTTCCCGATGTTCCCGAAATCAGTTTTGATTTTACATCGGGCTTTTGAGGAATTATTATGGGACTTGCATACAATTTGGACACTACCACGAACCCATATATCGGTTTAGGTTTGTCAAATTATTTAGTGAAATATCCCGAAATCCAAATAAAATCCTTTGCTACCGACCCCGCTTCGCCCGATTACATTCCACCCGACCAATCGGCTTCATTTTTTGACCAAATCCAAAATGACATTACACAAGAGGCAACAGCGAATGGTTGGAATTATCGTTTTTGTGGAAAGGCAGGGACAAGTAAGCAAGCCTGTCAAGCCATCTTCCCGACAGGAGAATACATCATTAGGGACATTACCTTTGTTAATGGTTATTATGCCCTCGTAGGGTCTTACAAGGCTACTTTTCTTGATTTGTTTGGGGCAGGTAATCATGGGGAAGCATGGGATGGATTTTTGATAATTTATCGTGGTTTTTCGGACAATTATTTCGTTCCCTTTGATGCAGATGGAAACCTTGCATTTTTCCCCGCTAATACAGGCATTGGTTTTCTCCCAATGCGAATGCCTTATGATATTCCGCCCAAAGGGACATCGGCTCAAGTGGCGGCTATGGATGATGTAGGATTATATGCGGTTGATGTTTGGCGTGGTTCTCCGACAGCCACTAACATTCCTCAACCCGGCGGAGGCGACCCTATTGAAGCCTACAACATTTGTTTATGGTTAGGTGGCACACAAAGTATTGATAACACTTCAAGTGCTACCTACAACATACCTTATGCCAACATTGACCGTATTGCTTTTGGGATGGTAGGCATTTTCGGTTCAGTCGTTTTTCCATTTTATGATTCGGGAACGGGAACAGATGAAGTGTTGTCCTTTACTGAAAATTACATATCCTTCCCTCTTGATACAGCACCCGGTGGTGGGATTGTTCCCGGCTATGCCCTTCAAGGAGGAATCGCAGGTGCAAGCACCTTCAATACAAGAGCCACTCAAGTAATACAGATGAATTGGACAGGGACAAATACTACTTACACAGGTGCGGGAGGACAAGTGAAAACTGTGCGAAACGCCTCAATCCGAAATTCAATGAATCTCTATGCTAACGAAAGAGGGGGGGCAGGTGGTGGAATTTATGACTATACCGTGTATGAACAAGGTTGGCTTCCAAATGGTATAAACATTTGCACAGGCGATACCAAACCCCCTGCGGAACATACCGATGCCGAAAAATTCAATTATTATCCACGCCGATTTATGGATATTGCCGCTTATGGAAGTCAAATACTGAATACGGGTATTACAACAACCTATGTCAATACCCCTGCACAGTTTGTTGGAGATTGTTGGGTCGGGACAGACGACCCTGCGGGGGCGAATCCCCAAGCCAAAGTTTATCCTATGTTTTGTGGAATGGCACTTGACCAATTTCAAATGTCCACATCTCCTTTTCCCGGACCTGCGGGGTTGTATTGTTGGAAGCCACCATTTATGACGATGGGTTCAAGTGCAATATCGTTTGCCGCAGGTGGCGACCCGACCATTATTATTCAAGGTAGCACTACACAAGCCGTAAAGACAGAAGATGGCGATTTTGTAAATAATTGGCCTACTGCGGGATTAGAAAACTCATATTTTGCCTTTTGCACCATTCCTTACGAAGAAATGCAAACCAATTATACGGCTACGCTGAATCCATCGGGTCGTGAACCATTGAGATATTTCTTCCTCAACGGTCTAAAATTTACTGATAGCACAATTGGAACAGGAATTTTTTACAACGAAAACTCTCCATTCCAAGAGGGAACGGAATGTATAGGATTTGCTTTCACAGGACAAGTTTTGAGTCCGACTAATAACACACCCATTCCGATTAAGATGGCGAACAAATGGACAGGTAAAACCATTCAAACCCGAACTTTTACGGTTGATGAGGAACAAGCGGCAAAAAGCCTTGAAAATGCCCCACTCGGCCCGGGAGGTTCACCTGCGGGCCCCGGTTTCTTTGAATATGGAGATGGTATCTTTAACACACGAAATGGAGAAGCGGTGGGTATTAGAAACAATTATCCACGATTGGGAATTGAGCCATTTGATGAAGACGAACCTTATGACCCTACACAGAATGAAGCCGCCCAACAAGGGGCGAAAACGGGTGAAGTCGTAGGGGTTTTAGGATGGCGTTTGGTAAGCGATGTTGAAAATCCCATAGGTGGTGCAACAGAAGCCAATATACTGAATAGTGGTCTTGGCTATACCACAGGCATAAAAACCACTTTCGCAGTATCGGGAAGTGGTTCGGGATTAACAATAGATGTTACCGCCGTTGATGGTGTTGGCGCAATTACTACCTACACAATCGCCACCGAAGGTTCGGGGTATAAAATCGGTGATATTGTAGGTCTTGACGGAGGGGGAGGCGTAACCGCTACCTTAACTATCAACCAAATTAACAGACAAACCGCAGGTGTTGAACCCACCGTTTTCCTTGCTGATTCGGGCGGAGGTTGGATTAAATCGCCCTCCGCACCCCCTACCGACCCTAATTATTCAGCCCAATTTAATTATTCAAATGCAAGACAGGACAGGGGCGAAACTTTCAATAGCAAAATCTTGAAAGACCCCAATTCCAATACTCGTATTGCGATTAACTGCTGTTGGGATAATGACCGTGACCAATGGATTTTCCTTTTCGGAAACTACACGCCTGTTGTGGATAATCAAGGAGTTTCAATTGTATCAGTAACTTCCACATTTACGGACACACCCCGTTTCGGTTCAGCCTATCTTGACCAAACAGAAAATTTAGGTAATTTCCCCACAAATTTCAATAGCGGATTGTTTCAATCATTCCCTATGACGAATAATCTTGATGGCATCATCATTTTTGGCGACACTAATGATAGTGGCGATTTAGCATCAACAGGTAATATGTCTTACTCGGCCAATTTGACAGACGACACTCCAAGAGGAATTTATGCCAAAGTAGTTTCCACAAGTAGCCGTGCATTCCCTACGCAACCAACGGCTTGTCAAGATGCTTCCGACCCTGCCACCATCACTTACAATGTTTCCCGAATTGGTTGGGTCAATCTTGACGGTTCAACAGGGCGAGAAGCGTTTGTTTGGGTTGATTACATCCTCTTTGACGGTGCTGATGCGGTCATCGCTACTAAACTTCGTGAAAGAGGAATGAAAGTTACTATTGACTCGGTGGAATGGTTCAAAAGAAAGATTATCAATCGTGGCGATTTGAATATCAAACAGGAAGAAATTGAGATGTGGATGCGCCAACAACAAGATGAATTCCAAATGATGATGCGAGATGCGGAAAGAATGGGTCGTGTTCGCAAAAGAAAGAAACAAGTTTCCGCTTATGCTTTGGATATTTTGGATGCTATCAATACCGACTTTGAGGATAAAGAGGTTCAAGAGTTTATGCAAGATTATTTGCCTAAGTCCCGACCACCTACACCCGAAGAAGAAATGCTTGAACGACAACGAAAGGGCGGATATTCACCACAGTCCA
>JAAOEI010000348.1_pt1 | contig 17993 bp, 29 predicted proteins | sample 7059261 | NCBI WGS metagenome assembly JAAOEI01 (sample SAMN14008812, study PRJNA610033) | viral metagenome | isolation source: viral particles filtered from seawater | place: China: Hangzhou Bay, Yangshan Deep Water Harbour | collected 2017-10-31
GATCATTGCTCAGTACGAAGATATTGGATACACATATCTAAAGTTTGTTGTATCGAAAGAAACAGAAACAGAAGAGATTTGGACTGCTGTTGAGGATTATAGAGCAGCTGGATTCAGAGGTCCTATCTATTTGATGCCTGTTGGTGGTGTTGAACAAGTATACTCAATGAACAACAGAGATGTTGCAAACCTAGCAATGAAGATGGGGTTCCGTTACAGTGATAGGTTACAAGTACCATTATTCAAAAATGCGTGGGGAACATGACAACCTGGACGAAAGTAGTTGTACACGATGATAAAACAGATGAATACTTGATTGAATTTTCTGAGGAAGAACTGAAACAAATTGGCTGGCAACCAGGAGATGAGCTTGTATGGTCAGACAATAAAGATGGTAGTTGGACTTTGAAGAAGAAAGAGGATAGACATGGGTAAGTTTATTTCAACAAAAACATATGGACATGAACGTGGTTATGCTGTAGCATATCGTCAGTGGCGAGCAGACACGCATTGTAACTTGGTTCATGGATACGCACTAGCGTTTCATTTTGAGTTTGAATGCAATGAGAACGATCTTGATGCACGTAACTGGTGTGTAGATTTTGGAGGCTACAAGTCTTTGAAAGAAAAGTTGGACGAGTGGTTTGACCACACATTCTTGGCTGCACAAGATGATCCAGAATTCAAGACCTGGGAAGATTTGCACAACCGCAAGTTATTGAAAATGGTAGTTGTTGAACGAACTGGCTGCGAAGGATTGGCTAAGTTTTTGGCAGACTATATCCAAGAAATTTGGATGGAAGAAAATGGCTACGGAGATGGTCGAGTAAAGCTACGGATGGTCAAAGTTATGGAAACACCATCTAACTCTGCAATGTGGGTGGCAGACCACGTATAACTAACCGTTGACTTCATTTGGAACTTTGTGTATACTAGCAAAATAAATGTTCACGGAGTTTCAAATGAATCTTTCGGTTCCTTCTATTGGTTCTGTAGTTACTGTAACCACAAAAGTTCGTAGTTGGTTTCTTGGTAACGAACAAGACATTTTGAACGTAACTGTAGGTAAAGTAGTCAAGAATCCTACATGGCTTGGTGCAGATTATTTCTGTGTTGAGACTGGATTTGCAAAGCATCCTATGGCCATGATCAACATTAAACGTGTTGAATCAATCAAGATGAGTAACGGAGTGAAGCTTCAAATTCAAGATTTTCCTGTTGTTGGTTCAAAGGGAAAGATGTATACTGTTAAAAAGTCTAATGGCAGCTACTCATGTAACTGTACAGGCTTTGAGTTTCATGGTAAATGCAAACACATTCAGCTAGTCAAGGAGGATGTATGGGCGTAGTGAATAACAAGTATATTGAAATGATTAGTACAGCCATGGATTGTATAGACCATGGTATGGATGAGATGGAAGTAAAAGGGTTGCTATCAGGTTACTATAACTGTGGACAATACATTGCCGATGAAGTGTATCAAGAAGCCTTTATGGATGTATGTCAATATCATAATGACATGAAGCAGATGTATAGTTACGAAGAACAAGGACAATAAATGAATCAACTAGGTAAACCAATTTCGGAAGTAATCAGAGACCGTCTTGAACAAGATGGTGTTCGTTATTTTGCTTGTGATAATATTTCTGAGTATATTTCCGAAAAAGAGCGTGAAGAGTTAGTCAAAGAGCTACAACAAAAGTTTCAAGGAGTATTGGATTCTTTGGTCATTGACACAAAGAATGATTCTAACTCTATGGAAACAGCAAAGCGTCTCGCTAAGATGTATGTTTGGGAGTTGATGGCCGGTCGCTTTGACCAACGACCAAAAGTAACAGCATTCCCTAACGAAGGTCCTGGCCGGTTTGAGGGTATGCTTGTGATCAGAGCTGAAATCACTTCTATGTGTTCCCATCATCATCAACCTGTACGTGGTGTAGCGTACATTGGTATTATTCCTACTGGTGAAGTAATTGGTCTTTCAAAGTATGCACGAATTGCACAATGGTGTGCTCGTCGTGGTCAGCTACAAGAAGAATTAGTTAATCAGATTGCTCGTGAAATTATGAAGAGCACTGATACAGAGAACGTGGCTGTATACATTCAAGCTACACATGGTTGTATGGAAAACCGTGGGGTTGAAGCTCATTCTAGTCTGACACAAACCTGTGTTGTTCATGGATTGTTCCATAACGATTCTGTCAAAGCTGAATTCTACAACAATGTTAAAATGCAAAGGGACGTGCTGTGAAAAGACGTGAAGTGAAACCTGCACCTATTCTGACAGGTTTTATTAACAACATTTCTGGGGAATACTTTGAGGCCTACTTCATGGGTCAAGAAGATATTGAAGGAAAACCATTCTACGTGTTGAAAATGAAAGATCATCCACGTGTGGTTAAAATGGCAACAAGTGCATTAAAGAAAACTAAACTGTCTGTTGACTCTTTTAAGAAAATATGAGACAATAGATGGTTGTTAGAGGGAAGTCACGTACCCTATTTTTATGTGACATTGAAATGGAGAAGTAAATTTATGAAAACTCAATATAATACAATTATGAACTTCCTTAACAAGGGACACCGACTAACCGAGCGTCAGGCTCAAAGCTGGGGTATTACTAACCTTTCAGCTCGTGTTGCTGAGCTTCGTGCTCAGGGTCATTCGATCTACACCAACACACGTAAGAACGTTGGTTCGTTCTACAAGCTTGGCAAGCCAAGCCGTAGCATGATTGCTGCTTCGTACGCAATCGCTGGTTCCGAATTGTTCGGTACTAAGTAATACTGATGTAAACTAAAAAGAGCCGGCTCAGTCCGGCTCTTTTTTTATATTATAAGGTGTTTAATGAAAGTATACTTGGCTAAATTCACTCTTGGTGATAAAGTAGCGTATAAGATTGGTCATACAAAATGGTTTCAATCTATCAAAAGATTCAATGATGAACAATATAATATTTTTGACAATATTGAAATTTTAGATGATATATACATTGAGAGAGCTGATGCACGTGAAGCAAGACAGACTGTCGAAATGATTGAGAAATGGCTACAGTGCTTCTTCCGCAAAAACTTCTATCTCGAAGAGTACTTCAACAAACCAAGTAAAACCTTTGATGGGTTGTCTGGTATAACAGAAATGTTTATACTGCCTCAAGGCATGAGTGAGAGTTTTATTACAAGTGTGTTTTCTAATGTAAAGAAACACGTGAAGGAGAATTATAATGGGTAAAGATTTGTCTTTTATTTGGGTGACGTTTCAGAAAGAAGGTATCCATCGATATCCACAAGCTGCTACAGATCCAAAGCTAGCAACTGGTGATTGGTTAGATGTTAGTTTCCTTGCTACTCCACACCGTCATATGTTCCACTTCAGAGTGGAAATGGAAGTGTTCCATGATGACCGGGATGTTGAGTTTATTCAACTAAAAAGAATTCTTGAAAGCTGGTTGTCAGACGGCACGCTGTCTCTTGACTACAAATCATGTGAAATGATGGCTAAAGATCTTCACATGCTGATAGATGTTAAATGGCCAAACAGAGATATAGTGATTGAGGTTTCAGAAGATGGAGAGAATGGTTGTAGAATGTATTTTGGAGGACACAAATAATGGGTAACTATCCTATTGACTTTTGTCATATAACTCCTACAAAGTTCCTTGAGAAGTTCTCACCCTGGTCTAATAGTCACTTGGTACTAGCTCATCTTGTTGAAGAAGATGAAGAATATGCTCGCTTTTATCGTGAAGAGGTTAAAGGCGAGTTTAAGATTATGGATAACTCTGCTTTTGAGATGTTCAAAAGAGGGTTGCCAATGTATGACTCTTCTAAGATCCATGACATGGCAGAGAAGTGTGAAGCTAGCTGTGTTGTAATGACAGACCATCCAGGACAACATTGGAAACTTACTGTTGAAGAAGCAGAGAAGTTCCTGAAAAACAAACGGGGAAACTATAGTACATTCTTCGTACCACAAAGTGAGTTAGGAGACATGGATGGTCTAATGAAGAGCATTGCTTGGGCTCTTACCAACAAACAGATTGACTTGATTGGTGTTTCAATTCTTGCATGTCCTATTGCTTGTGGTATTACTGAAAGACCTCACGGAGAAGCTACACATTATCGTAGTGAAGCTTTTAGACTTCAACGATACTTGTCTCGGTTGACAGTGTTTGAGGAAATGGAACGTCGGGGCTTGCTTGAAAGCATGTCGTCATATAAGAGGTTTCATTGCTTAGGTATGACAGAAGGTCCTAACGAAATTAAACTACTGCGTAAGTATCACAAACATATTTCTTCTTGGGATTCTAGTGCAGCAGTGTGGTGTGGATTGAATGCTATCAACTTTGACAGCTCACCAACAGGTCTTATCAACGGAAAGTTAGAAAAGGAAGTTGACTTTGCCTTTGATGAAGAGGATTATACAACAGAGCGGATCTGCATTGATAACATGAACTATATTAACCACCTTTGTGCTACGATGGGGAAGTAAATGTACAGATATAATGAAGACAAAATTCTTAGTGAGATAACTAATTACATTTCTAAGACCTATGACCAACATTATGTGGTAAAACCAGGTAGTCAGGTTATTGATATTTGGGAAGCAGCTGGTTCTTTAGAATCTACGGCAAGAGATACAGCAATTAAGTATTTGTTGCGGTTTGGTAAGAAAGATGGTAAGAACAGGAAAGATTTGCTTAAAGCAATTCATTATATTATTTTGATGTTATATGTGCATGGTAAGGAGATAGAAAATGAAACACATTCTGGGAACTAATTCAAAAAGTTTATTGACTGAGGTTGAACCTCAAGACTCCCAACCTAATGCTGTTGATTTGAGGCTTGATCAGGTATTCAACATTCATCCTGAAGTGTTCACTATCAACGAAGAATTCAAGAAGCATCGGGGTACAAGTATTATTCATCCAGACGATCTTGGTTGGTATCAACTGCTACCAGGTCACTACGAAGTAGTAATGAAGAACATTATTACTGTTGGTGAAGGTGAAGCTGGTTGGGTAATCACTCGTTCAACGCTGAATAGGAATGGTGTGTTTCTAACTTCAGGATTGTATGATAGTGGCTATAACGGAGTGATGGCAGCTGTAATGCATGTATCAATTGGTGCTATAAGGATTCAACGTGGTACACGGATTGGACAGTATCTTTCTTTTGATGCTGAGATGTTGAGTAAGTATCAGGGCTCTTATGGTTTAGGTTCTGAACATGATAAAAAATATGGAGTAAAATAATATGGAACTAAAAATTGAACTGGCTGAGCTTCAAAAAAGAAAGCTATTTGTAGCAACGCCAATGTATGGTGGTATGTGTGCTGGAATGTATACAAGGTCTATTTCTGACTTGGCTGCTATTTGTGCTAAGTATCAAATTCAGCTTCAGTTGTATTTCTTGTTTAATGAATCGTTGATTACTCGTGCTCGTAACTACTGTGCTGACGAGTTTATGCGTTCAAATGCAACACACTTAATGTTTATCGATTCGGACATTGGATTCAATCCTCAAGATGTTATCGCAATGCTTGCAATGATGACAGACGAGTCTGATTATGATGTTATGGGTGGACCGTATCCTAAGAAGTGTATTTCTTGGGAAAAGATTGTTCAAGCTGTCAACAAGGGTGTAGCAGACGATCAACCTAATGTTCTAGAGAAGTATGTTGGAGACTATGTGTTCAATCCTAAGGGTGGACAAAACGAGATTCCTCTAAACCGTCCTGTAGAAGTTCGTGAGCTGGGAACTGGTTTTATGATGATTCGTCGTAAGACCTTTGAAGAATACCAAAAAGTCTACACACATCAGTGGTACAAGCCTGATCATGTTCGTACAGCAGAGTTTGATGGCTCTCGTGAAATTATGGCATTCTTTGATTGTATTATTGATCGCGGATATCAGATGGAGCAGCTAGACTTGTTGTTGGCTGATGTTGCGGCTGGTAAAGATCCTGCTGACTTGCAAAAGCGTGCACAATTCTTGTTGAATGCAACGAACGGAGCATCCAAGCGTTACTTGTCTGAAGACTATATGTTCTGTTATAATGTAGACAAGATGGGATTGAAAAATTGGCTATGTCCTTGGATGCAACTACAACACGTTGGTAGCTATGTGTTTAGTGGCAGTCTTGCAGATCTTGCTTCAGTAGGAGCTTCGGCTACAGCAGATGCTGGTCAGTTGAAGAAAAAGAAATGAACAAGGAGCAAGCAAGGACCTATCTTAGTTACAACAAAGAAATTGTAGAGGATATTATAACTAATATGAGTGCTGTTATTGAACAGCATGTTGACGATAGAGATACTTTGATGCTAGTCACGTCTGCAATGTTTTCTGTAGTTCAAAAATGTTATGTAATTATTTTAGGAGAGGAAGGAGCAGCTCTATTCTTCAAAGAAACATCAGAAGCAATGATGAAAAAGAAACAGAAGTTAAACTGATTAAGGACTTTATATTATGAAATTATCGAGTAGAACGATTCAGCTGTTGAAAAACTTTTCGCTGATCAACCAATCGATCGTGATCAAACCTGGTAACACTCTTGCTTCTCTTTCTAGCCTTAAAGAAGTTATGGCTAAGGCTACAATAACAGAAACCTTTGAACAGCAAATAGCAATCTATGAGATTCCCAAGTTTCTTGGAATGCTATCTCTGTTCAAAGATCCTGATATTGAATTCAAAGAGAAGTTCATGCGGATCAAACAAGGTAAAGAGTACGTTGACTACTTCTATGCTGATCCAACTTTGATTGTTACACCTGGTGATAAGAAACTACCTCCAGGCAATGTCGTAGCAACCTTTGATCTTTCTCAACAAACCCTTTCATCAGTATTGAAAGCTCTTCATGTACTTCAACTGCCTTCTATTGTTGTTGAAGGGGACACAGAGACAGTAAAGATGTGTGCTACTGATGTAACAAACCCAACCAGCAACAAGTACGAAGTTGAGGTTGGTTCTAGTGAACATGCTTTTAGTAGTGTGTTCAAGGGAGAACGTATTAAAGTGCTTCCAGAAGATTTCCAGGTAACCATTAATGGTAATCATGTTGCATACTTTAAGGGAACTGATGTAGAATACTGGATTGCTGGCGATCCGCCGAAAAAGAAGTAAATTGAGGAGTTTATATTATGAGTGATTTTCTGTGGGTTGAAAAATATCGTCCACAAACGATATCTGATTGTATTCTGCCACCTTCTATGAAAGCAACCTTTCAGAAGTTTGTGGATGACGAGTCTGTTCCTAACTTGCTGCTTACAGGCAAGGCTGGGGTGGGTAAGACTACTGTAGCAAAAGCAATGTTACGTGAACTTGACAGTGACTACATTGTCATTAATGGTTCGTTGAACGGTAACATTGATACACTACGAAATGAGATACAAGCGTTTGCATCGACTGTGTCTTTTCATTCGGGAAGAAAGTATGTAATTCTTGACGAAGCTGATTATCTGAACCCAAACTCTACACAGCCAGCTTTGCGTAACTTTATTGAAGAGTTTTCAGGTAACTGTGGCTTCATCTTTACTTGTAACTATCCAAATAGAATCATTAAAGAACTACACAGTCGTTGTAGTGTGATTGACTTTAAGATTCCACTAGAAGAACGACCAAAGCTAGCTAGCTTGTTTTACAAGCGGGTTGTTAATATTCTTGAAACAGAGAAGGTAAAGTTTGAGACCAAAGTTGTTGGTGAGCTGATTAAGAAGTTCTTTCCAGATTGGAGACGGGTTCTAAACGAACTCCAGCGTTATTCAGCTACTGGCAAGATTGATTCTGGTATTCTTGTATCATTCTCTGATGAGTCGTTCAAAATCCTATTGCAAGCAATGCGAGCAAAGAACTTCACTGAGGTTCGTAGATGGGTAGGAGAAAACTCAGACATTGACCAGACAACGTTGTTCCGTAAGTTCTATGACTATGCTTCTGATTTTGCAAAGCCAAACAGTATTCCTCAATTGGTATTGATTCTTGCTGATTATCAATACAAAGCAGCTTTTGTTGCTGATAATGAGATCAACATGGCCGCTTGCTTTACAGAAATAATGGTCGAGATTGAATTCAAATGAGCGGCTGGTTAATCATCGTTACAGCACTAATCTATGCAGCTGTAGCAGTTGAGCAATACATACTCAACAACACCGCTATGACGGTTGTATACGCTAGTTATGCGTGTTCTAACATCGGATTGTATATGGCGGTGTCAAAATGAGCCCATTTGATTTTGTAAACGATATCACATTTGGTAAAAAAGGTCTAATTGGCAAGGAGGATGATCTTGCCGAGAAATTGTACCAACCATTCTTGGTCAACAAGTCTTTGTCGTATTTTCCGGACACAATCATGCATGCAAATGAGATGAACCGCAGGCACGGATTGGATAATAAGCTACAATATCAATATCTTCTAAATAGTATCAGACCCTCAAGACGGTATGCTAAGTGGGTGAAAAAAGTGGAAAATAGTGATTTTGAAGCTGTCCAAGAGTATTTCAAGTATAGCAATGAAAAGACTTTTGAAGCTCTGTCATTACTTTCTAGTGATCAAATAAGCCTTATAAAAGAAAAATTAAAAAAGGGTGAATAATGAACATCGAAAGTCTAGTAGAGGTTACATTAGCCGAGGAAGAAGCGTTCTTAAAGGTAAGAGAAACACTAACAAGAATTGGTGTGGCCTCTAAGAAAGACAAAAAGCTTTTCCAGAGTTGTCATATCCTACACAAGCAAGGTAGGTATTACATCGTTCATTTCAAAGAGCTTTTTGCTCTTGATGGCAAACCAACTAACTTTTCAGAAGAAGATATTGGTAGAAGAAATACGATTGCAAACTTACTTGCAGAGTGGGGATTGATTAAGCTAGCTGTTCCCGAAAAAAGCAAAGAGCCAAAAGCACCTTTGAGCCAAATCAAAGTGATAACACACAAAGAAAAAGATGAGTGGGAGTTAGTAGTAAAATATAATATAGGTAAGCGATAATAAGGAGTTTTGTAATGGATATGAAGATTGGGATTGAAGTACAGAATGGTTTAATGAAACTTGGAGCTGTTTATGAAGATGCTGGAGAAACTAAACAATTTTCCAGGGAATTTAAACTTGCTCAAAAACGTGGACTAGAAACAGACAGCTTGGATTACCATGTGTTAGCCAACGCTGCAAAATTGATCAAAGGTGTTCCTGGTGCTGTGTGTGAAATTGGTACACGCCGTGGAGGTAGTCTAAAGATCATCTGTGATAGCATTCTAGAGAACGAAGATTATCAGCGTAACGTCGTTTGTATCGATCCTTATGGCAACATCGATTATGCTATTGGAGAGACAGAAAATAGGGCATCGTTGAAACTTGATTACACCAACGATATGCGTAACGAATCGCTTACTGCTCTATACGAATATGCTTTGGACAAACCAATTAACATCGTGTTTATGTGCTTGGAAGATACAGAATTCTTCAAGCGATACGCAGATGGCATGCCTTTCTACAACGAGAACAAGATTGTAGAAACAAAATATGCCTTTGTGTTTTTTGATGGACCTCATCATCTTGAGGCGTTGTATGAAGAAATGGCCTTCTTCCAACCACGTAGTGTTAATGGGTCAGTGTGGGTATTTGATGATGTAGAGCTGTACCCACATGATGAAATTGAGAAGAAGTTGTTTGAAAATGGATGGACCTTGCTTGAAAAGACTGGCCGAAAAGCAAGTTACTTACGCGTCGAAAATGTCTGATCCATGGAAGTGGGACCTGAGGTACCTTGATCTTGCTGATAAGGTATCCTCATGGTCAAAAGATCCCTCATCAAAAGTTGGGGCAGTCATTGTTAATAAAAATAATCAAGTAGTTAGTGTTGGTTATAATGGCTTTCCAAAAGGAGTGAATGATGATCCTGCTCGGTATGCTGATAGGGAAACCAAGCTAAAATTTGTTTGTCACGCTGAAAGAAATGCTATGGACAATGCACCTGTTGACTTAGCAGGTTGTACGATCTATAGTACGTTTTTTCCTTGTAACGAATGCTGTAAAAGTATTATTACGAGGGGAATAAAACATATAGTCACACACGCTGTTGATAAAAATAGTCCCAAAATCAAGGACTTTAATATGGATGTTACTCGACAGATGTGCAAAGAAGCAGATGTAACGATCTTTGAATTTGTTGCCCCGCAACAAAATTGACTATATACTAAGGTACTGCCGAAAGGAGTACAATTTAAATAACCTTGCTTAATAGGAGGCAATTATGACTAGTAAAGACTTTGAGAAGTATTTTGTTGGTTTCGACCGTCTTTGGGACGAGTTCGATAGTTTCAATGCAGCACTTTCTAAAACAATCCCCGGTTATCCTCCAATCAATGTCAAACGCAATGACGACAACAAGTATACGATTGAGATGGCTGTTGCAGGATTTGGCAAAACAGATATTGATATTGAACTAGACGGTTCTACTCTACGCATCAAAGGTAATGCTAAAGATGATGCAGAGAACAATTACCTATACAAAGGTATTGCAAACCGCGCATTCACTCGTGAATTTAAACTTAGCGATTCTATCGAAGTAAAGAATGCTGATCTAGTTAATGGTATGTTGAAAATTGGTCTTGAGAAACTTGCTGGTAAGAAAGTGAAGATTAATGTACCGGTCAACGAAGCACCAAGTTCAGACAAACAACTATTAACGGAGTAAAAATGGCAAAGCTAAAGAGTATCCTTTGGAAAGTAGTAGAAGCAGCTCGTGAGTCTCACGAGTTACGTAGTAAATATAGATATCGCCGTATGGCGTAACAAAAGGGCCGAAAGGCCCTTTTTTGTTGACTATTGTTTGAGACCTATGTATAGTGATGAGATATTAAAAGTGAGGTGCTATGCGTTTTTACACTAATGTTAGTCTGAATGAAAAGACTAACACGTTCCACATTAAAGGCTACGAAGATGGAAAGAGGTTCAATACAACTCTTCCATGTGAGCCTTATTGTTTCATTCCTACACAGGAACCTTCCAATCTAAGAACTTTGGATGGCATATCAGTAAAGAAAAAGAAATTCCAGTCACAGAGGAAGTTCAAAACATTTCTCGAAGAGTACGGTACAATTTCAAATGCCAAAGTATATGGTCTTGGCCACAAAGAATTTGAGTTAGTACATTGTTTAATCAATGATCTTTATCCAGAGGATGTTGAGTATTCGGTAGATCAAATATCGTTGGTAGTACTGGATATTGAGACTGACTCTGAAGGTGGCTTTCCAAACCTAGAGACAGCAGATAAAGAAGTGACAGCTATAACGATCAAGAAGAATAAAGAGTTCGTTGTATTTGGCTGTCGTCCTTATAAAACTGAAGATCCAAACGTAACCTACATTAAGTGTACGGACGAAGAGGATCTCTTGCAAAAGTTTCTCGTGGTATGGAATTCTAAACGATACGCTCCTGATGTTGTCACAGGATGGAACGTAGAATACTTCGATATTCCATATCTAATGCGACGAATTGCAAGAGTGTTAGGGGAAGGTGAGGAAGATAAACTATCTCCGTTTGGTTTTAAAAATGCTCGTTGGGTAATGAGCATGTTCTTGGATGCTCCAGAGAAACTTGAGCATCCAGCTGGTATTAATGTTCTTGACTATCTGGCATTGTATAAGAAATTCTCGTACACACCACAAGAATCTTACAAGCTAGATCATATTGCATTCATGGAGCTAGGTGAAAAGAAATTAGATTACTTTGCTCTTGGATACGAAACACTAGATGAGTTCTACAAGAAAGATTACCAGAACTTCATTAATTATAACATCAAAGACGTTGAACTTGTTTGTCAGCTTGAAGAAAAGATGAAGCTACTAGAGCAAGTATATGCTCTAGCATACGACTCGAAAGTAAATTTGATTGAAACAATGACCACGGTACGAATCTGGGACGTGATCATTCATAATTATTTGAGGAAACAAGGTATTGTTGTACCATACATTTCTAAGAGTAGAGATGTTGATGTTGACGATGAAGAGGTTGAACAGGAAGGACAAATCCAAGGAGCTTATGTAAAAGATCCACAAGTAGGATTGCACAATTGGGTAATGTCTTATGACTTGAATAGTTTGTATCCTCATATCATCATGCAGTATAACATTTCACCTGACACTTATGTGGGCCAGATAGGTGGTGTTGAAGTTACTAAGTTGATTGAGACTGGTTTTGCTAACGAAAAGCTCCACAAGAAACTTGTAGAAGACAATGTCACGTTTTGTGGTACTGGTTGTATGTTCACAAAACAGTACCAAGGATTCTTACCTAAGTTGATGGAGAAGATGTATAACGATCGTGTTGTTTGGAAAAGCAGAATGATCGAGGCAAAGAAGAAGTACGAGCTGACACCTACGATTGAGCTTAGAAACGAAATAGCTCAATGTCAGAACATGCAGCAAGCAAAGAAGATTCAGATGAATAGTGCTTATGGTGCTCTTGGTAATAAGCATTTCCGTTGGTATGATCGTAAGTATGCAGAGTCGATAACTTTGTCTGGCCAGTTGGCTATTCGTTGGGTTGAGACAAAGATGAATGCTTTCCTTAACGAGAAACTGGAAAACGAAAAGAGCAAGGACTTTGTTATTGCTTGTGATACAGACTCGATGTATTTGGATCTTGAGGATTATGTTGATAGGTTCTTGCCTGACTCTGAAGACTTTGTTGGTACACTAGAGAATCACAATCAAAAAGTCTTCCAGCCAGTGATTGACAAAGCATATGAAGAACTAGCATATCACGTTAATGCATACCAGCAAAAGATGATTATGAAACGTGAGGCGATTGCTGACAAAGGAATATGGACTGGTAAGAAGCATTACATCCTCAATGTATATAACAACGAGGGTGTTCAATACAAAGAACCAAAGTTAAAGATGCAGGGGATCGAAGCAATTCGATCTTCTACTCCAGCAGTGTGTAGAGAGAACTTTAAGAAAGTTCTTGATGTTATTATGAGCAAGGATGAGCAAGCAGCAATTGACTTTATTGCTAACTTCAAAGAAAAGTTTTTCAAACTACCATTTGAGGAAGTATCGTTTCCAAGAAGTGTGCAAGGTTTGAACAAATGGGTTCAAGGAAATGGATTTAAGTCTGGTTGTCCTATCCATGTACGAGGAGCTTTGATGTATAACTTTCTTGTCAAGAGACACAAACTGGAGTTGAAATATCCTTTGATTATTAATGGTGACAAGATTAGGTTCTGTTACATGAAGACTCCTAATCCTATTCAACAAAACGTACTAGCAGTGCAGTCAAGACTTCCAAACGAGTTTAAAATGGATGCATATATAGATTACGACAAACAGTTTGAGAAAGCTTTTCTTGAACCAGTTAAGACCATTCTTAACGCTATTGGTTGGAAAGCAGAAAAGCATTCTTCACTAGAGGACTACTTTGTATGAAACCAAAATATCAGATATCCCTTGATGATGATGACTATGGTTTTTCAGCTGTTAGTGAAGAAGAGTTGAAGCAACATGAAAAGCAGCTACAACAAACTTTGCAACAAACAGCTCAGCATAAGCAACAAGTTGTTGATACTTACGAAGAGAAACTAAGTGCTTTGTATCAGCTAATAATGCCTCTATTGATCAATCTTCAAAAGAACCCTGAAAAAGAATACATTCTATGGCCAAACAGGGCAGAAAAGATCAAAGAATTCATTGCTAAGGTTGACAAGATAGTCCAATGATCAATTACCTTGTATTATTTGTTGCCCTTGTAATATCAGGGGTAGCGGCCTACTATTCTGTAATTGGTTTGACAACAATCTTTGCAGCAGCTTTTTGGCCTGTAGTTGTAATGGGTACAAGTATTGAAGCTGCAAAGGTTGTTGGTACTTCTTGGTTACAACAAAACTGGAAAACAGCACCAGTGATTATTAAGTGGTATCTTACTTGTGCTATTATAGTGTTGTCGTTGATTACTTCACTGGGCACGTTTGGTTTTCTATCAAAAGCCCATACTGATCTAACAACAACAGCAGGTGCAACAACTGTTCAGCTTGATACAATCAATCAACAGATAGCAATAGAGAAACAAAGACTAGCAACTTTACTTGACCAAGCTAGTAAGTATAATGGTCCTGTAAGAAGGTTTGAAAAAGACATACAACAAACCCAAGACAAGATTGTTCAGCTAACTAACGAGAAGTTACCTTTGTTGCAAGAAGAAAATAAACTCAACGCAGAAGTCGGTCCATTGAAATATGTTGCAGAGTTGGTATACGGAAAGACAGACGAACATACCCTTGGTTCAGCTGTCAGGTTTGTAATCATTTTAATCGTACTAGTGTTTGACCCTCTTGCTCTCGCTTTGCTGTTGGCAGCAAGTCACGGAATGAGATCTGACAAAGATGAAGAGAAGGTACAAGAACATTGGACGTCCAAAGTGATGGAGTTGAAAAGGAAGAGAAAAAAGGGTATGATAGAGATTAATGAGAATGCTGTTCATAAAATGTAAGGAGAATGTATGAGCTTTTTGAGAAATTTGGTTGAACAAATTAAAGACGAAGACACATCAATTGTTGCAGATGGTCTTGGTAGTGCAGAGTTTGGTGGATTTATTGATACTGGTAGCTATATGTTGAATGCTGTTTTGTCTGGTTCAATCTATGGTGGTGTTCCAGATAATAAAGTCACAGCGTTTGCTGGAGAATCAGCAACAGGTAAAACATTCTTCGTTCTTGGTGTTGTAAAAAACTTCCTTGAACAAAACGAAACAAACTGTGTTGTATACTATGACACAGAAGCAGCTGTAACGAAATCTATGATGGAAGAACGAGGTATTGATACACAACGAGTTATTGTATCGGAACCAGACACTATCCAGAAGTTTAAAAATCATGCATTGCGTATGATTGAGGCATATGAAAAGCAACCAGAAGACAAACGTCCAAAGATGATGTTTGTTCTTGACAGTCTTGGACTTCTATCTACAACAAAAGAGATGGAAGACTCCTTGGAGGGGAAAGAAACACGTGATATGACGAAAGCGCAGATGATTAAAGCTGCTTTCCGAGTATTGACCCTCAAGTTGGCAAAGGTAAAAATTCCTTTGCTTGTTACTAACCATGTCTATGAAATGGTGGGATCATATGTACCGACAAAAGAAATTGGTGGAGGAACAGGACTCAAGTACGCTGCCAGCACTATTGCAATGCTCTCAAAAAAGAAAGAAAAGGATGGCGATGATGTCGTTGGCAACATCATCAAAGTTAAGATGTTCAAATCAAGACTCTCAAAAGAAAACCAACAAGCAGGTGTGCTACTTACTTACTCCAAAGGTCTAGATCGCTATTATGGCTTATTGGATATTGCGGAGAAATATGGTGTGTTCAAAAAGGTCTCAACGCGTTACGAACTCCCAGATGGTAAAAAGGTGTTCGGTAAGGAGATCAACACAAACCCAGAATTGTACTACACTGAGGATGTGTTGCAGCAAATTGAACTAGCCGTAGCAAAAGAGTTTAAGTATGGACAATATGAAGAAGAGGAAGTTACTGTAGAATGATTGATAATCTAATACTTGAGAATCTTGTATCGAACGAGCAGTATGTAAGAAAAGTATTTCCTTTTATGAAGAAGGAATACTTTAGCGATCAGATGGACAAGCATCTATTTGGTCTAATTACAGAGTTCATTACAAGTTACAATACAGTGCCTTCAAAAGAAGCATTGTTGGTAGAGTGTGATCTGATCAAAGGGATCAGTGATGATGCCTGTAAAGGTCTGAAAGAAACTATCCAAAGCTGGTCCTTTGAACCAACAAAGGATTTGGATTGGCTTGTAGATCAGACAGAAAAATTCTGTCAAGATAAAGCAATATACAATGCTATACACGGTTCAATTCAGATCTTGGATGGTAAGGACCAAAAGAATGATAAAGGAGCTATTCCTCAGTTATTGACCGATGCTTTGGCTGTAACTTTTGATGACCATATTGGACATGACTTCTTGGATGACAGTGATGCCCGATACAAGAGTTATCACAAAGTAGAAGAGAGGATTCCTTTTGATCTCGACTTCTTTAATACCATCACAAAGGGTGGTTTGATAAGAAAGACTTTGAATATTGCATTGGCTGGAACTGGTGTTGGTAAATCTTTGTTCATGTGTCATTGTGCTGCAAGTAACTTAATGATTGGTAAGAATGTTCTGTATATCACTTTGGAAATGGCGGAAGAACGAATTGCAGAACGAATTGACGCAAACTTGTTGAATGTTGCTGTAGATGAACTGGCTTTGCTTCCAAAAGAGTCCTATGAAAAGAAAATGGCCAGGGTAAAAGAGACTGCTAAGGGTAAGCTGATTATTAAGGAATACCCAACAGCGTCAGCGGGTGCAAATAATTTTAGACATCTTATCAACGAGTTAAAGACGAAAAAGAAGTTTTGCCCTGACATTATCTACATCGACTATCTAAATATTTGTATGTCCTCACGGTTGAAGTACAGTGGATCAGTTAATTCCTACACTTACATTAAATCGATAGCAGAAGAGTTGAGAGGTCTGGCTGTGGAGTGTAATGTTCCAATTGTTTCGGCTACACAGACTACACGATCTGGTTTTACAAGTTCTGATGTTGGTCTTGAAGATACAAGTGAAAGTTTTGGCTTACCAGCTACTGCTGACTTGATGTTTGCTCTAATTTCTACAGAAGAGTTATCGGACATGAATCAGATAATGGTCAAGCAGTTGAAGAGTCGTTATAGTGATCCAAACAAGAATAGAAGATTCATTGTAGGTATTGATAGGGCTAAGATGAGGCTGTTCAATACCGAACAATCTTCTCAATACAACCTAGTAGACGGTCCTGCTTTTGATTCTACTCCTTCAGGTAGTAAGATGAAGTTTGACAAGAAGCAGATGTTCGAGGATTTTAATTGACAAAATTAATGTTTAACTTTTTGGGTTTATGTGTACTGACACCTATTGCTGTTGTTATATCCACTAGTACACATCTTTTAGCATGGGTTGTAGATATATTGTTTATTCCTGAACAGCTGTTAGCTTTATTGAATAGTGTACCAGAAGAGAAGGAAGAAACGCCAGGCGAATAGGAGGAGCATGAATATACGTATCAAGAACTGTAGAAACAAAAGATTGAAAGTTCTGATAGACGAAGCTGTTCAATTTTATGCAAATAAGTTGATGCACAGAAACCTCACGCGTAACATCACACTTACCATTAAGATGAAGAGAATGAAAGATTGTTATGGTATGTGTCATGCTACCCAACACAATAAACAAGGAGTACCTCGTAATTTTGTTTTAGTAATAAGTCCTCAAGGTGAAGATCCAATTGCTACTCTTGCTCACGAAATGATTCACGTGAAACAGTTTGCAAAAGGAGAACTGTCTCAATGTCTTACATACTGGAAAGGCAAGGAAGTTAGTGAGGATACCGAGTATCGAAAGCAGCCTTGGGAGAAAGAAGCTTACGCACATGATATTGGTTTATACCTAAGATTCCTTGAAGCCTCAAAAAATATTTCCGATCATCCGTTGAAAATTTGAAAAAGATAGATATATAATAAAGCAGTACAAAATTTAACAGGAACCATAATGCAAAGATTATCCTCAATTCCCGCAACACAGAAGATTGGCACAGCCTATGAGCCAGCTTTCCGTGTATGCCTTGGAAATGATTGGAGTACGGAGGGGTTCTTGTAGAAGTAAAAAGTAACAAGCAGTTAAACAAGAACCCCAAGATCGAAAGACTTGGGGTTTTTTGTTTTATATCAACAAGTTACAAAACTGTTGACTTCTTGTTAGGTTTGTGTTAGAATGTACTTCTGTTGTTGGAAACAACTTCAGAAAAAAGCAGTACAAATAGTTGTTGACTTTAAAAGTAGTTTGTATTACAATGTACTTGTTGTTTGTAGTAAACGCTCATTAACAATTTGGCACCATAATGCACCGTTCGTCTATCGGTTTAGGACACTCGCCTTTCACGCGGGTAAGATGGGTTCGAT
>JAAOEI010000349.1_pt1 | contig 17978 bp, 17 predicted proteins | sample 7059261 | NCBI WGS metagenome assembly JAAOEI01 (sample SAMN14008812, study PRJNA610033) | viral metagenome | isolation source: viral particles filtered from seawater | place: China: Hangzhou Bay, Yangshan Deep Water Harbour | collected 2017-10-31
TACTTCACTGCCGATGACGATACATGCAAATTCCCTGACGCGCTGCTTCTAGCCGGACTACGCTGGCGTTGGTTAGCGATGAAAGGCTTGCCGTTTGAGGTAGCATTCCAGGATCATGAGAATCTTCTTGCAACAGCTAAAGGTGATAACAAAGTCGCTACTGCTATAACAATGCACGATGGTGGTAGTACAGGGCCGATGCGACCTGGTATAGTTGTACCATCGTCTAACTGGAACTTGCCATGAAGCGCAGTATGCCCATGTCAGAAGCTCCTGGAACCGCTCGTGGTGGCGATTTTATTGCACCTACTGGTGGCTGGAATGCTCGTGACCCTATTGCTAATATGCCAGCCTCAGATGCGCTTTACTTGGACAATATGGTTCCAAGGACTTCCGATGTGCAGCTTAGACTAGGCTACGAACTTTTTGCAACTCTGCCTACGGACACTGAGCCAGGCTCGCCGCATAACGTGCGCTCTTTGATGCCCTATAGTCCGCCTAGTGCAGTGACTAAACTTTTTGCGGGACTGGAGGATGGCATATATGACATTTCATCCGGGGGTGTTGTATCATCTATCGCCAGTTCTGCTACCAATTCTAAATGGCAGTTTTTGAACGTAACTACCTCAGGTGGTTCGTTTCTATGGTGCTGCAATGGGGTGGATAAATGCCGGTATTATAATGGTAGCGCATGGACAGTTCTTGATGGGGCTTCCTCGCCATCCTTGACTGGCATAACTTCGCAGGATGTGACAAATGTCAGCCTTCATAAGGCACGCATGTACTTATGCAAAAAGGATTCATTATCTTTCTATTACCTAGCTGCGGCAAGTGTTGCTGGTGTAGCTACTGAGTATCCAATGGGGGCGATATTCAAGCGTGGGGGGTATCTAGTCGCCACTGAGTCTTGGACTCTTGACGGCGGCTCAGGAATGGATGACCTTTTTGTAGCTATAACTTCAGAGGGAGAGGTCGCGGTATTTGAAGGAACTGATCCATCATCTTCCAACACATGGGCGCTGAAGGGTCTCTACTACATAGGGGAACCTATTGGTCGGAGATGCTTCTGCAGGATTGGTGGAGATTTGGCGGTTCTTACAGTATCCGGCCTTTACCCACTTTCTAAGGCTTTGATGTATGCTACCGTGGATAAGCGCAGTGCTGTATCGGATAAGATATCAAGAGCCTGGATAGACTACACTAGAAACTACAAGGATAACTACGGCTGGCAGGCGGTACTCTTCCCGGCTGCTACACTCTTAATAGTCAATGTTCCTATCCTTGACAGGCACGATTTAAATGCTTACTATAGCTATCAGTTTGTAATGAATACTCAAACTGGCGCATGGTGTAGATTCCTAGGTCAGCATGCAGAGGTCTGGGCAGTGTACAATGGTGAGCTTTACTTCGCAGTACACAATAAGGTGTATAAAGCCTGGACTGGCGCTACAGATGGCGGTGGTGCTATTGATGGAAGGGTTAAGACTGCATTTGCCTATCCTGCTGGAAAGAACAACCTAGCACAAATAACCTTAGCTAGACCGATTATTCAGTCCAACGGAAATTTACAACTCCAAGTAGCTATAGATGCGAACTATGATGAATCTTCGCAGGCATTCTCTACTATATCCTATGCTAACAATCTGGCACTGTGGGATTCTGGTTTGTGGGATACCGCAGTGTGGTCGGTAGGTAATCGCACGGTCGCAGAGTGGAGATCGATAAGTCACAATCCAGGTAGAGCTTTGAGCTTTAGGATGAAGGTTCGGAGTTTGGGAATTTCAATGACTTGGATCACAACAGAGACTATCCTGAGAAAGGGTGGGTTGTTGTGATCAAGGTCAGTATAATTTAAGGAGTAAGATTATGGGTTTTCTTAGTGGTATATTTACCAGTCCTAAAAAGATTGCGAAATATCAGCAGAGGCTTAATGAGTCAGCAGCACAGACAGGCACGAGACTAAACAGGTTTGATTATGAAAATCCTTATGGCTCTGTATCCTGGGAAGTCGGTGGTCCTAATTTCAGGGCAGATGAGTATGATGCCGCTTATGATGCTTGGTATAATGCAGGTGGAACTAGGTCTGGACAGAAAGCTCCTAATAAGACTGACTTTGGCTATGATCCTAACATCTACAAGCAGATAGAAACGTACGACCCACGCATCATAGAGTTAATGGATGCGCAGTTAGCCACAAGCAAAGGAATGCAAGGGTCGATTGATACTGCTTTAGGCAGGGTTAATGACTGGCTTGGCAGGGATTTGCCAACACGACAAGAGCTTAGGGATGAAGTAGATCCACGGTACAGAAACCTCTCCCCGTTTATTGATATGCTGGGAGAGAATGCTATGAACTCCTCAGAACTGTTCGGGGATCAAATAGACAGACTGGACAAGTTGTACGGGGAGAAGTTTAATTACAACAAAGCTCCTCCTATGCCTGAGGCTAATGAACAGGCTCGACAGGCTGTGGAAGATGCTCTCTATGGTAGAGCCACTGCCCGCTTAGACCCTAGATTCGCTACACAGGAAGATCAGACTCGGGCACGATTAGCTGCGCAAGGGATTACAGAGGGCAGTGAGGCTTACAACAGAGAAATGCGAGATTTTAACTTTGCTAAGAATGACGCCTATTCCTCTGCAATGAATGATTCTACCGCTGCTGGTATTGAAGCTATGCAGCGACTTTTTGGCATGGGTATGAGTGCAAGGCAGCAGGGTGTTCAGGAAGCTAACTTCATGCGCCAGTTACCTACACAAGAAGCTCTTGCAGCTATGCAACTTAACGCAGGGGCACAAGGTGATCTTCGCGGTATGGTGGCACTGGAGCTTCAACAGAATATGGCTAAGGCTAATGAGATTGCTGCGATGTTTAACCTTGATAAAGCAGGTAGAGATCAAGTACTTAACGAGTTGAATGCACTGAGAACTGGCGCACAAGTTCAAGGTCCGCAGATGGCTTCGGGTATTGGTGGGGGTCAACAAGTACAAGCAGCTGATTACCTAGGTGCTGTTAATTCCGGCAGAGAGATGTTCACATCACTAACCAATGCAGTTATAGGCGGTGCTAGTCGAGTAGCTTCGGCTGGGATGTCTGGCGGGGCTAGCGGGGCTGGCGGTGGAGGCCCGTAATTTACTCAGCCATAACACTAATTATTTCGTAAGGAGGATTTTATGCCAGTAGCACCGATAGATCTGGAAATGGAGCGGTATCAGCTAGAGCGGCAGCAACAACTGGCTGATATGATGCGGGCGCGGAGTATGCAAGGGGCGCAGCCTTATGGTAACAATCGCTTCGCCATGACTACCCCACTTGATATTCTAGCGTCAGTCATGGAAGCGAGAGCCGCTAATCGTATGACTGAAGGTATAGCTAAAGGTAGAGCTGACTTGGCGAGGAGAAGTCGTGAGGGATTGCAGGAAGGAATCTCGCAGATGACAAGGCTTGCTAATGGGTATGAAGCTGAGTCTAAAGTTCATGAACCTAACGCTGATGGAAGCCCTGTTATGCGCAGAGTCCCAGGAGATCAACAAGCCGCTATAAATTATGGCTTATCTCACTGGCATCCTAAGGTTCAAGAGATAGCAGAGGAAATGCACAAACAGCGACTCAAAGGTCAAGTGCAGCCTAAACAGATGGCTAATTTTGCACATCCTCAGGATGTATTGAATTATTCTAACGACCCTTCAAAGTGGAGAGTGAAGCCAGAGATCGCAAATGTTGGTGGTATACTGTATGACAAAAATACGCAGAATGTCGTTAAGCTAAATGGACCACAGCCAGAGCATAGAATGGTTAATGGGCACTTGTTAGAGATAAGCCCTTCTTCAGGATCGTGGCGTGGTGTGATAAAAGCGCCTTCCATTACTATAAATCAGGGTGTGGAAAGCGAGTTCTCTAAAGGAGTCGGGGGGTTGGAAGCTAAGAGAATCTCAGGGCATATAGAAAAGTATGACGGGGCTGTAAAGACTATCGATGACATGAACGACGCTCTTGATTTACTGAACGAGGGTATACATACTGGTCCTCTGGCTAATATACGCAACCTTGCGGACACTTATAAATCCCATTTAAGATCAGGAGGCCCTATACCTGAGGAAGTAGCTAAAGCAGCACGTACGCAGAAGATGTATACTATAACTATGGATCAAACCATCGAGGCTTTGCAGGCTTTGGGCGGTCCAGATTCGGATAAAGATTTGAAAGTGCTTATGGCTGCCCGTGGTGGTGATACTACTGTAGAGGAAGATGTGCTCAGGGATATCTTTGTCAGAACGAGGAAAAGAGCAACAGATAAAGCTATGCAGGTAAGAAATCATGTTGAAAGGCTTAATAAGAGTTTTGGGGAGGCTATTCCTAGCACACTGCAATTGGATAACTTTGCACCTATTCCGAAACATACACCAGCTTATAAGACAGACGAATCTGAAGGATCATCACAGTCGACTAGTGGTGTTATGGATTTAGACAGTGCTATGAAACACTACGGTATTAAATAAAATGGCTACTTCACAGGATGTTATACACTTCAAAACTCCAGACGGCAATCTAATACCGCTGCCCGCCAACCCTACGCCTGAAGAACGTGAGAAAGTTGGCAAGCTCCTTACACACTTCAAACAGCAAGAAGGGTTGAAATCTAAGGCTAAGGCTGAGGCTTGGAATGCTTCCGAGTCTACGAAGGTGTTAGACCAGACCTTTCGAGGGGGACTTCTAGGACTTCCTGTAGCCTTAATGCAAGGCGGGGAGTGGGCGGCTAAGAAAACCGCTGATGCTCTAGGGTTGCAACCTAAGTCTGAGCCTAAACGGTTAAGTCGGATGGTTTTAGATGCTACTGGTGGAGATATAAGCAGACCCCAGACAGAAGGCGGCAAGATGCTAGGCCATGCAGGAGAGACCATAGTGTCAGCCCTTGCTGGCCCTGGAAGAGTCATACACAACCTAGCTATTGGGTTAGGGGCTGCTGCTGGTGGAGAACTAGGAGCTAGGGTTGCGGGAAAGGACAGCGAAGGGTTAGGTAGAGCTTTAGGGTCATTAGCTGGTGGTGTGACAACTGGCGGTCTATCTGCAATAATGGCTCCTGCAAAAGATGACTTAATACGTCAGGGATTTAAAGGACTAGACCCTAAAGATATAGAGCAAGCGAAACAGACAGCGAAAACTCTATCCGGCTATGGTATGCCTAATATCATCACTCAGCATGTGCCAGAGAAATCCCTAGCTCCTGAGCAAGTAGAGTTAATATCAGCTCATCCGGATGTCAGAGGGAGTTTGAAAGAACTAGCATCAGGAGTTTCCGAGAAGGCTCAAAAGGTTGTAGCTCAGAAATTGAATGAATGGCTGCCGCCTAGTGTGGAAACGCACAGGAAGACTATGTTGGGGATACAGGAAAGCGCGAAGGCAGCGGAGAAAGCATTGCTTGATAAGGCCAATGCTAAGTTCACTGCTGCTATGCCTCAGCCATTTACGTATGGCGAAATTCATATGACTGAGCTGAGGAAGAAACTCATAGATGCAGCGCAGGGATTGAAACTCAAAGGCTCAGAAGGTGGTAAGGATATTTTAAAATATGTTGATGATCATTTCCCTATCAACCCTCAGACAAAGATCGTTGATGCTATGGGGTCGCATGAACTGAACAACAAGATTAAAGATTTAAACATGTTAGCAGCTAGTGAGAAATCTCCTTACAAAGGTCTGCCACTAGGGGACATGAAAGCTATAATGAAGGCTGCGACTCCAGAGTTTGAAGCCGCCAGAGCTGCCAAGACTAAGGTTATGGAAAGTGAAGTTAAGCCGTTTAGGCAGAGTTTGGCTGGAATCATTGCTAACATGGGTGGTGGGCCGAATGACTCAAAGTATACAGTAACAAAGGATTTACCAAAGCTGGTCTTTGATAACCGCACCGACAGAGCACGTGAGATTATGGAACTTGGTAGGCATATCGGACCTGAGTCCATGAGCTACCTACTTCGTGAGCATTTGGTTGAAGGTATGACTAAAGCTGCTAAACCTTCTAGTGGTGTTTCATGGCAGGCGCCTAGCCGGTTTGTTGATGACATCTTTGGAACTGAGGTTCAGAAGAAAAATGTAACAGCTGCAATAAGGGTTGTAACAGGTGGAAAGAAAAGCTCCGAATTTGAAAGAGGGCTGAAGGACCTGACCCAGGCCTTCCATACTTACCGGAACTTACTGATCAGACCTACCTTGGATCAGGCTTCAATGGATGAGAAGGCGGCAAGGAATATCATGGGATACACAACTGCCCCAGCTTCTTCCACACGCAGAACGTTTTCGGAGATAACTCAGGCCAAGGTTTATAAAGAGTTGATAGAGAAGTATACTTCACCTGAGCATTTCGATGACTTGATTAAGATTGCTAATACAAAGGAACCACTGAGGAAACAAGCTATTCTCAGGACAATCATAATTAATGCCAATGATCCGAACGCTACAGAAGACACGGGAATTAACAATAAATAATTCAGAGGAATTATCATGCCATTAAATGGAACTGGTACATACACACCACCTTCTCCGGAGTTCCCAGCGGTTCCGGGGGATATTATTTATGCTGATTACTTCAACACTATCATTCTGGATATTGCTACGGCACTATCGAACGCTGTGTATGTTGATGGCCAAGCGGCAATGGAAGCCAACCTTCCTATGGGCGGGTTTAAGCTGACGAGTCTCGGCACGGCTACAGCAAGCGGACATGCTGTCGAATATGCACAGTGGATAGCAAGTTTCGCTAATCCACTTTTTACTACTACAACTGCTGGTGGTGGGCTAAGAGTCACTGGGGATTTAGTAAATATAGACGTAGCTCTGTTTGATATCGAAGGTTCCACAGAAGCTAGATTTCCAGCTGTATCTAAAATAGGAGGAAATCAGATAGCATCTCAAGCATGGGCTACAGCATTGGCTTGGCAGACAGCCTTACCCTCACAGACAGGGAATAAAGGAAAGTTTGTAACGACTGATGGGTCAACAGCTTCATGGGCAGTAGCGGGATTTGAACTAGCCACATTGGGGGGCGGGACATTATCTGGAAATAAGATCAATGGTATACTGACTTCAGGTACTTACACTCTACCAAACTTAGCTACGGATTCGACAGCAGCTTTTGCGGTGTCGTGTTTGTCTAATGCTGCAAGTGTCCCTACTACAATAACAACTTCTGACGGTTGGACTGTTGCTACTAACTTTACCCTAGGTACAGAAGAAACTATCGCACCGTATAGTAGGGCGACTGCACATGGCATGTGGGGGGCGTATGCTATGACACCACCCACTCTGGATACTGAGACCTTAACTGCAGTATCAGCTGTGCTTGGCTCAGTAATGATGCCTAACAACGTTCTAGTCATGGGACTAAAGAGCGGAGGCAGTACACATGTATATTTATATGCTATTGATCTAGTCAATAATGTTATAGGGGCTGGACTACAACTATCTACAACTTCAAATAGTACTGATGCTTTTTATATTTTCAAAGAATCAGCAACTACTATGGTGGCTTTCTTTGATACCGCTTCCGGTGGCAATCCGCAGGTTAGAGCTGTGAGTCTGTCTGGAACTACCCTCACAGCTGGAACTATCGTACAAATCTCTACATCTTCAGTAAAAACTTATACACCACCTATACAATTAGCAGAAGGTGGAGCTTATTTGATAAGCCTTGCTAGTGGCCTCATACACGCATGCACATGCTCAGGAACTACTATGACAGTAGGAACTGCGTTTGATGCTGAAGCTGGTACAGGAACATTTTCACAAGTCTGGGGATTGGCAAAGGTGTCTACTACTACGGCATTAATAGCTGGTGTAGCAGAAGATGGTATTGCAGGGGCGGAGAAGGCTAGAGCGCAGGTGCTCTCTGTCAGCGGAGTTACTATAACTGCTAATACTGCTGTTGAGGCTGCCGCTGCTAGTCTAGTCAACGGTGATACTACTAACATAGGTTTAATACCATTCAGTACCTCAGATTTCTTACTCTTTGGTACTGATAATACTATAGCAACCACCACAAATTTTTACAACATAAATGTATCAGGAACTACGCCATCATTTGGCGCATTGACACAAAGTACTACCAATACGCCAGCATCCTACACTCCAACAACCTTTGCCTACGCCCCAGCTAATCAGTGGTTACCTTATAGCAGTACGCAAATACTTTGTGGGAGTTTAGCTGGAGGATATGTTATCACTCGCTCCGGGTCGACAATTACAATCGGAGCCTCAGGTCAGTTAGCGGGTCAAACCACAGGCACGTTCCAGCGTGACTATGGACAAACAACACTTTTCTTTGTAGGATCATCTGCATTCGATGTGTTCACGGTGGGGGCAGGTGTACTTACAAGCTCTGAGCAAGTTTCTGCAATACCAACGAACTTCTTCACCGCTACAGTTAATAACAAAACTAACAAGTATAGTGGATCGTGGTATACATGGACAATATCACTTACAATGGCAGTAGCAACAGATAAAGCTATTTATATAAATGGCACTACTTTAAGTTTATACGGGAATATATCATGACAGCGCAGATACCAATTGGGCATGTACCAGATAAAGCATTAAAAAAAGTGAAGAGGTTGAGAAGGCTTGTATCTGGAGAAGTTAACTTCAACGGGAATAGATATGAGATTCATACAGATTCAGTAACACGCATACTTCTCGCACACTTTGAAGCTGCTGTTAATTTAAATGGATCTGTGAATGTTCCTAACTCCGATGGCGATCTTGTAAGTCTAACCAAAACGGAACTGGAACTCTTATTATCCGCTATTTACGCAAAGATCGCACAAATCGAATTCACTACAGAGGAGTAAATCATGACAGGAACAGTACCTTGGGGTGGAGTAGAGCAAGCCCCTGTGAATAGATACAGCTTTTTCAACACGCAGTCGCAATTCAATCAAGCTAATAAACTAGCCTTTAATCAGTATAGAAACCAGCAGCGTACACTACAGCGGACTGCTGATCTCGCTGCCAAAGAAAAAGAACGGGTATTTCTATCAGGCTTAGCTGGGCCTAACAAACGAAACTATCTGGATCAGCAAAAGGTTCAAAATAGATCACAGAGATTTAATGTGCCAGTGCAGCCTTCAATGCGCGATCTCTATAATACTGCCATAGGTGGCCCACTTAACTGGCAAAACCTCCAATCTTGGCAAGCACCAGCGCAAAATATGCTGGCCTACATTATCAATGCAAGGTCACGGGATGGTAAGCGTCCTGTTAGTAATAGTTTTAGGCCTATAGTTAATCAAGCTCAGGCATACGATAACCCTTTCGGAAGGTTTGTCTGACCTTGAGGGGGACTGCTATGAATACATTAACAGACACTTTGCCACCTCACCCAGAGTATGAATGTATGCGACCAAACAACAATGATGAAGATGATAGAATTAAGGGATTGCAGTTGACGGAGAAAGACTATGAGAAAATTGCTGAGAAGTTGTTTTCTAAGATTGTAAATTATGCAGCTGTTACTGTGGGCAGAAGTGTGTTAAATAAGTTCTTTTATGCTTTAATTGCAGGGTTTTTGGGACTACTCTATTTTCTAAAAGATAAGGCTTAAGATGGAAATTCCAGTAAAAAGGATCAGTGAGCATATAACACTGGCGGAAGCCGTAAGATCGGACAATGCTAAAAGGTTAGGGATAGATAATAGTGCAACCCTGCTAGAGATAGAGCGGATGAGGTTGGTAGCAGAGAGTTGCTTTGAACCGCTGAGGAACCGTCACGGAAAGCCTATTTTTATATCGTCGTTCTTCAGGAGTAAGAAGTTGAATGATGCCACTCCTGAATCTTCTAACTTCTCTCAGCATATGTGTGGTGCCTACTCTGGAATAGAGGAGAGTGCTATGGATATCGACTGTGACGTCTTCGATAATGGCCTGACTAATGCACAGGCTTTTATGTGGTTAAGGGATAATGTGGAGTTTGATCAACTTATCTGGGAGTTTGGAGATAGCTTTAATCCGGACTGGGTGCATGTGTCATACCGAAAGGGAGGAAATAGGAAACAGGTATTGCAGAGTTTCAGGCATGTCAATAATGGAAGAAGTAAAGTTATAATAGTTCCGTATAAAAACCCACTTTAAAGCTAAGGAGGCTAAAATGTTGGATAAGTTAAATGAGTATGCAAATTATACACTTGGCGTCGCTGCAGTGATTATTATATTCTGTATGTTACTTTTGCTGGTAACGGGGGGATGCACCACAGTTAAGAAGGTACTAGACAGGGAGCATATAGTACAACTCGCTCACAAGCTAGGCAAGGAAGGACTGGAGGCGAATAAGATATACTGCGAGACGAAGGATAGTGTATTGAAGGAAGCCGCTATACGGATTATGAAGGATAGGACCGCCGGACTGTGGCCAGATGAAGGTCTGTGTCATATCGAGGAGTTGTTAGGAATTTATGAACCGTCGGAGCTGAAATAACATGCAAATGCCTATGCTTAAACCGCTGCCTATACACACACAAGGTAAGCCTTTTTTAGAGAAAGTTTGGCTGGTCCTCACAGCTGCACGCAAGTGGGAGGTTGTTGAAGACTGGGTATACTTTCTACCATGCGGTACACCAGTTATAATCCCAAAAGGCTTTGTGATGGATGGAGCCTCAACGCCTAAATTCATGTGGGGAATTCTAGACCCTGTAGGAGTGCTCCTCATTCCAGGGATTATTCACGACTATGGGTATCGGTATGATTACCTTTGGGCAGTGGATAAGAAAGGAAAGCTCTATAAGTATCACTGTAAAAAAGGTAGAGCGTTTTGGGATAGACTCTTTTTGGATGTAGAGATTCATGCAAATGACTTGCACCTTACAGGAGTGCTAAGCTACATCATGCTAAGGATTTTTGGAGTCTTGGCCTGGAATAGTAACAGGAAACTTAACGATCCTGCACTTCGCCCTCAATAGTCCTCTTGCCTGCGGATAGATACACAACATCGTTGATCTTTTCTACCCGCAGGTATCCTGCTTTAACACACCCAGCTAGTAAGTCTTCAAAATCCCTCATTGAAGGAAAGTGGAAGTGGACGTACTTATAAGCGTCAGCATAGGGTACGGTTTTACGAGACTGCACAAACCAGATAAGGCGCTCGATGTAGACTGAAGTCTCAGGCTGCCCAATTTTCGAGAATACTTTTTGCATATCTTTTTCTAAGTCAGTTGTCATTTGTTCAGCTACCGTTAAGATTTCATCTGTTATTAAGAGATTGTCGCTTGTGGCTGCAGCAAGTATGATAGCTAACTTGTGGATATGGGTTTGCTTGCGTGCTATATAGCCACCAAAGCGATCATCATCAAGCGACAGGTTGCGGGTAGTATAGTGCTTTTGATACCATGCCTCACCCCATGCAACGGCCTCACGAGTTAGTTTATACTCTCCAGTTAGCTTTGATATAGCTGTTAAGTCTGCAATGAGTTTATCCTCTTTGTCTTGCAAGTCACTCGGAACCGCTAACCCTGGATAAGCTATGTACTTTGCTTTCTTATCGGCGTAGACGAAAAGACACCTGGAAGTAAAGCCGCCTCCAATCATGTACTCAGGGAAATTTTGTGCTATCCATGAGGGGGTGGTGCAGGCGATGAGGTTGATCCAAGGATTTTCTATAGCATCATCGCCAGAATGTTTCGTCTTCTTCTTAAACACTCCAGGCTTTCCATCCCACAGCGATACTAGCAAGTCAACCATAGCCTTATCGTGCGGGTCGAGAAGGTTGCCAAACTCTGAGGATTCCAACGTGATGGCTGACATAACGTGGAGCTTATCCTTATACTCGAAAGCCTGAGCACTTTCAGCAAAGGTTGAAGTCAACGCCTGCCAAGTCACTACATCAGGGCCGAATACTACACCTTCCACCCGCTTGAGGAGTTGCATCGCTGTACCTACTGTGGTAGACTTACTCACTATTCCAGGCGGTGCTACAAACACGATGTAAAAATTCGGATACCATTTAAAATATGCCTGATCAATCCATACTTTACGCTGCAAGGCTCCGGCAATAGCAGAGACCCCAGCCCAAAAATACATATACTTGGGCGCTTCACCGTAGGAAGCATAGTCCATAAAGGCTTTAAGCCAGTCTGTGTAATGTCGCATTATTTACAATCTCCCCACGATACCTCAGAGGTTTTAATACCTACAGGGATAAAAGTAGGATCAGCGTATGGTAGGGGAATCTGAGCTACCTGAACAATCTTAGGTTTAATCACGTCGGCCAAGTGTGTGGGATACTGCCCCATTAGAGAATCATGAACTTGGAGGAGGACTTCAGCCTCAGGGATTTTATCCTCAATCTCTTTGAAGGCTTTGTTAATGAGAATGGCTACTGTTGATTGTGGTATCCATGCTATAGCTTGGTTGTAAACAGTGCCTTCAATCCTGTCAAAGAAGAATGTACGATACCCGAAAATATTCGTCACCATCTTTTGTGAATCCAGTCTAGCCTTAACATCATTCTGCCATTTTAAGAGTCCAGGGAACTTACCATAATACCATTTACGGAGTTTTTCAACTTCCGCCCTTAACAATCCTAAGCGAGAGCTTAAACCGGCAACTGTGCCGAGGTAGTGTGTCCCGTGACATAGGCTTTTGAAAGTAGTGTATTGGGCATGATTCTTGGTCAGTGTAGGATCACGGTAATACTCTTTCATTACTTCAACATAGACTTTCTTCCCCTCCGCCAGCATCGCTTTCATTTCCTCTAACCCCGCCTCCCATGCTACTATACGCAAGTCCGCACTGTCTAAGTCAATATCGAACATAGTCATTGAAGAGTCAGGAACGAAGATTGAACGCACGTTAGGCAGGGAGAAGTCTTCATCGTCACCGCCAGAAGGAATGTTTTGCATGTTCATTCCTGTTCCGAAGTCATTCTTCGTCGAACTGAAGCGGAAGGTTTCCGTACCTGTGATATTAAGTCTACATCGCATACGACCATCCCAGTCTAGTGGGGCTTCAATGAATGTGCTTAAAAAGACAGAGAGGCTGCGCAGCTCCTTTATCGTTTTGACCAAGCGACGTAGAGCTGGAGTGCGAGTCGCTATTATACCAAGAGCTTCGTTATCACAGGTAAGTCCCTCCGAACCTTTACTCTTAATTCCTTTTTGCTTCAGTATACCGTAAAAAAGTTCGCTCATCTGCTTTGGAGATTTGATATTAACTGGCATGCCTACCATGTATTCCAACTCTTTATTGCGAGTTTCTATGGCAGTTATAAGCTCATCCCTAAACATACTTCTGCGATTTCTGTCTACCTTAATCCCTCGCAGTGTAGTCTTAGTTATAGTAGGGAATAAGCTCTGCTGGAAGTCGACAACATCCCTCATCTTGAAGCTGTCTGTAAGACCTTGCGTTACTGTGTTAATCTCATAAGTCCTTACAGCATCTTCACAATTATACCGCCAGAGCTGATCCTCATCCATATCCTTATCCCAGGTTTTTCCCTCATCCTTCCAGTAAGTGTAGCGCTCACAGTACATTGAGGCTTGGAAGTCTAAACTCTTTTTCATGTTTGAGAATAAGGCATGCTGAGTAATCATCGTATCCCTGGCGAGATTGGGAAGAAAGGCCATTCTGCGGGCGAAGTATTGAATATCGTACTGAAACCCCTGTCCAACCACTAAGCAGTTTTTGTGTGTGAGTAGCTTGTACAGCGCGTGATGAATGTTGGCCTCTTCTTCCTCGGTCCAGTACCCTTTCTCCCGTTCAATGCACATTAAAGGAATACACAGTGCATCAGACTTTGACCACGCTAAACCTATACAAGCGATTTGGCCAGCACGAGTTTCAATATCGACGGAGAGAGGAGCAGCAAAAGATTCGACTTGAGTTTGAAGTTCATTCAGTACATGACAAACTTGGGAGTAATTCGGGCGGATTATAAAATTATAATTTTCCGGAATAATCTCCTTCTGAGCCGCCCACCTGTTCGCCCTCTTTAAGTCATGTACCACAACCCTTCGCCAGCTCCATGCTTTCATAACAGTACGAGGGTGGAGGACTGGCACGACCTTAGGAATGTAAGGCAAGGCGAGAGTTAAGTCAGTCTTCATCTCACTCCCCCGCCACTTGAATACCCCAGTCTCTCCAGTAAGCATCCAAAGCGTCAAGTCTCCGACGGCAAGGATGAGATTGGGCTGTACAAGTTCTATCTCAGCTTGCAGCACCTTCATCGACTCTACCACAACCGGCTTCACATATCTATCCCTGACCATTTGCATATCGTCAGTAATGTCTTTCTTTTTCATAGCCACAACACTGCCCATTTCACCTATATCATGTTTAACGGCGCAAGTAATGAAACAGTGCGAACGCACAATCATAGCTTCAAACAGCATCTTGGTAAATTCCTGCCCAGCATAGCCCGCCAAAGGTGTCCGCTGTGCCATGTCACTCTCCCCTGGATAGTCAGCAACTATCATAATCTTGGCCGGAGTTGGGCCAGTGGATCGTAATTCCATACTACTCCCCTATGAGTTTGTTTGATCCTGAAAGTTCTTCTAAAGTCCTAACCCCCAAGCCGTAGTAGGTTGGATTGTTTTCCAGTGCTGTCACTTTACATTGTAACGCATGGCCAGCACGGAGGATGGTGAATGTCCCTGCAAATGTGTCGAGTACTCTATCCCCTGGCATTATAGATCGTGAGAGTAGGTTTGTGAATAGTGCGGTGGATTTCCCAGCTCCATGAAAGTCAGAGTATGGGTTGTCGCCGGTATTAGGGATTATGTCTGGGTAGACAGCTTGAACTGGCTTCCGACCTTTGATTGCGTAAAGGACTAACTCATACTGCCGACGTGGCCCGCAAGTAGGATCAGGAACTCTGCCCGAATTTTGCTTATAACTTATCAGTGGCGTACGGAATACGTTCCAGCCATACTTCTCCATCAACCTTTTTAATTCATGAAACCTATCAATATCGCAGAACACATAGGCATGAGCCTGTGGTTTAGTTATCTTATTAGATAGCTCTGCCCATGTCGTCATTAACCCTATCCAGCTTGTGTAACTATCATCATACTCGTGGTCACTTTTAAGTCTAGCGCTGTCTCCAAAGTTCTGACTATCTATGCCATAAGGTGGGTCAGTTAGGATTACATCAAACAACGCTCCATTGTATTCTCTCATCCAGTCTATACAGTCTACTTGGTGGATGGAGTGAACGTCAGAGTTATAAGTAGCCCCAACAATCTCTGCTAAGGCTTTGTGCTTTTCAGCTTTTTCTTGTTTCTTAAGAATGTCGAAAGCCTCTTTGGCAGTCTTAGCCCTAGCCACAAGTGGATTATCTAGGTGACGTGCTACAATAAGTTCAGTCCTCACTCCAGCCTGATATGCCCCATCCCTTCGCTGGTAGAGTTCTTCGGCAATATCAGCAGGTGTGGGCGGAGGCGTAGGAGTTCCGTTCTCTGTAGCGATTTCAGCCTTTGCTATCATAAAGGATTCTAAACGTTTAACCGCCAGTGCATGCTCCTGCCATGTAAGGTTCTGCCTGCGAAAGTTCTCGTCAAACTCCATGGTTTCAGTCGTAAGTCTGTCAAGCTCTGAGAAGAGGATGCAAGGGATTGCGCCTTCCTTCACTGGCTCCCCGCCGAACCTTAAAACCCCGCCAAGCTCATAAAGCTCAGTAATCATTTTAAGTCGACGCTCCCCAGCTATGAGAAAAGTCTCATTGCCAAGACGGTGGACTATGATTGGATGCATCAGTCCTATAGATTCGATTGAGTTCTTCAGGTCTTGTAGAGCGTTGAGGTCGAACTCTTTACGCTGGCGGTCTTCTTTGACTGTGATGGATGATATGGGCAGAAATTCGATCATTTTTTACCTTTTTTGTGGTTGGATTGTGAGAAAAACGGGAATTTTAGTACATGAATCCATGTTGAGATTGGCCGGAAACGTGCCATAGTTCAATTATCTATATCATGGTAATATGATAGTATACCCTTTCAATTTATAATTGATTATGGCGCGATTGAATCACCCGTGAATTACACTACCTCAGTATAAATGGAACTAAATACTTCCTCTTGGAGTAATACTAAGCTGCCATTCGATGCCTTTACAACCCAGTCATCATATAATACTGCATACTTACCATTTACTACATGAATGTCTAACGCATACGTAGATTCTTCTTCAGGATCATAGTTTGGTGATATGAATATTGAGTTTACTTCTTCTGCATCCTTCTGCGCAGCCGCCTTCAACCACTCAGGCCATGTATCTTGTGATAACTGAACTTCTTTTGTCATCTGTACAGCTTCGACTGGTGTAGACTTCCGTATGTATTTCTTAACCATTTTCATTTCTCCTTACAGTATTTTTAATACAAAAACCCCCACACTAGGCGGGGGCTGTATTTTCATTAAAACGGTAATACTTTCCTTACTTCAGCGTAAATATCTTCGCCATCGACTCGATGAGATACTGTGACCATCCCCATACGGCCAGTTAACATTGACAGGCTAAATGCCTCACCTGGATTGTTAAGTCCTAGCGCAGAGCGTAGGCGGCCTAGGCTTATGTTCTTACCTTTGCCTAAGTCTAGGCGACCGGCAGTGGTGTCAAGCATGACGCCTTGCTTTACTGTAACCTTGTCACGGCCTAAAAGGGCTTTGACATTTTCATCCAAGACTTCCCACTGAACATCAAGAGCCACTCCCGACTTGGTAGGATCATCCTTGCTCACCCAGGTACGAGTCTTTATAGACTCCACAATGGCTTGGTATTCACCAACCGGCACAGGGACGGTTTTTGTGTCCATTGCTTCTGTAACCGCTGCGTCGATAAATGCTGTAGGATCAAAGACTGAATCATTCATAATTAAAACTCCATTTTAAGTTAAGGTGGCCATTCGGAATATCCTGCCCGCCACCATAGGCAAGGATTTTTATGTTAGGTTAAGAAAAGTCAGTTGTCAAGCGGGCGTTTCAAAGACTCCGCCGCGAGACTTCCACTTTGCGATGATAGCTTTGAAGTCTGGCGGGTTACTTTCAGCAATTGGAAGGTTACGAGTCTTCACATCGGCCTGAGATGAAGCGGTATTCCAAGTCCAGGTGCTTCCTTTCCGCTCAGCCAGAATCACATCCGAGAACATAGGCGGAAGTTTGGGCGCGAGTTTCACTCCGGGGGCTGAAGGCATGATCTTAGTCCCGCCTAGAACCGCGTCGACTTCCCTGTCAATGTGAGAGATTAGGACGAAGTGGCAGCGACAGGCATTAGTCAACTTTTCAAGTATGCCTTCGATTATAGATTGTGCCAGTCCCCAGTCTTTTTGATCCTTGTCAAACTTACCGCCGACTACTGCCTTTAACGCCGAGGAGCTAAGTCCCGTCAGTCCGTCGATAACAATAGCTTTATCCGTGCCCCACCTATCAACTGAACCGTAGCTCTTATCTTCGTTATCAGGCTTTACGTCGTTAAAGCTGCGAAGGAAGTGCTCTAGCTGATTATAGCGAGATCGATGTGGATCAGCAAACTTCTTAAGTGTATCATAAGGCAGAGCGTTTACTTTATTGACTGAATCAGCCATTTCTGTAAAAGACGCCGTAGCTGCCTTCACCGTGCAAATGTGAAGATTCTTCGGTAATGGGAGATTGCGATCAGTCCAGTAACCTAAGAGAGTTTCTGTCCCTGCCTCATAAGCAAAGTAGAATACCTCAAGGCCGGAGTCTACCAGTGTACCGATTGAATGAGTTTTTCCTGTGCCCGTCGGCCCCATTATCATAACGTTAACCCCAGCTAGTGGGGAGATTTTAGCTGATTCTGTCTGAGTCATTTTCCTGTCCTAATTTAAGTATTAATTGTTGTAAAACAAGCTGAAATACATCTTCTCTTTTATGGTGTAAAAGAGCTAGGTATGATATCACTCGCGGCTGTATAACTTCAAAAACATCATGATTCCTGAGTTTTGACACATAGAGCTTTACAACCGAACCTTCCTTCAGCTTTTT
>JAAOEI010000350.1_pt1 | contig 17977 bp, 30 predicted proteins | sample 7059261 | NCBI WGS metagenome assembly JAAOEI01 (sample SAMN14008812, study PRJNA610033) | viral metagenome | isolation source: viral particles filtered from seawater | place: China: Hangzhou Bay, Yangshan Deep Water Harbour | collected 2017-10-31
GTAAAGCACTTTGAATAATAGCATTAAATAAAGCATCTCTACCTACTGTTGAAGCAGTTAAGCCTCTTTGTGCCATGTTTTGATTAACAGCATCTACCGCAGGTTTAGCCCATAGTGGTATTTCTCCATTTTCCATACCACCCAATAAGTTTTCTATTTGTGATGATACTAGTGCTTCTGTTGGTAAAGCAGCTACAGCAGCTTGTACTTCTACAGGCTCTGTGTCTATTTGTGCTTCAACGGTTGCTGGGTCTTCAACAATTGTTAATGGGTTTTCAACAACGGCTGGAAGCTCAACCGTTTCTATTGCTTGGGGTTCTGACCACCCACTGTTTGAGGGTCAAAAAATCAACTGGACGAGCGCCACAGCAGTTGGAGGCATAACGCTAAACGGCGACTATTCCGTTTCGGTCACAAACGCATCAACAATAGCCGTCCAGCACGGCACAGCCGCAACGTCTACGGCTTCGGGCGGTGGCTCTGCGGTTGCCACATATTATGTGGCGGGAAATGAACACGGCATTGGTGGCCTTGGGTTTGGCGTGGGTCAATTCTCAACTGGCTATTTTGGCCTGGCCGCGACTGGCTACGGCCTGAGTCCGCTAACCTATACGCTTGACCTGTGGGGCCAAGATTTACTTGCAAACCCACGCGGCAGCGGCATTTACGCATCAGACGGCTCTGCAATAGCTACGGCGGTTACAAATGCGCCTACGCAAAACACTTGCATATTTGTCACGCAAGAGCGGTCTTTGGTTTCTTGCGGAAACAACGGCGTTGGCGGTGCGGGAACATTTGACCCACGCAATGTTCGCTGGACTAAATTAGGAGATCGAACGTCCTGGGCTGCGTCTGCGACAGTATCTGCGGGAAACACTACGATCTCTCAAGGAAGCAGGATTGTCCGTGGTTTGCCAGGGGTTGGGCAAAATTACATATGGACATTAGACGGCATGTGGACAATGACCTACATTCCTGACCCAACAATAGTGTACCGGCTGGATCGCGTTGGCTTTGATAATTGCGGCCTAATCGGCCCAAACGCCGTGGGTATGTTGCAGGGCATTCCGTACTGGATGGCTCCAGGGCAAGGTGAGTTCTATACCTATCAAAATGGTGTAATTCCTCTTGATTGCACAGTGCGCCGAGACATTGCGGATAATTTAAGCCGCGCACAGCATGATAAAATAAGCTGCCTTACAATAGCCGCATACAACGAGGTTTGGTGGCTGTTCCCTGACAAACGGGACGGGAATGAATGCTCTAGATACGTTATTTACAACACGCTAGAGCGAACCTGGGCGACCGGGAAGTTTGATAGAACATCAGGCTGTGATTCGGGAATATTCCCCTACCCACTGCTAGTCTCGAACGATGGATACATTTATTTTCACGAAAAGGGCAATAGCGCCGCTGGCGCGCCGTTAAGCTGGTCTTTAACGGCAGCGCCTTTTGATCCAGGCGACGGTCAAAGAACGTCTAAGATTGTTCGCATACGCGACGAGCCAGAAGATTTACAAGGCGGATACACCGTGTCCGTAACCAGCCGCAAAAACCGAGACGGCAGCAAAAAAACACGGACAGCAGGGCCATATAATTTTGTCAGCAATTCTGGCTCACGCGCCGTTAGGGCGTGGGGCGATGACCACGCGTTTGTTTTTGAGGGGTCTGACAGCCCTTCATTCTATCGGATGGGTACATTTAAGGCAGATGTTCGCTTGGGCGGGCGCGGAAGATAATGATCTACGACCTTTTTAAGGATTGGGACGGATGCCGTCACATAATGTTGCCAGCAATAGAGCGCACAAACGGCACGCATACAGAAGATGATGTTTTAATTGGCTTAATGAAGGGTCAGTTAAAATTGTGGCGCAGCCAAAACTCCGCTGTCGTTACAGAATTTATTGAATATCCAAGAATGAAGGTCTTAGGTTTCTTTTTAATAGGCGGCGACCTAGACGAATTATTAAATGAGCTAGAGCCAACAATTTGCGCTTTTGCTGCGGCTAATGGATGCAAGAGAGTCCAGGGCGGTGGGCGCAAGGGCTGGGAGCGAGTTCTCAATTACGAATACGGCGGGACACATATGTATAAGGATTTGCCATGAGTATTGGCGGGACTAAAAACAAAGAAAATTTAACCACGTCTGGCACAACAAGCGAAACTACATCAGAGGAAAGTTTTGCAGACAGCTTTATGAAAAGAATGCCAGTCATTGATGAGGACTGGAGGCAAAGACAAGGTGGTCTGTATAGCTTGCTGTCTGGTGACGGATACACACCAGAGCAAAAAACCGCCCTTCAATATTTTGATAATTGGATGGACAAAGACGCCACAACGCTAAAGTCAATCCAAGCTGATTATCCCGACACATACCAAGAGTTGGTGCCAGTCAAAGCACAACAAGTTCAACAGCAAAATGTTGGCGTTGAAAGAGGGGCGTCTGAGCTTGATAAATGGCAAAGCCCTTATACAGATCAAGTGGTTTCTGCCGCTTTGGGCGACCTAGATGAAAGGTACGCCCGCCTTAGAAATCAGGGTGAGTTAGCCCAGGCCGGCGCTAATCCATACGGCATGGGCGGAAGCGGAGATGCTATTCGCCGCGCGCAACTAGACGACGATTACCTTAGAAATGTTGCTAGCACAGCGGCTAATTTAAGAAACCAAGGATTTACCACAGCGGCTGGATTAACTCAGCAAGACAAAGGTTTTGACTTGCAAGGGCAGCAAATATCTGCGGACAACTCTCTACGCGCCCAGCTTGCTAATCAAAACGCCCTAATGCAACAGCAAATAGAAAACAACAGAATGCAGAATCAGCGCGATATGTTTGACGTAAATCAAGCTGGCGTTGCAGATGCTTACCGTTTCGATGCTGGAAATCAGTTGTATGGAATGGGTCAGGGCGCGGTCGGCAATCTAACCAACCTTCTAAATATTGGCACCAAAACATTTGGCGACACGGCTGAGTCGTCCGAATTGGGCGGGTCAACTTCGCAGTCAGATGCAACTGTTGATTCAAGGTCAACAGGCGGCAGTACAGGCAAGGGCTTTAAGATTTAAGTCCCTCAATGATAGCAAACCGAAATGAGAAAATATAATGGCAGTTAATGTATCGCTAGGCGGCGGCGGCGGACTATTTGAATTCCTGACAGGCAGTAAAAACCTGTCTGAGTTTCGGAACAGGCAAAAAGAAGAAGAAAAAATATTAGATCAGCAAAGAAGGCTGGGTGCTCTTGTGGGCGCTGCATATGCGCCAGAGCCAGAGGTAAAGATTACTCAAGCTGGACTTGCAAACAATAGGCTAGCCCCGGCCCCTATGTTAGCGCCCGATACACCCTTGGACACATCAATGCTACCTAGTGCAATTGCATATCGGCCCCGCAGTGGTGCGCGCGTTGCGGGCGACAACAGAATATCGCCTAATCAGCAAGTCGCAAAACTAGACTTTATGAGAGAATACGCAAAATTTGATCCAACAAGCGTGCTGGCGCAAATAAAAGAAAAGTACATGCCGCCACCACCAGAAATACAGGTCATAAACGACCAGCTTGTTAACACAGACACGGGTAAAGTTATTGGGGATTATAGAACACCCGCAAACAACCCTATCGGCTTGGTCTACGATCCAGACAGTCCAACGGGTGTGAGTTACAACGTTAAGACTCCTGGAACACCAGGCCCGCCCAGTAGCGGCCTCTCTCTAGAAACAGACGGCCAGAGTGTTAGGTTGACGCAAGGCCGTGGCTTTGGCACCGCTGGCGTTAATGCCGTAACAAACTCTACAGCCTCACAGATAGAAAAAGATATTATTGGTGGTGATGAATTGTTGGTGCGCCTTGAGTCCATTCAAAACGCATTTAACCCAGACTTTCTAACCTATGGCGGCGCGGGCGAAGCAAAGTTTGCGAACGTCTTGAATAAGATGGATCCTAATAGAAAATCAGAGTTTGCAGCGGCCCGCTCTGAGTGGGTTGCCGATAACAAACAGTTCTTCAATAACTACAGAAAGAACATAACTGGTGTGGCTGCCGGTGAACGCGAGATGGCGGATATTGAGGCGTCAATTCCAAACGTCAATGATAGTCCGCAAGAATACCAAAGAAAAATGTCCAAACTTGTGCAGATGACGCGCCTGATGATGGCCCGTAAGCAAATTGCTATGCGCGACGGGGTTTTAGACGGTGAGTTCTCGGCCTGGGCGCAGCGCTTACCCTTGGACGAAGTTCGGGAAAAGGTGAATGAGAGGGGAGCACAACTTCAAGCCGAAGGCATGCCTTATATGCAAATTACCGCAACCCTAAAAGAAGAGTTTGGCCTTTAATTATGACAGACTGGTTCGATAAAACCGGCGAACCCAACTCGCCAGTAGCCACCAATCATGACTATGCCGCGCATTTGATTGACGGTGCCGATTTACAAGTCAGTGATGAGGTAGATAGTGCTGCGGACATTGTGGACGTTATGGGCGCAGGTATGTTCAGCGACCCAGAGGCAATGAAACGGTTTTACTCTGAGAGAATGGGCATTCCGATAGAGAAGTTTCAAACGGTACAGGGTGGCGAACATTCTGGGGCGCTTGGCTACAAGACGGATAATGGAACACTCCAGCTTGTCGCCCCCGGCTTTGCGCGCGGAGTAGCCGCTGGTATTGGGCCTGCAATTCCGGCTCTGGGTGGGATGGTTGGCGCAGTGGCTGGGTTGCCTGGTGGTGGGCCGGCTGGCGCTGGTGTTGGTGGGTTTCTTGGCGCTTCTGGTGGACAAGCTTTTAGAGAAGCCGTGTCTAATGTTCTTGGGGATCAAGAGGTGTCGCCCAAGCGAATAGCAACAGAGGGCGCGATTGATATTGCTTCAACTCTTGGCGGTGTTCTTGTTGGAAAAGGGCTTTCAAGAGTAGCCGCAACGCGCGCCGCTAAAAGTTTTTCAAACGCGCTTAAAGATGTTGGGGGCAATACCGCGCGGGCGTTACAACAGACTTTGGACTCTGTAAACAAGCAGTATGGCACGCAGATACGTTTAACCCCGGCAGAATTAACAAATGAAACTGCCTTACGCGCACAACAAAAGGCGCTAGAGGCGCGACCTATGTCTGCCCAAATTATTGAAGACTATCGAACAAAAAACGCGAACGAAATGGATAAGGCGGCGCTAGGGTTCTTTGATGAGATTTCTCCGCAGATAGGTTCAGATGCTGCGGGCGAATCCCTGGCTAGAGCGGCTGGTAATGCCGTAGATTCTATTAAAGCCGCGCGAGTGTCACAAGGCTCCCCAGCGTACCAAATGGCCTTTCAAAGTCAGGATAGGGTGTTGGATTTCGGGCCTGTTGTCGAAACCCTTGACGACTATGCAAAGCAATTTCCTAGAGGACAATCTCGTTTTGCGCGCGTTAAAAAATTACTTAAAGAAAGCCGTGGCAACTTAGAGGTTTTTCAAGACAACGCAAAAGAAGAACTAGATAGACTGATTAAAATAGAACGAAAAAATGGCAGGGCCAAAATCGCAAATGCCTTGCGGGATGTTTTGAACGAGTCTCTTGCTATCGCTGACGGCTCAGTGCCTCAATACAAAGAGGCCCGCCGTATCTGGGGGGAGTTGAGCGATCCGGTTTCGAGAGCAGAGGGCGGCATCTTGCCGACCATTGCAAACACCTCTTCAAAGGATTGGGCAAATGTTGGCCGTAAGTTTTTTGGTGGCGCTACGCCTGGAGAGATAAACAGGGCAAGAAAGACTGTCCTAAAAACAGAGGGTGGAGAAGACGCCTGGAACGCGACTATTCGTGGCTTTTTAGAAGATACATGGGAGAAGTCAGGCAACGTTGCGCTTTCTAACATTGCGGAACCGAATAGAGCGAAGGCATCCCAAGCCGCAAGATTCTGGGCTTCAACCTATGGCGATGGAGCGCAGCAAAGACGATTAATAGCAGCGCTTGGCCCCGATAGATTTAAAGCCTACAAGAATCTTATGGACGTGTTCGAGGCAACGGCCAGGGCAACGAATTTCAACAGCACGACTGTTTCCCAGGCCGCAGGGCAGAAGATGCTAGATGACAGCAACGCCGCACGTATCCTTGCAAAGGCAGCCCTCAATCCTTTCGGTATTCCAGGGCGTGCAACAACAGCTTTAGATGAGGCCGCGTCTGAGCGCAACGTAATGGACATTGCCAGAATTATTACGAGTGATGACGCTGTAAACGAACTGCTTAAAATACGAAAATCTGGCGGTGCCTCTGTGCGAAATACTCTTATCGCTGCCAAGGCCCTAAATCTTGGTGGTCAGGGCGCTTTCGGAGAATAAGCCACCTGCCAAGGGCAATACCCAATCCGGCAAGCAGACAAACCGTTGCTGGCACAATAGAGGGCAAGACGTTTCCATCTATAAAATGCCCCTTGCCGAGGAGCCCTAGAAAGAAGGCCAAACCTGTTACGATAGAGTCTCTCGGTGCCACACCATTAAACATACCGCAGACCCTAGCCCTACATGGCTTGGTCCGTCAGTGCAAAAACGCTTGTTGTTTTTGGTATTCAGCTAACCCCGCTATTCTGCGGTTTTTTATAATTTACAGGAAAAAATGTCGGAGCCAACCGAAGTTAGGCTCGTTCGCGTTGAATTAACGCTAGAGCAGCATGATGCAAAAATTGAACTTATTAACACCAAAATTGACGATCAAAACATCAAAATTCCGGCAAAGTGGAAAGTGGATTTGTCGTGGGCGCTTTGGATTGGAGCGCTTGTTTCAGCGTCCGGCTTGCTTGGTGCTTTTATCTACAAAGCGCTAGGCTTGTGAAAATCATTAAAGCATATCACTGCATAATTGCGCTTGTGATTATTGCCTTTAGCTTTGTTACCTTGTGTGCCGGCTATATTTTGTATTCGCTAAAATTTGATCGAGATTACCCAGCTAAAATTATCTATGAGAACGATTATTTTTCAGACGATAAAGGGTCTCCAATACGCAAAGTAAATGCCGGCCAAAAAGTTAAGCACAGAAAAGCGTTTTGTGTATCACTGGATAATCCAGACAAACTTGCAGAACAGATTTTATTGAATGCAAGACCCTTTGACAAACCCGCTTTAGATACTAGCAGCAAAGCTGAAATAATTTACGGCTTAACAGAGGGTCAATTTGTTGACGGAGTTTCCTTGCCGCTTCCAGAAAAGTTATTCGGAGTAGCGCCAGGTTGTTATGACGTTACTAAAGAGATTGTTGTGCCAAAAACGTTACCGCCGGGACAATACTACCTTCAATTAAAGTATACATATTTTAGAAACGGACTTCAGTATTCTTCAAGAGATGGTGTTTCTCGGTTAGCGCGGCGCATTACCTTTGAGGTAATTGAATGAGGCTGTCGCCGCATTTTACTTTTTTAGAGTCTTATAAATCGCAGACAGCAGAACGTAACGACATAGACAACACGCCACCCGTTGAATTAGTCCCACGACTGATAACCGTTGCAACGAAGATCCTAGAGCCTGTCCGCGCTCACTTTGGCAAGCCCTTTAGCCCGTCGAGTTGGTACAGGTGTCTTGACCTGAATCGCAAGCTACTTAGCAAGGACACATCGCAGCACGTTAAGGCGCAAGCTGTAGACTTTGAGGTTCCAGGCATTCCCAACTACAAGTTGGCGGAATGGTGCCGGGATAATCTTACATTCGATCAACTAATTTTAGAGTTCTACACCCCAGGAGAGCCAGAGTCTGGCTGGGTGCATTGCTCAATAGTTGAAGGGGAGAATAGGGGACAGATTCTTACCATTAACAGCAAGGGCGTTAGCCCAGGGTTATTGCATGAGTCAAAAGACGCTTAGCGACGAACAGTGTCAAGAGGCGCTCGATTATTACGCACAGCATGGAACCAAGGCGGAGGCCGCTCGACAGATTGGCCTTCAAATCAATACGTTTAAGCATAGGTTAAGTGAGGCCATAGCCCGCGACCTCACGCCACAAATAGACGACTCTCAAGGCTTTACTCAGATTGACAACGGGCAAGTTATTGGAACCTCCACCCAATTCGATGGGAATGGACGAATAAGGCAGCAGTGGGTCAAAGAGAAACCCGAAGAGACTGACCGACAAGCAAAGGTCAAGGCGTGGCTTGAGGGTATGAAGGCCGAGATACCCAGGGCCGCTGCCGTTAAACTGCCGCCAGATTGGAATGAGAGTCTAATGGTCGCCTACCCGGTTGGAGACCATCATCTAGGCATGTATGCGTGGCAAGAAGAAACCGGCGCAGACTATGACATAGAAATTGCCGAAAATTTGCTCTACCGCGCCATGCGGTATTTAGTGGACAAGTCGCCATCTGCGTCTGTCGCGCTAATACCACTGCTTGGTGACTTCTTGCACTACGACTCTATGGAAAGCGTGACTCCGCAGAGCCGGAACCAGCTAGACAGTGATACCCGTTTTCCGGTTGTTGTGCGCGCAGCAATCCGAGCAATTAGGTTTCTAATCTCCGAGGCGCTCAAGAAGCACGGGCAAGTACGTCTTATTATTGAGATAGGAAACCACGATACTGCGTCTAGCATATGGCTGATGGAAGCTCTTGACGCGCTTTACGAGAATGAACCCAGGGTAACGGTAGACACTAGTCCAAAACATTTTCACTTTTTTCGTTTTGGTAAAGTGCTTATTGCGACGCACCACGGCCACAAAGTTAAAGCAAAGGACTTGCCGCTTTTACTGGCTACAGACGCCCCCGCAGAATGGGGAGAGACAGATTATCGTTACTGGTACACAGGCCACATTCACCACGAAACGAAAGCTGAATACGGCGGGGCTGTTGTTGAATCATTCCGCGTACTAGCACCCCAAGATGCCTGGCACCATACGAGCGGCTATCGAGCGCTGCCAGACATGAAAAGCATTGTGCTTCACAAAGAATATGGAGAGCAGGGCCGAAACATCGTTAGTCCTGGGATGCTTAGTGATTGAATCAGAACTAAAGGATCGTCATGGGTGACTGGGACGAGCCGTTAGTCACTGATGCTCACAGAGGCGCATGGCATGACCGGGCAAAGATTACGTCTGAGGGCTTGCCAGCAGATCAAGCAAGGCGCGTCTACAAGATTGTTTATACCTACCAACACACAGCTTTTTGCGAGGGTGTAAATGCCAGAAAACAAAGCGACCATCCTAGCCATACATGAATCACACAGGACAGACGCGCAAGATCACTTGATATGCGAAGCGGCGGACGTTGCTTACGACGTTCCAGAGCTAACCGGGTTTCTTATAATTGCGTGGGATGAAACCACAGAGGTTGTGCGGTGGTCGTTTCCAAACACTAGCGAAGACCACGCTGAATACGTGAAAGAAACAATCGCGCATTGGATGGATGAATAAATTGTTATCATTAATCAAATCATTTGTAACAGGCGGCGGTTTGGCCGGCGAAATATTTGGCAGCATCAAAGATCATTTTCAACAAAAGCGGGAATTAAAAAAAGCCATAGCCCTTGCAAAGCAACGGCTTATAGCGACACAACAAACGGCAGATATTAATTGGGACCAACTTATGGCCGAGGGATCTAAAAGCTCTTGGAAAGATGAGTTCTGGACAATCGTTTTATCTATCCCGGCAATTCTCGTCTTTTACCCAAACACAGCGCCGCATATCGCTCAAGGCTTTGTTGTCTTGGAAACAATGCCGGACTGGTACAAGGCCGCTTTGGGCGTTGCTATTTCAGCAGCTTTTGGCGTTAGCAAATTTCAGCAAGTAATGAACGGAAAAAATAGATGAAACAAACATTCTCACAATATGTAGACGCGTTAGTTGAACAGTTTTTTGATCTGCCTTGGCAGAAGCAAGTGTTTGTTGGGTTTGCTACAGCAATTTTAGTGGCGGGCATCGTGCAAGGTGTCGCAACGTGGCTGTTGCAATAGTGACAGCAAAAATATCAGGTGATGCAAAGTTTTTCTCTATTAATGGGGTAGATTTTGCGCTTCAAATGGATCAGTCGCCGTTTTCAACGGAGGTTGAGTTGTTTGAATATGAGGAAAATTCTGGTCAGTGGTTATACACGTTTGACGCAAAAGGACGCCGCCGCATTGTTTTTAAGGGACCGCCAGAAGGTGGTGTCATTAGCCAGCTACCTATGCCAGATGGGAGCACAAAAACAATGACGTTTGACGATATGGTCTCGGAATGGGGTGGGGCAAAAAGGTGGTTTGACGGTCACGTTCTGCCAGAACTTAATGCACGGCTGGCGCGTCGATTTCCAGAAGCTGGGACTAGCCCAGAGGTTCCGGCTGCAGTGGTTGGCTCGTTTTTTGAGCAGCTTGTGGCCTACGTAAAATCTGGACTTGCTGTAGAGGGCCAGAGGTTGGTCGCGCTCTAAGGGTGATTCTAACCGCTACTAGGGGTCGTTACTGGGAGGATTGCGAGGGGGATTTAGGCAGATTGGGTTAAAGAGCACTGCCTGCAACCCCTTAAAAATGGCGGTTTTGCTGGTCGGAGTGAGAAGATTCGAACTTCCGGCCCCTGCCTCCCGAAAACTGCAGACCCACCGTTCTCTTAGATTTTTTCGTCTAAATTCATATCGTTTTAGGGTCTTTGTTCCATTTGCGTTCACGCTATTGAGGCAGATTGGGTTAAAGAGCACTGCCTCTCAGTCTTCGTCATCATCTTCTAGGGCTTCTGCGGCTTTGGCGAGGTAGCCGGGGCTAAAGCGGGCGTATACGCGGCGCGTAACTTCTGTGGTGGAATGGCCCAGGTATTGGCTGACTTGTTCCATTGGAATCCCAGCCTCAACCATCCAACGCGCAGCTGACCGGCGGACATCATGCGGGGTGATGTGCGGTAGCCCAGCCTTGACCTTGGCGGTATCAAAACCCTTGCGGATTGACTTAACGCGGTCGCCACCATATTCGATCACATAGTCTGTTGTGCGCCCTTTGCGGGCTTCCTCCAAGGCTACCATGAGCGTTCCGTTAATGGGAACTATTGCCCGCCCCTTGTTGCCAACATTGGCACCGAAATTGATTTGCGGGTTCTCTGCGTTTATGTCCACCTGATCCCACTCAAGACTAAGGATGGCTTCTTTACGGGCCGCTGTGTGTCGCGCAAGCGTCAAAAACAGTTTGACGTGGGTGGACTTCACCGCCTCATGGAGCTTGTTAAACTCTGGCTTGGTTAGCCATACCTCACGGGGTTTCGAGCCCTCTGGCATCTCAATAATCGCCGGGGTGTTTTTGTTGTTGTAGCGCAGCGCGGCGCGGAGGGTGCCAAGTTCCTTACGTATGGTTCCGGGGCTTCTGCCCTGTTTGGTTCTGCGCTCTGTGTATGCGCGGCAACGCGCTCGGTCTACTTGATCGGGGCGGTATTGGCCAAAGTGTGGCGCTAGGGCTTTCCATGCCATCTCTATGCGCTCTGAGGCCCCTGATTTTGCTTTGTCAGCCTGATACGCTGCGAATATCTCTTTTACAGTCTCACCACTCGGCCCGCGCTGGATATTTGCAAGCTGCCTGTCGGCCTCATCCTTGTCTTGGGTTCTGAGGCTAACTCGTTTTTGTTTACCGCGCTCGTCTCTGAAGACGACGTACCACCATCCGTTAATGAGTCTGAGTCGCATACGCCCCTCTCATAATCTTGCACCGCTTTTGCGGTTATTCTGATTAGTTTTGGCCCTAACTTAAAATGATCTAGCGCGCCCGTGCGGCAGAGCCGCCGTACCTTTCCTGGGGAGCAACCCCAACGTTCAGCCAGGGTGTCGGGGCTATATGGTTTAGTCATTTAACCCACCCATTCTTGAGAGCAGCTTAATCATTCTCTTGCCTCCAAAATAATCCGGTTGCACGCTTCAAAGTCGCCAGTGTTTTCCCAAAGTGACTCAGCCAGTCCAACTGGATCAATTATGCCGTAGGCTGCGAAGAAAGCTGCCTCATCACCTATCTTGTCGTGCAGTTGCTTATGCAAAGCATCATTCATAGGCACAGAGTGTTGGTCGCCTGACTTGTAAGACCGCGACGGACAGCGCAATAAATGGTGCTGAATGATTTGCTGAAACGTGCCGGTCAAACAGCACGGCAATTCATGGATAAACCGCGTGTGCTTCTTACACCGCAGAGCCTTCTCTCTTTTTGGCTGTGGCCTATGCGTTCCACTGAATGTCATGCCACAATCTTTTCAATCTCGACCCTTAAATCGCCGTCGTCGAGACCCGGAATAATCCGCGTACATACAAGTTCTAAAACTCGATCGTAAAACAGGTTGAACGCTGTTTGATCCATGTTGTGGAAGGCGATAGATCGCGGAGCAAAAAAGGTTGTTCCGTCAGGCTTTTCATAAACCTTGCAGTGACCCGTTGCCGCTTTAACCGCAAATATCAAATCGTCGAGCGTGTCGTGGTATTCCTGATTTTCAAAAACCAATTTCATTAGTGCAAAAAATTTGCGGTGGTGCTTGGTGTTGCGGGGCTGCGAAATTCTCACCTTTACTACGTCGCCAACTTTCACGCGCGGCATTTCTGCACCGTCCGCTGGCTCTAAACCGCTCAAATTTCGACGCATAAAAAGTTCAGTCATTGTCGATGCTTTGCTTTGATGCTGGTTGATTCTTGGCACTACAACTAGCCGTTTTGGGGAAGGGGACGCGTCTACGCGTTGCCAAGCCCAGGGGATTTATTAAAACGGAATGCCATCGTCTGGAAAATCTGGTGCTTGAGTCTGTAAATCGTTTGTCGCTGACTTAGGGTTTACCCATTTCTCACTAACAGACACTGACATAAACTTGCTGCCGTCCTTTTTAGACACTCGCACCCACGCCGCTAAATCTTTCTCCACGCCGTCGATATTGATCGTGCCCTTGTAGTCAGGTCGCTTTTCGCCAGGGTTATCATTTCTGAATAAAACGCCCTTATTCGTGTTGTCATATTGGTCTGTCATATCTACTCCGCTGCTTGTGGGGCCAACCGCGCTGTATTGCGGTCAATAGCCATTTGAATGGGGTCGTACATTCCCGACTCTTTGAATATGGCGAGGGTGTCCATGTTGTCGGCTTGCACGGCAAAGAGTTGTGGGGTGTCTTCGGCGCGGTCGCACATCTCGGCGAACCTCTTAGTCCACGCCCTGCCCGCTGCCTCTTTGTCTTTGTAACCGCTGGTCTTAATCCTGAAGCTGTCTTCAGCTACCGTGACGGTAGGCTTTGCGGGCTTTGGGGCGTTCTTAACGGCTGCGTTCCCGTCGTCGTCTTCGTCCGCAACAATTCCAAGCGTTGCAGATAGACCGTAGCGTCGTCCGTATGTAATGGCTGAACCGACACCTTGCGCGTCTTTCTTGCCTAGCGGAACCGTCAAAGGTCCGCATTCCAACCATTCGCCAGACTCATGCACAATGCGGGTGGACACCGCCACGCCATTGTCATTGGTGGTCACATCTTGAATTGCGGCGAGTTTGTTTTCAGATAGCGCGGTCTGACAGGCTAACCAGATAGAATTTAGGTCTGCGTACTTTGACTTAAAGAACGGGTTTTCCGTGTCCTTTGACGCTTTCTCTAGGCTGCTTTGCGCACTGATAAATGCGCTCACAACCTTGGTGCATTCTGAACTCATTTCCATTTACTTTTTCCTATACACAAGATGTTTCATGCTGAGCACACACGTACTCAGGTGGTGCGCTACAGCCCGTAAGCACGCCACCAACAATGGCGAGAACAGCCAGAATAGTGACGAAACTCAGCGCGAAGCCGAAGGCATCAATAAAGACCCGTGTTATGGGGCTAAGGGTGCGCCAATAAGTAATCATGGCGTTGCCGCCGCGCCGCTCAGAGGCTCAAGTGTGTCGTAGTCATACCCTAATTTTTTCAAATCCAGTGCGGTCATTCGTTCAATGCACGATCCGCAAATAAAGTCTGGCGCGGTGCCGCCATGATCGACACCTGGATAAATCCCGTCAGTGTCAAAATCTGTATCGACGTTAAATTGGCAATGATCGCAAAAAATCAAACTCATAATTTTCCCCCCTATTTATTCCGCTGCTTTTCGGCCAGGGCTATCGCTCGTTCAATGGCGACGTCTCTGTCGTCAAATCGTTCATGTATGCTTGAGTCAGAGGCGGATAGGACCCAGTAGCCATCCTTAATGCAGAAATCGCCCCAGGTTTCGCTAAACACATGCTCCACCCAAAAGTCAGTGTAAGCCTCACCGTCTTTTACGTTGTCGCTCCAGCCTGTCCCGGGTTCGCAAGGGGGCTCAAAAACTGTGTGTAAGTTCATACTTTTTACTCCGCTGTTTTCGATTTGCATTCGTGGCACTTGCATGGATAAGACCGGGCGGACTCGTGAAGTGCCTCTGCCTTAGTGTCAAAAGCCTTAACTGCCTCGTGTTGGGTTTCGTAAAAACTCCGCCCCCAATTGAGCGTCACAATCCAGCCGTGCCCATGTGTCCGCTCGTCGTCGAGGTGTTGGATGTGCCGCACCACCCTTACTCCGCTGCGTGAGCGATTGTTTGCTCAATATCAATTTCATTTGTGGGTACGTTCCACTCACCGCCCTCGACTTCGCTTTTCTTGGTCACGGCCCAAGCGTCTAGCGTGTCGTTAAGGGTGTCGGAGATATGGTCGTTAAGGGTGGACTCAAACTCTGCAAACAGAGCCTTGCCGTTTTCTGTGGTCAGGCCCGCGAGCTTGTCCTCAATCTTGGCTTTAGCGTCGATCAACGCCCGCTCAAGCACATCCTGGCAATCGTGGAGGGTGGAAAGGTCTTTGGCTGCGGGTGGCTCTAAAACCGAGTAGAAAGAATGATTAGTCACTGTCTGCCTCCTTTGTTCGTGGAGACATATGTACCAAAATGTACAACTCCAATCAAGCAAAATTGGACAAATTGGTAAATTTTATTTTTTTAGCGATTTATTGGGAAATTAGGACTAAGAAAAAAAAGAGATGAGTTCGTTTCAAAACCCGTTAGGTCTTTCTATGATCGCTTAATCCAATTGATTGGCGCAACCCAAGTAACTTTCACGTCGTCAATTGGTGGCGCATTGTACGAAAGGAGTGTAAAAAAGTTCTTGCGCGATCCTTTCGACAGAGTTTTTAACAACCTTCTGCCGTCCGCAAGTTGAATCATACATTCTCGCCCAACCATATCTTCTATCTTACCTGTCTTATCTGCTAAATAAATTAGGTCGCCATCTTTGTAAGCTGGGTAATTAGCATCACCTTTAACTTTTATAACTTCAGCCAAGGCTGATCCTTCTGGCGTCGAGGGCGCCGCTTCTAAGTTTTCTTTCGATTCAGTTTTAATGCACCAATGTTTGTAGTCAGTTAAAACCCGAGCATTTTCGTCATCAAATAATTCAACTACAGCGTTTGGACCGACAAAGCCGATAATACTATTTGTTGTCGCTTTTGTCGGCGAGCCTCTGCCTGTTTGCAACCAAGTATAATCAATTCTCAGCAAACGCGCATATCTTTCAGCAACTGCTGACGAAAAACCGCGCCTGTTTGATTCGTGATGATAGTACGCAGACTGCGAGATGTCATGCGCTCTAACAAAATCAAGCGCATTTTCGTAACCCGCTCGTTCCCGCGCCCAGCGCAAACGATCACCGCGTTCTTTTATATTTACCATTTCTTATTTGTACTACACGGCGTTGTACATTTGGGCTTGCGTCCAATTGTACATTTTGGTACATATTTGAGCATGAAGAATGCACCTGACAACATTCCGCAACTGATTGAGGCACTTGGCGGTGCGATGGAAATCGCTGCTAGCCTCGGTTTTCCCGACAAACATTGGCGTGTGCGGCAGTGGAAAAATCGCGGTCGCGCGCCTGTCGCGTACTGGCTTGGACTTTTGAGTTTGGCAAATCAACGTGACGTGCCTTTAGATGAGAAGACATTGACCAAGTGGCACACGACTTTATGAAAAGTCACTGCCAAAAGGTTGTGACGTTTTGACATCGGCAGTGGATACGCCTCGCAGAAATGCGCTGATTATCGCGGTCAGAGAGTTGTCAGATAGCGAATTGGCGAATTGTCAAACTAACGCTGACGCTCTTTACAAGCTGGCAGACACCCGCAAACGTTTGAATTTAGATTTAGAGTTATGCGCGCGGTTGGACGCTCAACTGGTTTTGCGTGGCAAAGGCGCAGTTTTTAAAGAGTTGTTTGAACAGGCGTTTGATAAAGCGTTGAAAAATCAGCGCGTTGAGGCCCTTGAGATCGGCACGCAGTTGCGTCGTCTGTACGTCGCAACCGGCCAGGTATCGGCGTCCATCGACGCGGCGCTGGCGCATTCAGAATTCAGCGCAAACGAATTACGAGAGATTAGCCAGCAAGCGGGTCGCGTTGGCAGAGTCGCGTTGGCTATTCGAGATTATTGCAATCGAGAATTAACGTCTGCGGCAGAAAAATGATTGAGCTAGACCTCCCATACCCGCCAAGTGTCAACGCGTTATATGCTGGTAAGTCGCGGCGCTACACCTCACCCAAGTACAAACAATGGAAAACCGACGCGACTATAGCCCTGGGTCGCGCCCCGTTTGTCGCTGGTGATGTTGCGGTCACCTACACCTTTGAAAAGCCCAAAAACAAAGACGGCAGCACAAGCAAGGTAAAGCGTGATCTAGGCAATCTGGAAAAAGCTGTTTCGGACATTCTCGTAGCGATGGGTGTCATTCAGGACGACTCTTTTATCCAAAAAATCACTCTGCAATGGGGCAAAGCCCCAATGGGATGCAGGGTTGAACTAGCGGAGGCGGGCGCATGAAGCCGAATCTTGACCACCTAACCGCAGAGGCAAAGAGAGCGGCAAACGATTACCGCATCGCTAAATTAACAAAAACAGGAGCGGAAAAAACCCACAAGACCTACGTATCTATTGTTGCGGAGCAATTACGCAACGAACCACCAGCGATTGTTAGCAAACAGTTTGTTCAAGGAGTTGATGAGTAATGTTAAGCGACAAAACCGCAAAAACGATTCTTGATGAAATCATCGAAAGTCATCGTGTGTCTAAAGCAATGCTGACGGGACGGCAGCGCGGGAAAAAAATTTCTGAGGCGCGCCAGGAAGCTTACTATCGTCTTTATAACGAGTGTGGGCTGAGCCAACCGCAAATTGCTAAAATGATGGGCAGATCAGATCATTCTTGCGTCTCTCACGGCATGAAAAAGCATGAGGATCGCCAGAAAACGAACGATATTGATTGGTCTTTGGTGCGCTCATTGAAAAATTTAGGCGTTACGTGGAGCAAAATTAAAATTGCAATAGATTATCCAGCGCGCGCTGATTCATTATCAAGTCTGTGGTCTCGAAAATTTGGGGAGCGCGTGACAGAAAAATCGTTTAGCCCGCCGCCGCCGCCAGTCGTTCTCAAGGAGGTCTGGTGTGATTATTCGACGGAGAATTTACCAATAAAGCGAGGCAGACCAATAGATTGTCGATTCATAACACCACCGGAATTTGCAGCAAGCGGTTGCTCGACCGCCGCCGCAGCTTGTGTGGAGTTATGAGTCATGGGCAGAATACGAACGGTTAAACCGGGTTTTTGGAAGCACGAAGAACTTAGCGATTTAGCTGCAGAGACGCACATGCTTGCAGCCGCTCTTTTAAATTATGCAGACGATGAGGGGTATTTTAACGCTAACCCAAAACTCGTTAAGGCTGAGTGCTGTCCGCTCCGTGAGGACTCAGTGAGCGTTCAAGACAGTCTCAATGAGCTCAAAAAAATAGGCTTTATCACCACCGGCATTGGCAGCGACGGAAAAACCTATGGTTGCGTTGAAAAATTTACAGAACATCAACGAATAAACCGACCAACCCCTAGCAATATAGCCAAATTAGGACCATTCACTGAGTCTTCAGTGAGTACTCATGGAGTCCTCACAGCCGGAAGGGAAAGGAAGGGAAAGGAAGGGAAGGGAAGGGAAGGGAACTGTACGCAGATAGCGTTTGATCAATTTGTTGATATGGCGAAGCAAGTTGGTTTGTCTGTGCCTCAGAATTTAAACGCGCGGCGAACTGCTAACTTAGATCGAAGTCT
>JAAOEI010000351.1_pt1 | contig 17970 bp, 16 predicted proteins | sample 7059261 | NCBI WGS metagenome assembly JAAOEI01 (sample SAMN14008812, study PRJNA610033) | viral metagenome | isolation source: viral particles filtered from seawater | place: China: Hangzhou Bay, Yangshan Deep Water Harbour | collected 2017-10-31
ATATATGGACCTAACGCGCGAGACGGGAATAGATCCGCTGCGTCACCTGCAGCGCCTGGCGGGATCAATGCTGCGGGGTCGACATAATTAGCGCCGCTCACCGCAGCCGCTGCGTCACGCAATCTCGCATCCGCGTCCAGCTGCGTCACCAATTCCGGTCGAAGCTTTCTTAAAAACCGCAGCAAAAAGTTACCCGACCCAGAGTAGTTAATATTGGAATATGGCGGCGCCGTCTGCAGCTCGCGCGCGTTAGCCACTAGCATGTGGATATTAGTTACCGTTTCCGGCTGGTCAAAAAATAGCGCGCGCAGCTTCTTCATGCCTAAATTCTTTAGCGCTTTATTAGCCGCCGCGCCGCTAAATTGCGGCTCTAGACCTGGCGAAGGATTGGCCCCCGCAGCTTCGTTGATATACCGAATTGCCGCGGCCCTGGCTTCAATTAACATCGCGTCCGAATGCTCGCTATTCTGCTTACGCAGCCACGTAACGGCCTTCTCCACTTGTTTCGCGCTGCTGCGTAGCCAGCCTTTTGTAAAAAAGTCTTCTTCGGCGATCTTCGGATCTTTGAAGTCTACGCCAAGCATGTCGCCGTAGACCTTCATTTTCATACCTTCAAAGCGATTACTTGCCGCCGCTCTTGCCGGTCCGTAGACATTAGACGGCATGGGATCGCCAGCACGATTAATGGCTGCGTCGATATCCGCATCGAGCGCCTTCAACAGCCGCACCCGCGCACCTCTTTCTTGCGGGTCTTTCCCCAACTTGCCGATAAACTTTCGCAATTCCTCCGCTTGCCTTAAATCCGCCGCGCGGGTCGTCCGCGCTGTACGGATTAAATTGCCGTCCGCATCAACAAGCGGACTATTGGTTGGCCACCTTTTAAGGCGATTCCAAATAGACTCGGTCACATTCTGGATCCCGATGTCATCTCGCAGATCGTCCAACGTGGTCAGCAGGTTATCCGGCGTCATGCCGAATTCGACGCCTTCCTCCGCTGCTTTGTCATACGCAGCTGATATTTTTTTCCCTAATGCTTCAGATAGCTCTTCGACCGATTCCCCATAGCGCGCCGCACCCTCAGCTGCACTCGGCAGGCCACCGGTACGCCTTTGTAATCTCGTGGCGTCCTCTACAAGCTGTGCGGTTTGAGCGTTAAACCGACCGCGCAGTGGAGCGCCTTCCGGCATGCCTGTCCGCGCCAGGTCCTGCTCCATGGTCCACTGGCCTGAGTCGCGCGTTACTTGTCCAGTCGTTGGCTTGTATCGAGCAAGGCGTGCTTGCCGCGCTAATACAGTTGGATCGACTTTCCCGCCGCCTGCGGCTTGCTGTGCGGCATTATCGTATAAGGCTTTTTGCGCTTCTGTGTCGAGATCCCCCCATGCGATCTTGTGGCGGCTGAGCGCTTTTTGCACCCCTTCAGCGACCGCGTCGTGCTGCTTTTTCGAAAACATTTTTATACGCGCCAGGTAACGGCTACCAAGCGACGCGCCTGTATTAAGTACCCATGCGGCACTGTTGGCCAGGCCTTTCAAGATCAACGGCGCCGCCGCACCAGTCGCCGCACCTATGCCGGTGTTAATACCTGTTTCTGCTAACAGCTGGTCAGGCGTCACCTCGCCTTGCGGCTCTTCGCCAGGAGTAAACATGGCCGATCCTATTCCAGCGCCAACCACTGCATTCGTCAGCGTGCCGGCTAACAACCCTTTGGCCGCGATCGGCGCCGTTAACAGTGCCGGCTGTGCTGCACCCAGCATACCCGCCCAGTCAATGCCGGGTACTTCTTCCATGCCTCGCTGATAGGCTTTGTGATCAGGCAGGTGTTTTTGCGTGTAATCCACCGCTCGCGTCTGCTGTCGGCCTTGACCCCGGCCAAACCAGTCCGCTGCCATCAGTGATTTCTGCACGATCCCGCGACCGAGCTCTCCGACGTTACGATCCCATCTGGCCAGCGCGCTAGGCTCTTCTGGGATCCCGGTTTGCGCAGACGGATCTATAACGCTTCCCGCGCTCTCTGGCGCGCGTCCGTATGCCGCCTCGTATTGGTTGGCCTCATCGATAGCTTTTTGAAGGTCGTCATAGTCCCATACCCCAGGCTGCGGACCGTGCGATATGACAAGTCTGCCTCCGCCGTTAGGAAGTCGATCGATAAACATGGATCACTACCTCTTTTCACCGCTTAGCGTAAAACCCGCGCCGCCTTGGCCTTCCTTGTTTTTCCATTTATCCATGACCGGCTCGTCCCAAATGCTAGAGTCTTCCCACGAGCTATATTGATACGCTTTTACCCATGATCCCTTTTCCCCGCTAAAGCCCAGCCGATTCATTTCTTGCTCTATTTTAATAAGCCGGTTATTAGCTGCGATCCGCGCATCGATGAGAAATTCATTTGCCTCTGTCGTTTTGTCTATGCTGGCCAGCGTCTGGCGGATTCGAGCGGCATCAGAATCGGTCTGCGGACCTTTAGCAGCGTTTAATTCGTCTGCCACCAATTGATCAAGCAATCCTCTTATTTTTTCCAGATCGGCCACTTGGTCTCCCGTCAATCCGACGAGCTCGGGATCTGCGCCAATCCCTCGCAGCACTTGACCCGCCCACAGCCGGACGTTAGCCCCCGCGCCGGTAGGTGCTTTGCTAATCATGGGTCGAATTAACTTCAGGTTGTAATTTCTGCTCTTTGCTTGAGCGGCTAACGGTCTGACATTAGCTAAATAATCCCTGCGCAGATCATTGTCTTGATCCAGCTCCTCCCGTTGGTCAATTGCCACCATAGGCCGCAGGTCCACTTTAGCCGCTTCGGCATTAAACTCGGGAGTACCCGGTATATAGCCGCGTGCGTAGGCGGACTTGGCGCCAGGCGACATAAGGCTGGGATTCGGACCGGCATTCTGGATCTGCGTGCCTCGGCTTCCGATACCAATATCGCCAGGACCAAGCGTGGTGAAGCTCTCTGGCCTAAACTCACTTTCAAGTCTGGCTTTCGTTAATAACTGTGTCAGTCCCTCGTGACCGCTTTCCGCCACTAAATCCTGGAATGACTTGTACTGCGGCAACGAGTCCGGCATGCCTGTCCGGCCCGCCTCGAGCGCTTGCGGACCACCCCGCATAAGGAAATTGGCATAGTCATCGCCTTGCATATACGTTTGCCGTTGCTGATCGTTGTACGAATCCAAGCCGGCCAAGTTTTGACTAAACGCCTGCAGCTTTTCTCGCTCCGCCTTTTCTCGCTGATATTCCTCCTCCTGCCGCTGCATCATCTGCTGCATATAGGCTTGCTGCTGAGCGGTCGCCATAGCCTGCGGCACTCCGCCGAATGTCGGTCGAAAACTTGGACCTCTTTGACTGTTAGACAGGATCTGCATGCCTGCGGCAAACAATGGCGACGTAAAAGGCGAATTGCCATACAAAGGATTATTCATACCAGTCCTCCCAGGAGTGCGCCACCCAGCGCCCACGGAAACATTCCACCGCTCGAAAACAGCGAGCTTGCAGAGTCACCCGTCAACCAGGGTGCGATCGAGGCGCCAGTCAGTGCGCCGCCGAGCATTTGACCGCCAAGCGATCCGTATTCTGGATACGTTTGCGATCCGGTGCTTGTGCTGGTCCCGCCGTACTGCATGCCGCCGATTCTAGACAGGTAGCTGTCCAGCGCTCGCTCCGGCGCCATTTGACCCCACTGGAATCTCTGAATGCGATCGTCCAGCGCTTGCTGCGCCTTCTGATCTGTCATTTGACCAATCTGCATCGCATTCTGAATGTCCGCATAATCCTGCTGCGCAAGCTGCGGCGCAAACAGTTGGCTTTGCATCTGACGCGATCGCTCGGTGCCGTAATCGCTGGCACCCATCCCCAAAGCAGACAGCTGGCGGTTGTAATCGTCTGCGCGCAGACCCGAGGCCATACCCATCGCCTGCAGGCGGCGGTTGTAGTCGTCGCCGTACAGACCCGCACGCATTCCCGCTGCGCTCATGCCTCGATCGAGATCTGCAGCACCAAATCCTGCGCGAGTCGTCGCGGCAGAAAGGTTGCGATTTAGATCATCACCCATCAGGCCCGCGCGCATTCCGGCTGCGGACAGGTTTCTGCTTAGATCGTCGGCTCGCAATCCTGCGCCGGTCGTTAATGCGCCAAGTTGCCGATTCATGTCATCCGCGCGTATTCCAGCACCCATCCCCACGGCGGACAGATTTCGATTCATGTCATCCGCAAATAGACCCGCACCCATCCCCAGCGCAGACATTTGCCGAGCTCTTTCCTGGTCGTACGCCTGGCCGTATATATCCCTTCCAAGCGCGCCCATGGTGTCGCCTACCGCCTGCGTGTGCGCTGGCGCACCCGTCCTGCCGGCCATAGAGAAAGTAGCGTTTACGCTCGGTAGAGCGCTTTGCAGCGCCTTGTCGAAATACTGCTGCAGGTAAGGGTTAGAGTCGGGGTTGACGTAATTCCCCGCCATCGTGTCCTGCAGACCTCGAGACATGAGGATCGGATTCATCGCGCCAAGCAGCGGCTGCAAATCACCCAGCGCAGCATTGGATCGCGACGCTTGGCGCTCAATCCCAGGGATCCCGGCGTTGTACCCCCCGCGGATCTGACCAATTCCGGCATTGGTCCCGCCTTGGATCTGGGAGACCCCAGGCGTTGTGCCACCCTGGATCTGATTGATCCCCGGGTTGCGCGCGCCATAAGTCGACCTTAACTCGCTTACGCCGGGATTCTGCATCCCGCCAGTGAAGCCGGCGAATTCCGGTGAATTGAGCCAGGGGTTGGCATTCAGATAACCCCCGGTCATTGTGTTTTGGATCTCGTTTTTCGCCGAGTCGATCAGCGGCGATCCACTCAACGCGCGATTCCATTGCAACCCCATCGCCGACTCGGTCTGTGGTGAAAAAGGGTTATACGTCGCGAAATCCGGAAACGCAGGTCCGCCAGAATCCACCGCCTGCCGTGCTCGCGTGAATGCGTCCGTGAGGTACGGTTGCTGACCTACCCACGGCTCTTGCACGTTGATTGAGGAGCTTGTGCCTTCGCCTTCGCCGCCGCTTTTACTGCCCATTGTCGATCCTCAGCAGCACATGCCGTGCTGACTCTTCAAATCCTAGACTCTTTAACGCTCGCGTCCAGCCTGGTCGGCCAACGCCTTCGATCGCGACCGATCCTGTCTCAGCCGCGAGCTTTTTCAATTCAGTTAGCAAAAACTTCAACCAGCGCTTGGACCGCGATCCGCCTAGCGTGATCACCCTGACCGCTCTGGCTCGCGGGTAATTGACTAGCTCGATCGTTGCGCTTGCGACGATCTGCTGGCCCTCGAGTACCACCCACAGTCGCCATTTCCCCAACAGCAGGCGATCGAGGAAATCTTCTGCTTCGCATTCCCCCCAGCCGTACCGGAGGCTTTTGACAATGTGATCGACTACGTGCGGCCACACGTCAAGGACGTGGCTCGGGTGGACCCTGCAGATCAGCGGGTCAGCCACGGGTTAATTGGTCGCGCCGCCAGCAGATCGCGGTAATGCCTAGAATTATTAATCAGACCCGGACGCTGGCCTGCCGCCAGATATCGCGCTGTATCTGAAAACGTGTCAAGCGGTCCTAATCCGCCACCCGGACCACCGCCACCAGGACCGCCGCCACCAGGACGACCCCACTGACCCCAGCCGGGTGTTGCGGCAATCGGTACTGCATTTTTCGGCGTGAAACCCGAATTGCTCGCTGTAGGTGTCGTCGTTGCGCCACCCCTTGCCGCTGCCGCGACAAGTGGAAGAGTTATACCTAAAGGGGTTAACCATGATTTGTTTTTATCCCAGAAGGTCGCTAACGCGCCATCGACTGGATCAGCTGAGTCACCAGCGGCGGCTGTATTCGGCCCCGGCGCAGTCGCCGTAGGCACGCCGGTCGCGGTTACCGGAAGCGTCGTATTCAGCGTGTTGGCGACCTGTGCAGGTGTCGTCCCGCTTAGCGCCCCCGGATTCACCATGCCGCCGCTTGGCAAAGATGACGCGCCGGTCCACGCATTCAGACCCGCACCCGCGGCCAAACTTCCAAGGCCACTAAGCGGTAACCCGACGTTTGCTAAAGTCGAAGTCGCACCTAATCCGCCAGCTCCAATGCCTTGGCCTACTTGCGCGGCTGTTTGCGCATTGACTAAATTCGGCGTCAGTCCCGCGCTGCCTTGAAAGGCCGCAGGATTAACAACCCCCCCTGAAGGGTTTAACGCTCCCATCCCTTTACCGACCAGACTCCCGGTCCCGTAGCCGCCAAGGCCTCCAAGCGCCGCGCCAAGCAGCGGATTGTCTGATCGCAGGCCACCGCCTATCGCACCCCCGATCGCACCACCAGCAGCCGATGAGATACTTGACCCCAGCGCAGTCCCCACTCCAGGAAGAATCAACGACCCCGCAACGGCTGGCAAGGCGCCGACGACGAGATCTTTGATCATCCCGAAGAGGCCACCCCCTTTAGTTTCCTGTACGCGATCACGCTCTCTTATTGACCAATCGTACTCGTCGATCGCAAATTTCGGATCGAGCTTGGGATCAACCACCCCGGTCTGCAAGTACTGCTTGAATAACTTGTGCTGCTCGGGTCTCGTTTTTGACCTGTTTGTCTTGCCGCTCAGCAGGTCGGACCAGATCTCTTTATTCCCGCCGGTCGTGATCCCTTTGTCTAGGTAATCGTTACGCAGTTTCCCTAGAAAATTGTTACCGAAAATATACGCAGGACTGGACGGGTCACTCGCGAAACCGTAATAGTCAGCAACAGACCCGGGTTTTTTATATTGAATTTCTTTGCGACCGATCCCCGGCGGCGGCTTCCAGTTTTGCGTAGCAACCGGCTTCGCAACCGGCTTCGCAACCGGCTTCGCAACCGGCTTCGCAACCGGCGACTTCATTCGAGCCTGCAACACGCTCATAACCGCAGGCGGGACCCCCGCCGGCATCGGACGTTGAAACGACCCCCCACTGAAACTTACGCCTCGAGTTTGGGGTGGTTGATACGACCCCCCACTGAAACTTACGCCTCGGTTTTGGGGTGGCTGATACGAGGTGCCTGTAGGTGCGCTCATCTGACCTCCGTCCAATCAATCGCCGCGCGAATATTCGCGGTGCCTGCCAGACTTGTCCCGACAACCGCCAAGATCGTGCTAGCCGATCCGGAAATGTCGAGAGACAGCGGCAACCGGGAAAACAAGCCTAGATCCCCAGAGCCACCAGCTAACGCGCCAGCGCCTGCCGCCGCTACGAAAAAACTCTCTGTAACATGGCCGCCGCTGATTTGTGTCGCGTCGTCGTCGCGCTCAATAGCGCTCGACGTGGAATTTACTGCCACCCAGCTGGCCGATGTCCATTCGCTTGGACCGTACACGACCTCAATCAGCGCAGCCGCGTCCGTGAAAACGTTTATCCGGGTCGGCGTGATCGTGGATCTATTTGTGATTGAGTTAAAAGTTTTCTGAGGTCGGATCATCAGCACAGGCGCGCGAGTCGTCACGGCCTTCGCTCCGGTCTGCGCATAACTCGTGGGGTAGCCTCGCTCGTACTCGAATCCGCCTTCCGAGATCACCGTGGCACAAGTGACAGTAATCGAGTCCGCCGTCCCGCCATCAACATTCGTTAGAGAAAACCGGATCGGCAAATTCCACGTCCGCGTATTCGCACCCGTCGCGTTGTTTCCAGTCCCTGGGAATTGATGCGCAACGACCCATTTCCCCTCAATGATCCACCCTACTCTGATCCGGCCAGTCGACAACCATTCTGCGTCTATCCAAAACAACGACGCCTTGCTCAAATCTAACTCGGGGACAGTGTTTGTATTCCAATCCGCTTTTGCCACGCTCGTGACCGATCCGCCTTTCGCCAGGTTTATCGAGATCGCGCCTGTGTTGTCTCGCTTTAGATAACACCCGTCCGACCCGTCCCAGTAACCCGCCTCAAATGTCGAGTTGCCACCCGGCGGTGCCGTGAATGTCAGCATGACCAGCTGACTCTTGCCAGGCTGATATCTGAAAAATGCTTTCGTCTGGCGAATGATCTGGTCCGCCGCGGTCGTCCCCGTCGTCATGGTGACGGAGCTATTCGCCGCATCGTGCGCGACGCTGCCGGTCCCGATCGCTAAATGATTCCACGCAAAAATCGTCCCCGTGTCGTATTCACTTGCGTAATCAAATAGCGTTATTGGGTCTGACACTCTCTGCCGGCCAAACGCGTCAAGCGCAGTCGAGTCCCCAAACGTGATCCCCGCATCCGGGTGGCGTGTGATCTTCACCGTCCGATCCTCGTCGTGCCGTACACACTGATCGTCACTGCCGCGGTCGTCTCGCTTTTGAAACCCAACGCGCCACCCGCAGCGATCGTGATCCCGGTGCCGTAGTCTGTTGCTCCTAAAACGATCACCTGGCGCGGCTCAAGCGTGGCCGTATTGAATAGCGCAGTGTCCGCAGTCCACTCGTTGCCGTCGTCGTCGTGGAAAAAAGAAAACTTGCGGACCGCGTTGTCGTTATTTGTAATGAAGATCGTCTGGATCTCTGTCTGTGCAACTGCGCTGAAAATAAGCTGCGCACTCGCGCTCATGTCCCGCACTTGTGCGAGTTGCGATCCAGGCGCGTAATTATTCACCGCTCACCCCCGGGTCTGATCTTCAAATCGGCGCCAATGACGTGCGACCAATTCCCCGAGATCTCTAACCGCACGCGAGTAAAACGTGCATTCGACCGCATGTTGCATTCGCCAGAGATCGTGCTTGGCGACCGCGCCGACGTATACGCTACCGTCGCGTCCTGTGTCGCTCTTGTCCCCAACTTGACCTGCACCGATCCGCCTTCAAACAACGGCCTGACCGAAGTCACTTCTGTGTGCCGTCCAGGCGTCGCGCGTAACTCTGCTGTGTCGACCGTCGCAGACAGCGGCGGGGTGCCGTTAAAAAGCACGAGCTTGTTATTCTCGTCAAACGCAGCAAATGAAAGCGTGCCACCCGTCCACGAAGGATCGTCAAGGCTGGTTGTGATCGCATCGATCGACCCGTTGACATTATCCAGCTGCTCCAGCGTGTAACCCGGACTCAGAAACTGAAACAGGTGATCGACTTCTTCTTGGATCAGCGTCCACCTGTTGGTATTCCACGAATAACACAGAAGGCGATTCGGCCTGCCTGTCGAGGCGTCTGCGTTGGGGTAGGCCCAGACCACGTAATTGCGAATGGGATCAACTGCCGCACTCACCCGCTCGAGGTACTGATCTTCAACGTCGGCCAAGAAATACCGTGCGACCTTCTCCGCGCCGAGGCTTTGTAGACCTACTTGCGGGGTGAAGACCCAGAAATCGCTCTCGCCAATAAAGTAAACACGGTCTCGGTGCGCGGCGACCGATCCGGGGATCTTGCAACCGACGTTGTGTGCCAGCCGGTCAAATCGCCACGTAACCGGCGGTCCGACGTACGTCATGGCGTGGATCGCGTTTTGCGAGATCACCAGACCCTGTCCCGCGACCTCCGCCAGTCCAGTGATCTGGCCTCCCTCGTACAGCGTCTGATTCCCCGACTGCAGCGCGACGTTAGCCGTCCATATTTCTGGATTATTGAAAGCGGACCACTGCACTCGAGACGGCGCCACGGTCCCGTCGTTGGTATAAGCCAAGACGACCCAGTCCCGGATCTGCGCGATGTATCGCGCTCTCGGCGGCGATCCGGCGAGCGCCACCGCAGTCGTGGCACCCGCGCTTATCGACTGGATCGCGTTGTTGTAATTCGTCGCCAGTGTGCGGTTAGACCCCCATTGCGTAAACCGCCAGATCTCATCCGTCGCCGTGCCGCTGTACGCACCGGTAACCGATATGTCTTTCCAGCTCGTCGCGGATAGCTCCCAAAGTCTTTGAGCATCCCCGCAGTAAACGTAGGAGTTGTTATTGTCCGCGCGAATAGCTGTAGCACCGCGGATCCAGTCATCAGTCGCTGTCCCCACCGCATCCGAGTACGTCGTCAAAGACGGACAAGGCAAATAACTCGTCGCGCCGGGGAGGCAATTGGTTGCTGTGGTTGATCCCGGATTCTCGAAATCCGGCTGATCCGGCAGCCACTCGGACACCTTAACAGTCGTCCACGCTACCATGGCGGCACTTTCCCAGACGTCACCCGCTTGTCATTCTCAGCCATCAGCCGCTGATACTCAGTCTGCTCAATGGCAGAAAACAACGACGCTAACTCAGGGTCGTGTAACGTCCTTAAAGCGACCGTGCGCGCAGCATGCGCTCTAACCAGATCCTGGCAGTCAGTCGTCCACGAGCTCGAGGCCGACGCTGTCAGAGCCGCTAGCGCGCGCTGGTAGTACAGGCGCACCGTATATGCGCCGTTGGGGGTATACGCTAAATGAATTTTCTGGTCGCGTATTGAATAGTTACTTGGATACCCGGTGACAGTTGTCCCTTCATTCATTTGCTTAACGGTCGCGAATTCCATCGATCGGACTTCCTGCCAGTTGTCTCCAGGCCATCTGGCTTCGACATAATCCATGGCTCTGAAATCAGACGGCAGCACGTACGCAGACGTACTCGCTGTCGTCGTAAACGTATTCGAGGCTTCGTTAAACCACCACCGCTTATGCGCGTAGTGACGGATCGCCATGACCACCGCGTCACTGCACTGCGCAGTGAGATCGTCGCGGTTGAGATCGTCCGCGACGGCGTTAATCAATTCGCCGAAATTTGCCATGTTTCGTTGTCCTGTGCCGTTTCAGACCTGAAGCGGTAGCAAAAAACCGATCGCAAATCTTGCACTGGTGCACGACTGCGGCTACCCGCTCTTGGAGCGGCGTCCGATCCGGGTTACGCCGCCGCCCTTGTACGCTCATAAGCCAATTCCATTTTTCGTTTTTCTTCAAACCAGAGATCTGCATAGGACGTATTCCGATACTTGTCCCACCACGGACCGCCATTCGTCCAGTGGATCAGACTGATCTCCGACGGGTCTACGTCGGGGTCATACCCAACTAAGTGATTCCAGCGGTGTCCTAATCGCGCGATCCGGTTGGACGTTACCCACTTGAATTGGTGAAGATCCAACCCGTCCCACGTATCCACGATCTCCGGGGTCAAATTCCTGCAATCCTGGTGACCCAGGAAAAACAGCATCACGCTTGACCAGTTTTTCATGCTGTACTGCGTCTGCACCTGGCCACGCATTTTTGTCCGCTCGTGCGGCTTGTGCTCGTGCTTGACTACGGAAACCGGCGCAAACTCGTCTGAAGTGCATGCAAGCATCTGGTAAATGTCGTCCAAGCACAGCATGTCACAATCAAGGAAGACCGCGTGCGTACTCAAAGACCCAGCCAAGTACGGTGTCAGGAATCGCGTAAACGCGAATTCCGTGCTCTGAAGCGGGTGGCGATCCCGTGTGTGAAGGTGCCTCAACTGATCCCGTCGGAGCATCGTAATCGCCACAGGCATCGAGGCTCGCGAGGTAATTGAATGCGCCAAAACCTGCGCGGCAATACTCTCTGAAGGATCCCATCCGATCATCACATTCAGCATCACCACAACTCCTGTCCGACTTCACCAATGATATTGACCAACCGCCGAAACTCCTTGCACGGTCCGCGCTCGGTCACCGAATGGACTGCCAACGGACCGTTAATGAAAAACACAAAAGTATTCTTCTGGTACTGCACCGTCTCCACCACCTCGACGTCCTCGTCCATAATTTCACACTTGCCGTAAAATCGCGGCTTCTTTATCACCTTGCAGATCTGCAGATCCCCACCGCCTGGGTCACCCTCCGCCGGCATGTAAAACAACCCGGCGTAGAGCTCGTGCTTGTTGTCGAGGTGCGGACCCCGTACACGCGATCGCTCGAGGCATGGCGTATTTATTCCCAGCTGGCACTCGGTATGCAGGTGATACCGACCCGTCCGCCTCACCCCGACCGACCACGTATCCAGCGGTCCGTAGTCCCACTCGAGCTCCGGGTACTGGAATCGGATCGCGCCACCAAACACCCTGACCACGTCGTGCCAAAACGGACCCGTGTGGTAGTCAATGAAACTCTTCCACGGCTCTGGCCATTGGATCTCGCGCGTCGCAACATCCACCCGGACGTTACTCTCCGTCCGACCCCTGGCTAGCAGCACATCCGGCGGTCGTGCCTTATCAAGATCGTTATAAAGATCCCAGGGTAATGCTTCATAGATCACGCAGTGCGGAAACGGCGACCACCGGATCTCCGCTCTATCCAGTAGCATATTTCTTTAGCAATCCTGCGTCGGCGACGTCCTGCTGATATTTCCCCTGCAACGGCGTGCGAAACGCCTCAGCCGTTTTCTTCAAAGCCGACACGACAAACACCTCGCCGCGGTCTAGGCTCAGTAATTCTTCTACCGCCGTAATGAGATCTTTCGGTCGCTTCTCAATCCATCCCCACTCGCCAAGCGGGACATGATCCCCGGCGCGATTACCGATAAGGCTCATGCCGACTTCGTAATGATTCGCTGCCGCCAGATCCCGAAACAGGATCGGGTTGTAGTTGAAAAACCCATGATTCAGCCAAGGCGTCATCGGCAAAATATGGAGCATCCACCCGCCGATATGGCACAGGTCGTGCGCATTCTTAAACACCATGTACTGGTTAAACAAATGCTCTCCGGTCCCGTTATTAGTCACGAGATCAAACTGGCGGTCCAAACGCGCCGGCTCATTCAGATCGCAAATGATCGCGTCTTTCTCTTCATTCACATCCAACGCCAGATATTGGCACTGAAGACTTTGGTAAAAGTCCCTGACGCTCTTGAATGACCCGGTGCCGCCGTAGCGCTGGTTTCCAAACTCCACCACACTGGCGTGAGTCGGCAACTGTGGCCGCAGACGGCGTACGCAGTATTCAGCTAGCGGATGAAACATAAATCGCGTCTATCCTGTGGCTGTGTGCTAACGAATAACCCAAATTCTCCATGTCGTTTTTGTGCGTCGGCCAGAATTTGGTCTCAATGCAAACTACTGGACGGCATCGTCTCAATGTATCTACCGCACCCGCGATCACGTCCTGATCCCCGCCGTCAGTATCAATCTTCAGCAGATCCACGGCGTCCAAATTCAGCGAGTCCAGCGTCCGGCAGAAAATCATGTGGTGCTCGCCTTTGTTGCGCTTCCTTTGTAAATAATGGCTTCTGGGGTGGAGCGTCATGTCGACCAGACCCTCCCTTTCCGCCAGGCCGTGCTCGTGCAGCGTAATGTTTTTTTCCTCTTTGGTGTTTTCCGCGAAGCACTCGATCGTCACTGGCCACGGCTCGAAACTGTCAACGCGCTCGAAATCCCGCGCCATCCGTTTCGACCAGAGACCAATATTCGCGCCGACGTCTACCGCTCTGCGGCGGCGACCACAGAGATCCAGCGCCGCGGCATACCCCGCAAGATCTCCGAAGTGATCATGTCCCAGCGGGACGCTTGACTCTTTCCACCACCCGTCCTGCTGAATGAGTCCTTTTCTCATGCGGCAAGCAGCGCCATTTGCACGTACCCACCACCCTGCACGTTGTCTTTTGTCGGCAGCAGGTGATACTCGAGATCCTTCAGCACCTCTTGGCAGCCGAATTGCCTCAGCTCGTCGTCAGGCATGTCGGTGTAGTAATCATCCAACACGATCAAACCGCCAGGCCGTACTGCTTTCCGCGCGCACTCGAGATCACTCCTGATCGTCTCGACCGAATGACCGCCATCCAGAAACACCATATCAACACACGACTCGCCATGCTCTCTCAGAAACGCCGGAAACGTTTCTCGTGTGTTTCCTTTAAACAATTCACACGTAACACCCGCATCGACCAGGCGCTTCTGCACGTCGGCCATCGAATAATGATCTTTGACGTTTTTCTCTTCGCGGTCGGTCTGCGCCGAGGCGTCTTCAAACAGGTCAAAGCCGTAATATTTCAAACCCGGGGACAACTGCGCCATCTGCGTAGCGCGCGTCCCATTCCAGGTGCCGATTTCAACAATAGAGCTCGGCATCAGTGACTGAATGGCTTCAAACAGATGGACATACCGCTGCGGTCCTCTTAGCTCCATTCGGTTGCTGGCCAGCTTCTGCAGTTTCTGCGGTCCCTTGTCGTGCTGCGCATATCCTGAAAACACGGCATCAAAGACGTTATAGGGTCCCTCACCGCTTATATTTTCTGCCAGGTCTTTGACTCCAGGCATGTCTTCTATCGTCGCCTCCAACACAAATGCATCGTCCCACTGAGGCAGACAGAATATCTTCCCACTCGCATACGTCTCGGCGTAATGCGGCCACCAGAGTTTGGCGAAACCGTGGGCCATATTCCAGCCGACAAAACTGCTGCACAGGTGCCAGGTTTTCCGCTTCATCACGCACATGAAATCACTCTGCAGCATGTCGTCCAGCCAAGCGCCTGGTATGGCTTTCGTCGTGTACGTGTCGGCGTCTATCCAATAGAGAAACCCGCGGTAATCGGAAGCGGCGTCCATCTGTGCGTACGCTTTCCTTGCAAATCGCCGCACTTGGAATTTGTAATTAACCTTTCCGTCAAACCACCCGTCAAAGATCGGGAATGCAGACGTCGCCTGCATGAAGTCCTCGAGGCCGGGGACCTGGTGCAGATCGTGGTAGACGATCCGCTTGTCAAAGTAGGGTAATTCGCCTTCTTCGCAGTAAATATGTAACTCGCCTTCAGGCCAATATTTAAGCGTCGAGTAGATCATGCGGCACCCGTAGGCGTCGAAGATCTCTCTGGACATAGAAGTTACATACTTACGCAGCATGCGCGACCCTCCGTTTGAATATTTCCGGCTGGGTCATTTCGTACCCATACTCGTCTGCTAACACCTTGAGCAACCGCGATTCGGTTTCCCAGTTGTGATCGGGATATTCGTTGTACGCCGTCCCTCTTGTCACGCTCCACAGAAACTGGCCACTCAGCAATGAGTCGAAACCAAACAGCGACAAATGATCCGGTTGAATTTTCGCCATGGCGTACAGAATGGCAAACATGCCTGCCGAAAAATGCAAATGACCGTATTCATCCGACAGGTGGCCTTTCGTTTCCTGCTGATCCTCAAGGATCATTTTCGACCGCATGGATCGGTATTTTTCGATCCATTCCTTGCACAGATCTGGGTACACGATCAAATCGGGGTATACCTCCGGGGGTGCGTCCCATGACCGCGTGTCAATAAATCCGTAGAGCTTTTTGACGTTACGCTTGTGCCACTCAGTGACAAACTGCGACATGACGTTAAGCGACCCGATCGCGCACGTCGTCTTTGATCCGAAATTCGGGATCCCGTTTTCCGCTAAATCCCACGATCGCTTAAGGCGCATGACCTCGTCGTGAGTGTTGATCGCATACCCCAGCTCACGCCTGGGCAGCGACGGGCCGTGTCCGATGATCGCTAATCGCATCCGCTATCCTCGCAAAAACTGAGTCAAAATCGCCATCCGCTTCCTGGTGAAACTGCACGATATGATCACCATACCAGGGGAAGTGCTCGCCTCGTGGATACCGCCACGCACGGCGTTTAGGCACCGCCACACTGCACGGCACACCCAACGCGCCGCAGGTATGGACCAAAGAGTTGCACACTGTCACAACATGGTCGGCTGCACACACCGCGGCGATCGTGTGGTCGTAGTCTCGCTCCTGCGCTCCTGCGCAATGGTAGACCGGTAAATTGGTATCGCCTCGGAAGCGCTCGACTTTGCCTGCGGCTTCCTCGTGGTATTGCAGAGAGATCCACGTACCACCGGATTCTATTAAAGGCCTAAACGATCCCAGCTTTACGGATCGATATTTCGTGTTGGTTTTCGGCGCGCCGCCTTTCCACGCAAAGGCGTAATAAGGACCCGGACCATAGCTCTCGAATTCTTTTCGGTACTTCGACACCAACTCTGGATCGGGTTTTAGATACGGCGTGCGGTCAAACCCTTCCGGCCAGAAAAACTGGCTCAGTGACATCACTGCGCTTTTAGCGTTGAGTGTGTGATCCTTTGGCCACTCGATCGTCTCTTTTTTGCTCGTGGGGTAGAAGTGATCTATCCACGGGAAACTCCTGCGAAACACATTCTCAAGCCGGGGATGGCATTCAAAGATCACCTTTTTCGCCAACCCTGACGCCTTCAGATTTCTCAGCAGGTTGGTCGCCAGGATCCGATCCCCAATACCCTGCTCGTCCCAGACGACTAAAGTATCTACAGGCTCACCGCGCCACACGTCAACCGAGTCGGGTCTGTCTTGCGAATAACTACGAAACGCTCGCTCGCCGCACAAAAACCCCGCGTCGTACAGCTTAAACCCGGACGCGTACTCTAAATTTTCTAGAAGCAGCAGCGCGGCATTCCATTTGACCTTGGCGTGGTCTGGACTCAACTCCATGGCTTTTTTTGCGTAGATCAAACCCTCTTCTGGAAGATCTTCGTTAACGTACGCCGACGCCAGGTTACTAAGCGTTTCCCCCTTCTCCTCGACCATTAGTGACCGCATGAAGAAGTCTCTGCACTGATCCATTCTGTGCAGTGATCTTTCCGCACACCCCAAATTACTCAGGACGTGCGGGTTGTCCGGCCAGAAGTCTAAGGCTCGTCTAAACCACGGCATCGAGGCACCCCACTGGCCGCGCTGTAAATAGACTGTCCCGATTTGAAACAGCAGCTGCGGGTCGTCGGGGATCTCGTCAAGCAGTTGAAGATAAATATCTTCGCAGCTTTTCAGGCTTTCAAGATCGTGTGTTTCGTCAAATTTAGCCTGAGTCTTGACGGTTTCCTCGATTATGTCCGCAATCAGTCGAGCCATAAGACCTCCAAAAAAAAGGGGTGCGGGACGGCTGGGGGGAAAACAACCCAAACCCCCCGGGGATCGCCGTCCCGCACCAAGATTGAGGCTTAGTCGCCTCGTTTACGGGTCAGGTACTCGACAATTACTTTTACATCAACGCTGGCCGTACCCGTGCCGACAAGGTTGCCGTACTGAAGGTACATGTTTGCCGACGCGGTGATGCGTTTGCCGAGATCGTTACCCCAATCAGCGCGCACAACTCGAGTCGTGCCGGCAGCTGCCGACGCGATGAATTGATACGTTGCCGATCCAGGGGTAGCCGTCTGGCCACCAATCGTCGCGAATATCGAGACCGTTTCAGCACCCGTACCCAGCGCGTTGTTATTCTGCGCGAAGGTAACATTAACCACCTCAGCCCCAGCGGGGAGCGGCGTCAATGCGACAGTCAGCGACCCGGAGGCCGTTTCTGTCACGGAGTAGCTGCAGATCTGCGTATTCAGTCCTGCATGAATGGCGGGTGCTGGCCCGCCGGTAAAGGCATCAGCTGTCAACTGTGGCATGGTTAGATCCTCCTCTTAGCTACGCTGCGAGGCGGCAACCGCCGCGGCTGAGTGCGCCGTGGCACACACCATGGTCGCAAAATCGGCGCTGTTGAAGATCGACTTCTTCAAACCGATTATGCAGCCGGTGCTGATACCAAGTTGGTTGCCATAGTCGAAAAGCTCTTCGCATTACCTTGTGCGTCCTGCACGCTTACTGTTGCCAGCAAGATGAGATCATATCTTCACCTCTTTCGAGGGCTGCGCGCTTCGGGTCAACTCCTGTCGACCCTACTCCCTGTCGGGATGATCGTTACACCTTCCCCTGCCGGGGCTTGGCTCGGTATTACCCCAGAGGGGCGTCCACCGAATTCACGCAGTATCAATGGATCGTCGCCGATCCACGGGGCCAATCAATAACCCAAGACATCCTATTTGGTCCGTGGTCACGACCGAATGCCAGCACGGCAGCTTGCGCGCCGCACAACACCGCTCGACCACGACCATCAGCTACGGAGTCACCGTCAGCACCCGTCGGCAGTCTCCACGACTCGTGGAGTACAACCCCGTTGTACTGACCAATCGACCCGGATAGCAGCGGATTGTTTTCAATCTCGCCGCTTGAGAGTCGATATTTGGTGATGTCACCCCAGTCGCCTGCACTCACTGACC
>JAAOEI010000352.1_pt1 | contig 17953 bp, 23 predicted proteins | sample 7059261 | NCBI WGS metagenome assembly JAAOEI01 (sample SAMN14008812, study PRJNA610033) | viral metagenome | isolation source: viral particles filtered from seawater | place: China: Hangzhou Bay, Yangshan Deep Water Harbour | collected 2017-10-31
AGGAATGGGACTACATGGGACCGATGCTTGTGGCGCTGCGGGTGCTGACGACGGCGGACGGGGTGGCGTTCGCGGAATATTGCGAGCTCGTGGAGCGTGCGCACGACATCCGGGTGCAACTGCGGGAAAATCCCCAGCCGCTCGTGGACGGGCGGGAAAATCCGCTGTTTCGGGCGCAACGGGAGAACGGGAAGGCCCTCGGGGCCTATTTGACGCGGTTCGGGTTGGATCCGTCGTCGAGGAGCAAGATTGTCGCCGCCAGAGAGCCCAATCGAGACAGTGGCGATCCCTGGGCTGCCAGCGCCTGACGGGTTGAACCAGGCGGCCGTGGACCGCGTGGTGTCGCGGGTGGACTGTCTCCAGCACGCGAAGGGGCATGGGGCCGGCGAGCGGTTCAACTTGCGCCCGTGGCAGACGGCCATTCTGGCCGAGTTGTTCGGTCGGCTGCGGCCGGACGGTCGACGGCAGTATCGGACGTGCTATCTGGAGATTCCGCGGAAGAACGGGAAATCAGAGCTGGCGGCGGCGATTGCGCTCTACATGCTGATGGGCGACGGCGAGATGGGCGCCGAGGTCATCGGAGCGGCGGCAGAGCGCGAGCAGGCGTCGCTCGTGTTCAACGCGGCGGCGCACATGGTGCGGACGAATCCGACCCTGGATGCTCAGTGTAAGGTCATCCAAAGCACGCGGCGGATTGTCCACTACGCGACGGGGTCGTTTTATAAGGCTATTTCTGCGGAAGCCTATTCGAAGCATGGGTTTAACGCGAGCGCTATCATCTACGACGAGCTCCACGCAGCACCGAACCGGGAGCTGTGGGACGTCCTGACGACGTCGATTGGCGCGCGGGCGCAGCCGCTGATCTTCGTGATTACCACGGCGGGGTGGGATCGGTCGTCGATCTGCTGGGAGCTCCACGAGTATGCGGTGAAGGTGCGGGACGGGGTTGTTGACGACCCGACGTTTCTGCCGGTGCTGTTCACGGCCGGCGAGGACGAGGATTGGGAGGACGAGGCCGTCTGGCGCCGCTGCAATCCGGCCCTCGGGGACTTCCGGAGCCTCGAGGAGATGCGCGACAAGGCGCGGGAGGCCAAGGCTAAGCCGGCGTATCAGAACACGTTCCGGCGGCTGTATCTGAACCAGTGGACACAGCAGGACACGCGCGCAATCGACATGAAGCTCTGGCAACTGTGCCAGACGCCGCCGGAGGTTCCACGTGGAACACCCTGCTACGCGGGGTTGGACCTGGGGTTGTCGGACGACTTCTCGTCTCACGTGCTCGTGTGGCCGCTCGAAGGCGGGCAGGTGGTGTGTGACGCGATGTTTTGGATTCCCGAGGCGGCGCTCGAGAAGTATCCCAACCGGCCGTATGACGCGTGGCGGCGGGCGGGGGTTCTTGAAGTCACCGAGGGGAACATGACGGACTACCCCACGGTGGAGGCGGCGGTCCTGGCCCGGTGTCAGCAGCACGGCGTCAGAGAGCTAGCCTACGATAAGCGCTTTGCCCAGCAGATGGCCCAGAACCTCGAAGGGGCCGGGGTGACCGTGGTCGACCAGCCGCAGGGCTTCCAACTCAACGAGGCGTGTATGCGGCTGTTCGAGCTTATCGCCGAGGGGGACCTGTGCCACGGCCAGCACCCTGTCTTATCGTGGATGGCGAGCAATATGGTCGTCCGGCACGACCGGGAGCAGCGGGTGCGGCCGGACAAGGACCGAGCCGGGGAGAAGATTGACGGGGTCGTGGCGTTGCTGATGGCGGTGGCGGCGTGGCTGCGGGCGCCGGTTGAGTCCGACTTCGAGGTGCGCGAGGTGCGGGCGCTCTCGTGGTAACGCGCATTGACGTGTATGCTTGGGGCGGGTTCGTGCTGGTGGTGTTGGGGGCGGAGCACCACTCGCGGATGGCGGCGCTGCTGACAGCCGGGGTCTGTCTGCTGGCGTTTGCCTTCGTGGAGATTCACCTACGCATGAGGCCGAGACCATGAGCCTGTCGTTCTCCGTTCCCACGGTCCAGACGCCCGGGCCGATCGACGACTTCTGGTATCGCCCGGTCGGCGGCGTCTCGGCGACGGGACAGCGGATCACGCCCGACATGGCCATGAAGGTGTCCACGGTCTATGCGTGCGTCCGGGTCCTCGCCAGTACGCTCGCCATGCTGCCGCTGAACGTGGTCCGGAGCCGTGCGAACGGCGACAAGGAGGTCGACCGGGCCCACCCGCTGTATCGGGTGCTCCACACGCGGCCGAACACGTGGCAGACGTCCTTTCAGTGGCGTCAGATGATGATGGGGCACCTCGTGCTCCGCGGGAACGCCTACAGCCGGATTGTGCTGGGCGGGCGGAACGTGGCGCAGGTCGTGCCGCTCCACCCGGACCGGACGCGCGTGGTCGACCAGCGCGCCGACGGGGACCTGGTCTACGAGCATCAGACCGCCTCAGGGCAGACGGAAGTGCTGTTTTCCGACGAGGTGTTTGCGCTGACCGGGCTGTCCTCGGACGGTGTCACCGGGATCTCGCTGCTGTCGATGATGCGGGATTCGGTGGGTCTGGCGCTGGCCACGCAGGAATTCGGCGGCCGGCTGTTCAAGAATGCGCCCATGTTCAAGGGCCTGCTCAAGCAGGTCGTCGGCCGCTACATGGACGAGGAGGCCGAGCGGCGCGTCACGAGCTCGTTTGCTCGCGCCCATAGCGGGGAGAACAGTCACGGCGTCGCCCTGATGCCGCCCGGGCTGGAGTGGGAGTCCATTGGCATCACCCCGGAAGATTCCCAGTTTCTCGAGACGCGGGCGTTCCAGGTGGAGGACCTGCTGCGGTTCATTGGCGTGCCCGGGGTGTTGGTGGGCCACGCGGACAAGACGGCGACCTACGCCAGCGCCGAGCAGTTCTTCCAGGCGTTTTTCACCTACCACATGGCGCCGTGGTTTGTGCTGTGGGAGCAGGCGATCCAGCGGGACCTCGTCATCGAGTCCGAGCAGGACCAGATCACGGCGGAATTCAACCGCGAAGGGCTGCTCCGGGGTGATTCCGCGGCCCGGGCGGAGTTCTACCGCACCATGATCGAGCTCGGGGTGTTCACCCGGAACGAGGTGCGGCAACTGGAGAACCGGAACCGGATCGAGGGCCTGGACGACCCCCTGACGCCGATGAACTTGCAGCAGGGGTCGGGGGCTGCGGACGAGGCGACTGAGCCGCCTGAAAGCACGGAGGGCGCTGTGCAAGCTCGTCTGGACCAGATGGTCGTGGACGCGTCGCGTCGGATGACCATGCGCGAGGTCGATAGGCTGGCGCGGGCGGCCAGGAAGCACAGCGCCGACCCGGCCGCGTGGGCGGCGGCCGTGGAAACGTTCTATGCGGGGTATCCGGCCGAACTCGATGCGGTGTTTGTGACGGACCACGCATTCGAGGACTTCGCCGCGTCGCGACAGGCCGAGCTCCTGGCGGACGGGGTGGCGGTGCTCGAGCGGTGGAAGACAGACGGGGGCGCCGCGTTGGCGGCGATTGCACGGGGAGCCTGATACATGGACCAGCACGACGAACGACAGCCACATACCGCGCCCAGAGTGTCGGCGATGGTGTTCGACCAGCCCTGGGCGATTCTTCCGTCCCGGCTGGAGGCCATGTGCGACTACCTGGACCGACGCGCAGAGGGGGCGCACGGGGAGCCCTACGCGGCGGCGCCGGTGCCACTGGGCCGACAGGCGAATAAGATCGCGGTCGTGCCCGTGTTCGGGGTGCTGGCGCACCGGGCCAACTTGATGACGCAGGTGAGCGGGGGCACGTCAACGGAGCTGCTGGGCCGGCAGTTGCGCGCGCTCGACCAGGACCCGGACGTGAGCACCATCGTGCTGGACATCGATTCGCCTGGAGGCGAGGTGTTCGGGACGGAGGAACTGGCGGCGCAGATTCGCGGAATGCGAACGCGGGTCGTGGCGCAGGCCAACGCAGTAGCGGCGTCGGCGGCGTTCTGGCTCGCGTCACAGGCCGACGAGGTCGTGATGACCCCGAGCGGCGAAGTGGGGAGTATCGGGGTCATTGCCCAGCACGTCGATGCCACCGAAGCCGAGGCCAGCGTGGGGATTCGGCGAACGCTGGTGACGGCTGGCGAGGGCAAGGCGGACGGGCTGGAGCCGATTACGGACGAGTCCAGGGCCCGGCTCCAGGCGCAGGTAGACCGCTTCTATGGGGCGTTCGTCGACGACGTGGTCAGGGGCCGGAATGCGTCGTTTGCGGCGCTGGACGGGCGCACAGCGGCCGGGAAACGGCGGATTACGTCCGAGACGGTCATCGCCGAGTGGAAAGCGCAGATGTTCACGTCAGAGCGGGCGCTCGAAGCCGGCCTCGTTGACCGGGTAGCCGACCTGGACGCCACGATTGCGGCGGAAGTCGAGCGGGTGCGGGTGGCGGGCCAGGACCGACTCCGACAGCGGCGGGCGGCCCGGGCAAAGCTGGGGGTGTAACCCCTATTGACGCCAGCGCGTCGCTCGTCCTAGACTTTCAGGTGAGTTAGGCGTGTGGTGGTCGTGTCGCCCTTGCTTCACGGCGCCGCCCGCAGCACAGAAACACCCACGGCCCCCTTGGGCGCGTGTGATCTGTTCGTTCACGAACAGGGAGACGCGTCTGCCAACCTGGGGCTTGTAAAGCTCTCCAGACCGCGCACCGTTGTATCCCTGCAACCCAATTCAGGGAGAACGGTGGCATGGACAGCATCCGAGAATTGCACGCCAAGCGCGACGAGGTGGTCACGCAGCTCGACGCCCTCGAAGCCGCGGTCGGCGATGGCAGCTTCACCAACGAGCAACGCAGCGAATACGACGCCCTGACCGAGCGCGTCGAGACGATCAACGCCGACCTGGCCCGCGTCACGCGGCGTCGGGAGGCCGAGCGGGCCGAGATCAAGACGGCCCGAGCTTCTGGGGCGCTGACGTCTGGCCGCTGGCTGGACGAAGACGACGACGACAAGGACCCCGTCCTCAAGCCAGGCGCGCAGGCCCCGCCGATCGTCTATCGGGGCCTCGAGCACTACGGCCTGAGTGACGACCAGCGACTCAAGGCCGCGTTCGGGCAGCAGTTGGTGGACTGCTACAACGTCGCAACCGGGCGTGGGATGAGCCAGGAGCTGGCCCAGATCGACGCGGCGGCACAGGGGGCCGGCGAGAAGATCGGCAGCGACGGCGGCTTCCTGGTCCAGACCGACGTGGGCGGGCTGCTCCAGCAGGTCGTCATGACCGACTCGGAGCTGATCAGCCGCGTCAGAAACGTGCCGCTGGGTCCGAACAGCAACGGCATCACGTTCCGCGCCAACGCCCAGACCAGCCGGGCGGCTGGATCGCGCTGGGGTGGGGTGCAAGGCTACTGGGTGGACGAGGGCACGGCGCCCACGGCCACGAATCCGACCTGGCGCAAGGTCGAGTTGAAGCTCAACAAGGTCGCCGCCCTCGGGTATGCGACTGATGAGCTTCGGCAAGACGTCGTCGCGCTCGGAAACATCATGTTCGACGCGTTCGCGGACGAGCTCCGGTTTCTGGTGCAGGACGCCATCATCAACGGCACCGGCACCGGCCAGCCGCTGGGCATCTTGAATGCGCCAGCCACCGTGTCCCAGGCGAAGCAGGGGTCTCAAACGGCGACCACGGTCGTCTCCGAGAACCTGTCCAAGATGTGGGCACGGCTGCACTCGCGGAGCAAGCGGAACGCCGTGTGGCTCATCAACACGGACGTAAACCCCGAGCTCGACAACCTCTACATCACGGGGGCGTCGTCGGACTTCAATCCGCGCTTTGTGTCGTATGACGCCACGGGCGCCACGCGCATCAAGGGCCGCGAGGTCATCGAGACCGAATACAACGCGACTCTGGGGACAGTTGGCGACATTCTGGTCGTTGACCTGAGCCAGTATCTGTTTGCTTCGAAGCTGATGCAGATGGCGGACTCGATGCATGTGCGGTTCACGACCGACGAGCAAGCCTTCCGGGTGACGTGGCGCGTGGACGGGCGGCCGGCGTGGATCTCGGCGTTGACGCCATTCAAGGGGTCCAACACGCAGAGCCCGTTTGTCAGTCTGGCGACCCGCGCGTAAGGGGCAGCCTCAGATCAGCGAAAAGGAGTCAATGACATGCAAGGGCTGTTTCTCGAAAACTTTCAAGTGCAACAGGCGTTCAACCCGGCACTGTTGAACGCGGCGGCGAATACCGGCGACTACGTGTCGCTGGAAAACGCTCACAGCGTCGTGTTCGTGTTTGCGTCTGGCGTCGGCACGGCTGGGGATGACCCCACGGTGTCGTTTTTTCAGGCGAAAGACGTGGCCGGCACTGGGGCGAAGGACCTCAACCCGCCGACGAATTCGACGTTCGTGAAGCAAGCGGCCACGAACCACACGACCACCGGCCAGTTTGCGGACGGGTCGGGCAGCATCACGGCGAACGACTGGACGAACGCGACGGCGGCGGAACAGGTCGTCTTGCTGGTGGTCGAGGTCATGGCCGACGAGCTCGACGTCGACAACGGCTTCGACTGTGTCCGCATGGACGTGGCCGACGTCGGGACGAACGCTCAAGCGGGCTGGGGCTGCTACATCCTGCGGATGAAGGAACCCAACGCCGTCACGGCCGTGCCTAGCGCGATTGTCGACTAGTCCTGAGCCCTGGTCAGTGCCACGGTGCTGGCCAGGGTTCTCCGTCGTCTGTGTGGCGACGGGGCCGAGTCTGGACGCCGCGCAGGTCGACGCGGTTCGGGCCTGGCGGGACACAGGGACCGCACGGGCAATCGTGGTGGTCAATGACGCCTACGTGCTCGCGCCGTGGGCCGACGTGCTGTATGCGTGTGACGGGTCGTGGTGGGAGGCGCACGCGGGGGCGCCGTCGTTTCGAGGGCAGAAAGTGAGCGGGACGCGACACGGGGCGGCGTGGGGGGCACAGTGCCTGGTCACGGACCGACGTCATGGGCTCAGTGACGACCCGACGACGCTGGCGGGCTCGAACAGTGGATACCAAGCCATGAACTTCGCCGTGCTGTCGGGTGCGTCTCGTGTCGTCCTGCTCGGGTATGACTGCCGACCGTCTCAGACCGGGCAGACGCACTTTTTTGGGTCGCACCGCCATGCATCGCACGAGCCGCCGTTTGGCCTGTTCCTGGGCGAGTGGCCGAGTGCCTGTCAGCCGCTCGAGGACGCCGGTGTGTCGGTTGTGAATGCGACGCCGGACAGTGCGATTACGTGTTTTCCGACCGCGACACTGACGGAGGCCCTGTGCTCGACGCGGTAGCCGAACGCGAAGCGGTCAAGTATCGGGACGCGTTCTCGCGCGAGGACTACCGCCGGAAGTGCCACGGGTTGACGCTGTGGAAGGAACACCGGCAGTTGTTCCCTGACGCCGTCGAATCGGCGATTGACTACGGGTGTGGGACGGGTCGCTTGGTCGAACGGTGGCTCGCTGAGGGGATTGACGGCTACGGGGTGGACCTCGTCCCCGAAGTGTCCGTGGACGAGGGCACCTATGCCGCACACCCGGACCGATTTGTCTCGGCGTCGCTGTGGGACTTCGAGCCTGGTCGCGTGTTCGACGTGGGGGTCTGCGCGGACGTCATGGAGCACATTCCGGAGGCGTATGTGGCCCCGGTGTGCGAGCGGATTGCGGCCTCGTGCCGACGCGCGGTGTTCACGATTGCGAACTTTCAATCGACCTTCGAAGGGCATACGTTGCACCTGACACTGCACGACGAGGCGTGGTGGCGCTCGACGCTGTGGGTGGCTATGGGAGGCGCGGTCAATGTCGTGCACCGCCCGTGGCGCGATCAACCGAATCGGTATCTGTTGACCTGGACATGCCCCTAAGCCGCACGTCAGACGCCGCGGTCGAGCCGGTCACCTTGGCGGAAGCCAAGGCCCGCATGGACATCACGTATCCGGACGACGACAGCCGGATCGAAAACTTTGTCATTCCGTCTGCGCGGCAGTGGTGCGAGATCATGACCTGTCGGGCGTTCATTACCCAGACGTGGGTCCTGACGCTGCGCGGGTTCTGTGGCGGTCGGATTTACCTCCCGCGCCCGCCGCTCATTGCGATCGCGAGCGTGGCCTATCTCGACGAAAACGACGCCTCGCAGACGTGGGGGGCGTCCCTTCGGGACGAGATTATCCCGAACGGCGACTACGCCGGGCACGGCTACTTTCTGCCGGCCGTGGCGACAAATGAGACGTATCCGACGACCAGCGACGCGGAGGAGTCGGTCACGATCACGTATACCGCGGGCTACGGCGCCGCCGCCACCGCCGTCCCGGTCGCGCTGAAACAGGCGATTCTTCACCGCTGCGACTACGAATACAGCGGGAACGAACAGAGCCGAATGGCCGCCGATGCGCTGCTGTGGCCGTTTCGGGTCTGCCGGCCTGATCTGAGGTTCGGATGAGGTTCGGGACGTCTGCGTTACAGCCGTCGCAGCGTGGCGCGTTCGGACGCGCGCTGACGCGGGGCGACTTTCGGCCTGTGCGGATTGAGCACCGCCAGACGATCCAGAAGAACGACGGAACGGGGCAGGTGCGGACGGTGGACTGGCCGCTGTTCTCGAAGGCGCGTGCGGCCCTGATTCCGTTGCGGTCGTCTGAGCGGTTCGTGGCCGACCAGTTCGACGCCAAGGTGAGCGTCATGTATCAGCTCAAGCATCACGTGCCCGGGGTCGCCCACGATATGCGACTCGTGGATGAGAGCACGGACGACATTTACAACATCACCGGCATCCGGCCGTCGCCTGAGCGTGGCGCGGGGCAGTTGCTGGAGTGCTTCGAATACGCGGACTAATGGCCAACACGATGCTCCGGGTGGAGTTCACCGGCGGGCCCGAACTGGAACGGGCGCTCAAGGACCTGCCGAGGTTCTCGCTGGTCACCGCGCAGATTCGTGCGGCACAGATGACGGCGCTCGAGCCAGTCGCCGAGACGGCGCGCGCGCTGGCTCCGAAAGACTTTGGCGACATGGCCGAGTCGATTCGACCTCGGACGGTGCCGCTGCGACGCGGTGGGCGACGTGGGGATCTGACGGTGGGAGTGGGGCCGGACCGGGCGCACTTTTACGGCATGTTCCACGAATTTGGGTGGAACCTGAAGATCAACGGCGGCACGCGGCCGATGGCGGCGCGACCGTTCCTGCGGCCGGCATGGGACCAGCACCGGCGCGGGGTGCTCGACAGCATGAAAGCGGCCCTGTGGGAGCGGATTAAGAAGACGGCCACACGGTTGGCGCGCAAAGCCGCAAAGGGCGCGTAAATGGCACTGACGGCAAACGAGCTGATCGAGCAGAATTTGTGGAGCGCGGTGACCGACGACGCGACGATGTCCGGCCTGATCGGGTCCCGGTTCTATCCGGTCGTGGCGGTGCAGAATCCGCCACGGCACCCGACGACGCGCAAGGTAATGGCGTATGGCACCTATCAGCGCATCGGGACGCCACGAGAGCGCACGCACGACGGGCCGTCTGGATTGGCGCATCCCCGGTTTCAGTTGAACTGGGTCGGGGGGCAGAACGAGGACGGCACGGTAGCGTATGACGTGGCGCTCGAGGTGGCTATGGAAGCCCGGAAGCTGCTGGACGGGTTCCAGGGCACGCTGACGAGTATCAGCGTTGACAGTATTGAGCTCGTGGACGAGCGCGACCGGTATGAGGACGGGCTGGAACTGATGCGGATCGAGCAGGACTACATCATCTGGCACCAAGAAGCGGTGAGTTAGACAGTCGGCCCAGCGTGGTGGGGGAGTCATGACCCCCGGTAACGTCCCCGCCCAGACGCCACGCTGAGCCGTCCTGACCGGCAGGACGGGGTGTGTCTGGGTGGGAATGGGAACACACGGCGACGCGGGCATCGCACGTGAGGAAAGGGCGCGTAGATGGCCGAATCGAATGCACATGGAACCAAGCTCGCACGTGGGGATGGCGCGTCGCCGGAAGTCTTCGCGGCGATCGTCAACCTCACGAGCATTGACCTGTCGAGTTCGACGGACATGCTGGACGTGAGTAACCACGACACAGCGAACAACTCGCGGGAGTTCATCCCGGGCTACCACGATCCGGGGTCCGTGTCGTTTTCGGGGCATTTTGACCCCGCTGAGGCGACGCACGGCGAATCGGCCGGTGGGTTGATCGGAGACCACCAAGCCCGCACGGCGAAGAACTACCAGTTTCAGGCGGTCGACGGGTCGCTGCTGACCGGGTCCGGGGTGATCAGTAGCCTGTCGGTCTCTGCGCCGGACGGAGACGTCCTGACGATGTCAGGTGAGGTGAAGTGGCAGTCACGGCCGACCTGGTCGTAACTCTGGGCATGGGGGCATATGGGCGAGACATCATCGACGGCCGCGCCGATTGTGGTGGAGGCCGGGGACACGATCTACACGCTGGCGTTTAGTGCGAGTGTCTTTCGGCGCGTGGAAGCCGCAAGCGGGCTGACGTTTGGGCAACTCATCGAGCGGTGCGAGCAGCAGTCGTTCCAGGCGGTGGCCTGGCTGCTGCGCGCAGCGCTGTGGCGGGACCACCCGAACGTCTCAGACGAGGAGATTGACGTCATTCTCGACGAGTATGGGATTCCCGGGCTGACGGGGACGGACGCAAGCGACCCGGGCCCGTTGACGCGGGCGCTGGAGCGGGACTTGCCCGGACAGCGGAATGGGGGAAACCCTCGGACGCCCAAGCGCCGGACTGGGACGAGAGCCTCGAGCGCGCGTTAACGCTCGGGATCAGTCGCGAGGTGTTTGGGCGCAGCACGATTCCGGAGATCGACCTTGAAGTCAGAGCCGCACACGCCCGGCGTCAGTTGGACCGCGCCGATCAGATCTCGATGGCGTGGCATGTGGCGTTGTTTATGCGGTGCAAAAAGCTGCCCGAGCACGAAACCGTGATGAGGAAGATCCTGCGGGACGACGGCAAGCGCGTGGGTCAGTCAGACGCGCAGATGTCAGCCATGCTGAAGGCGGCGTATCCGAAGGGACCTGATGGCGAGTAGTGCGGTTATCGGCGCGCTGCGCGTCGACCTGTCGACCAATGTCGGGCAGTTCAAGTCCGACATGGACAAGGCCAGCGGGATCGCGTCCCGGTCCGGCCGCGCGATCTCGACGGGCTTTCGGGCGGTGGCGACAGCCGCCACGGCAGCGATTGGCGGGGTCACGGCACTCAGCGCTGGCGTGGTGGCGCTGGGCGTGCGCGGGTCCAAGATTGCGCCGATTGAAGCCGGCTTCCGGAATCTGGCCGCCGCGGTCGGGCAGTCGGGCGACGAGATGTTGCGGGTGGCCGGCACCGCGACGAAGGGCCTCATTTCCGACCTGGACCTCATGCAAGCGGCCAACAAGGGTCTCCTGCTGGGTCTGCCGCTGACCACCGAGTCGATTGGGGACCTGTCAGCCGCTGCGGTCGTCCTGGGGCGTGCGATGGGCCAGGACGCCGGCAAGTCGATGGATGACCTGATTACCGCGCTCGGCCGGTCGTCGCCGTTGATCCTGGACAACCTTGGACTCACGGTAAAGGTCGGCGAGGCCAACGAGCGCTATGCGGCGCAGCTCGGCACGACGGCGTCAGCGCTGACGGACGCCGAGAAGAAGACGGCCTTCTACGAGGCGGCGATGGAAGCCGCCCGGACGAAAGTGGCAGAGCTCGGCGGCGTGCAGTTGACGTTTGCCGACCGGCTTCAAATTGTCCGCGTGGGCGTGCAGAACATGGTCGACCAGTTGGCGTCAGCGATTGCGACGGCGCCACGGCTGAACGAAGCCCTGGCGATTGTGGGCGAGACGCTGCTAGCAGCGTTTGGCAGTCGCCAGCAGGAGGGGATCGAGCGGACTCGTGCGATCGTGGACAATCTGGCACTCGGCATGGTCAACGTGGCGGCAACGGGGGTGGATGCCGCCGGACTTATGAAACAAGCGTGGTCGCTGCTCCAAGCGACGTTTGCTGCGGTGTTTGAGGCTGTCACGAAGATCGGCCAGGCTGTCACGGCCGTCAACGCGGCGTCGGCGCGTCTGGCGGCCAGCCTGCCGATCGTGGGTCGCCACTTCACGGATGTGGCACGCGGGGCGGAAGACGCCAACGTCTTTATTTCCGGCATGGCGGAAAGCTTCGCGGAACAGCGTCAGGAGGCCATGGAAGGCGTCCTCGGAAATTCGGCGTTCCATGAGTCGTTGCAGGAAATGTCGGTTCGCTTGACGGACGCGCGGAACCGGATGCTGGCGGCCACAGTGGCGACGGCGTCTGGCACGAAGGCCACGCAGGAACTGTCCGACGTGCAGGACGTGGCCGTCGAGTCGACCAAGGCGGTGACCAAAGCGGTCGAGACGTTGACCGGCGTCATCTCGGAGTATCAGGCCAAGCTGCCAACGACAGCCGACGCGATCCGGGACCTGATCACGACGCAGAAGGGTCTGGAGACGGCCGTGCTGGACTCGACGGGCGGCTTTATCGGCCTCGACGGCACGCTGAACCAGACCGTGACGCCGACCGTCACCGGGCTCTCCGGCCTGTTCAGGCAGTTCAAGGATAATTCGGTGGCGAGTTTGAAGGAATTTGCCACCGATGGGCGTGGGATCTTCGAGGGATTGTTCCGCGGTGGTGGCAGCGGCGGACTGTCGTCCATTGTGTCAAGTGGCCTCGGCTTGCTACAGGGGGCCCTGTCTGCGGCCCTGGGCCCTGCCGGGCCCCTTGTCGGGATTTTTGTGCAGTTTGCCGGCGAGATCGGGCAGTTTTTTGCTGGGATCTTCAACGGGATTCGCAGCGGGTTCAATGCGCTGGTCTCGGCGCTGGGGTTTGGCGGCACGCAGCCAGCGGCGGGACGCTTTGGAATTCCGGCGGACCATACGGGGTTCCCGACGCATAACCAGCCAAGCGATGAGGGCGACGTCACCTTCGCCGGGCAGTCGATTCCGCAACTGGCCAGCGGGGGGATTACGACTCGCCCCGTGGTGGCGCAGTTGCACGCCAACGAGGCCGTCGTGCCGCTGTCGAGCGGTCGCGGGGGAATGGGGTTCGGTGGTGTCGAGCAGCGGCTGGACCGTCTGAACCGGTCCCAGGAAGATTTAAACGACCGATTATCCATGCTGCCAGAGCTCATGACGCTGGCATTTCGTTCGGCGCTGCGGTCGATGTAAGACAATGGCAGACGCACTCGACTGGCAGACAATCGCGGTCACGTTCGAGATGGAATTCTCGGCGGGCACGTGGACAGACGTGACGAGCGATGTGCTCGGCCGCCCGGCGCCACAATGGGACCGCGGGACCAACGGGATTGGCTTTGCCGACCTGGTCCCGGATCCGCAAACCTTCCGCTTTGCCCTGCGCAATGATTCCGGCAACAGTGGCGGGTTAGAAGGCTACTACAGCCCGGGGCATACAAACGCCAGATCCGGGTTCGGCTTGGACATTCGTGTGCGGATCAGGCTCGACAGGCGCGCGTCGTCCATAGACACCACGTGGGTCTATTACCTCAAAAGCATCCAGCCAGAGTCGTCTCAGAAGCGAAAACGGACGCTGTGTGTGGCGACGGACCGCATCGATCGGCTGATGCGCCAGCGCATCGCGGGCCTGGGTGTACAGACAGACATTACGGACAAGGCGCTGTTTACGGCCATCGTTGGCGAGATTACGCCCAGCATTACCGGGTCGCAGAGCACGGTTGCGAATGATACATTTCTGTATGCCAATGACGTGGTCGACGATGCGTCTCAAACGGTGTATGACGCGCTGCGCAAGTTGGCAGAGTCCGGGCTCAGTCACGTATTTTTTAGCAATCTGGACACCGTGAACGACGTCACGTTTCCGACGTCTGCGGGCGAATTCCTTCAGTGGTCGTCTCGGCATGCGCGGCACAGCACCGAGTTCTCAGGAGCCGCGACGTTCGACGAAGATCACGTGTCGCTTGACCTGATCTATAGCACTGAAGACCTTGTCAACATCGTTTGTTGCGAAAGTCCGATTCGGAGCGTCGACAGCGATAATGAGACGGTGCTGTATAGCATCGACACCGACCGCCCGGTGGTGCCGGCCAGTGGAAGTATTACGATCTGGCTCGACTTTCGAGACCCGAACAACGAAGCGGAGACCGTGACGGGGACGGAGATGCAAAATCCGGTCGCGTCCACGGACTTTACGATGAACTCGTTAGGGGACGGAGGCGGGTCGGACCTCACGAGCGATCACACGGTCACTCCGACGTTCTTCAGCTCGAGTGTCAAACTGGTTGTGGCGAACACCGGGTCCGTCAATTCGGTGATTACCAAGCTCCAGGGCCGAGGAAAGGGCATTTACTCGTTTGGCGTGAAGCATATCCGCGCCACGGATAGCACGTCGGTGACCGCGCACGGCGAGCGCCAGCGCAGTTTTTCGCTTCACTGGCAGTCGGATCTGAATGTCTGCCAGGCCGCCGCGGATTGGATGCTCACCCAGATTGGCGACGATGATACCCCGCACGTGCAGGGCGCGCGACTGACGTATATTGCGAATCGGAGCACCGGGTTGTGGGATAAGACGGCGTCCGGGGCCGCGAGCGACGTGGGGAACGTGATCCACCTCGCCGACAGCATTACGGGACTGAACGCCAGCGGATCGGACTTCTGGCAGATTCAGAAACAGTCATTCGAATATATTGATAACACCGTGCTCAAAGTGACACTGCTTCTGAAGCACTTCCAACCGCAGGTGGGCGTGTGGAAGCTGGGAGCGACCGCCGCAGATGCGCTCAGCACGGACACAAAGCTAGGGGCCTGGTAGATGGCATGGACCACACCGCGCACGTGGGTGGACGCCGAGGTCGTCACGGCGGCCATTATGAACACCCACGTCAGGGACAATCTCACGGACCTGGACGCCAGGGTGGGATCGTCGACGCTTTACACGCCCACGCTGACCGAGGTGGTGAACACCGTCACCGAAACCACCGTCTTTTCGGCCACCGTGACACAGGCCGTATCAGATGGGGATGTCCTGATCGCCATGATGATCTGTGAGCTGTTGAACAACAGCGGCGCGAACCGGGCGATGGACTACAAGATTGGCTATGGTGGCGTGGATAGCGCGGATCTGGTGACGGCGAACGTCGCGAACTCTGCGACGGTGTCTGTGCAGCACGTCGAGCATGTCATCGGGCGGTCGGGGTCGAATGCGTGGGCCGCGTGGACGGCTGGGTTATCGCTCCTGACGCCGGTGAATGGCGCACAGCTCGCGTCGCCCACTTTCACGGCGTCGCAGACGCTCACGATCAAGGTGACGCTCGGTGTCGCCCACGCGAGTTACCGTCTTACGCCGAAGTACGGAGCGGTGATTCATCACTTTGCCTAAGCCATGAGCCAGACAGACCGGTCCCCGTATTTCATTCCGCATGGCACGACTGAGCCGCTGGACTTCCAGTTGCGCGACTACGACAGCGCGACGACGGACGAGGCTGGCGACGTGATCGACCTGACCGGCATGACCGTGACGCTCCAGGCATTCGACCGGAACGGCACTGCGGTGACGCTGGCGGGCACGGTATCGATTGTGACCGCGGCGACCGGGTCGATCCGGTATACGCCGGCGGCTGAGACGGACTTCGATAACTACGCGTCGGAGGGGCCGTGGCGGGTCCGGTTCAAGGTGTCAGACGGCACCGACCATTTCTTCGTCCCGAACGACGAGGACCCCGATCTCTGGGTTGTCGACAAGTGACATGGCGGGCTCGGTGCGGTTCCGGCGTCTGTGGTGGGGCGTCGGGGTGGCGTGGGCGGTCTGGAGCTGGGTGGGCGACCCGGTGACCCCCGAATGGCGGCGGCAGCCCTACGGGGCGCCGGTGCAGGCCATAGCCCTGTGGGTCTGGGTGCTGGTAGATAGCCGTAGAGACGAGATCTGCGCGTTCTGCCGGGTCGCCAGGCCGAGGGTCGGACGGATCGGGTATCTGGCGACGGTGTCGCTTCGGACGATCGGGCTGTGATGCAGGAGATCGAGCAGATTACCCAGTTGCTGTATAATCCCCTCTCGGCCCTCCTGCTGGTGCTGGTGACGGGGCTTCGAGGCGATTGGGTCTTCGGCTGGATCTACCGCGAGCGGATGGCGCAGTTGCTCGAGTCGCGGAACGCCTGGAAAGACGAGGCGCAACGCTGGCGCGAATTGGTGCAGGGCGAGAAGTCATGAGGTATGCCATGCAGTTGCTGATTTTGGTGTTCCGGTTCTTTCGGCCGAAGTATCGGGACTACACGGACGCGATCGCCACGAATCACCACGAGCTCGAAGAAAGCCGCGCCGCCCGCGAAGCCCTCCTGCACCGCCACCAGTAGCTCTAACGCGTAAGTCGTTGACCTGGCTCGCGTTGCGCGCCAGGCTCGTCCCCGGTCTGCCCGCCTAAAAGATTATCGCGGGTGTATTTTTCTCTTGACACGTCATTATCCCGGTGATATTCTTCTATGCATAGGAGGGACGAACCAATGACTGCAATAGAACACGGCACGAGAATCTACAGCACAGGCGACATGGCGAATGCAGACGGTTTCGGAACCGTCGACGGATTCAACGGCGGGCAGGCACATATCACGCTCGACGACGGGCGCGACTTTTACTTCCCTGTCTCTGGAATCGGGTCTTGCTACGCTGGCCACTGCTCCCCGCGGGTCGTGACCGAAGCCGCGTATCACGCCTACCGGGACGAACGCATGAAGGCGTGGCGGAGTCAGGTTCCCGCTTGACGCGCGTTATCAACGCGCGTATCGTAGACATACATGGCTAAGACATACCTACTCCGCGACATTCCCGACGACCTCTGGCCGGCCGCCAGGGCCAGGGCCAAATCAGAGCGGCGCACGATGGCCAGCGCGATCTTTGACCTCCTGCGCTACTACGTCCAGCACGGGATGCCCTGGGAGACCCGATCATGACAGACGACAAGACGATCACACTCGCGAGCCTGGCGGCAGAGCCTGGCCGGCAGTCGAAGACGGAGAACTTCGGCGAGGCCGACGACCTGACCGGACGGCAGCTCTTTTACACGGAAACGACGAAGACGCCGGCGGCGGGAACGCCCGTGCAGGTGGTGGCGAACCTGCCGCCCGTGACACGCACGCCTGGCGTCTGCGGCGGGGAAGCTTGTGTGCCAGGGACACGGATTCCGGTGTGGCTGCTCGTCACCGTGCGGCGCAGGTTCGGACGAGAGACCCTATCCGACTGGTATCCGCACGTGTCGCAGGACCGACTCGACGCCGCCCTGCGCTGGGCTGACGACCACCCGGTCGAGATCGACGCAGCGATCGACAGGGTAGTCACATGGAACGCGCGCCGGGCAACGTGCCGCTCAGGAACTGCTGCGGAGTAGACGCAGCGATTGCCAGAACGACAATGAACCAGACGTAAAAACGGCCCTGCGCGCCGTGAAACACGCAGGGCCGAGGCACCACGAAAGGAACGAACCATGACCACGATACCACAGGACCCACCTGACGCGTCAAGCGTCGCCAGAGCCAAGCACTACCAGGTCAGCCAGCAGGCCGAGTTCTTCGCGAAGCTCCGACTCGACCAGCTCGAGGACCCCAACGCCGCCGATACGACCGAGGCCGATAAGGCCGACGTGCGAGAAGCGGCCGAGCGGTTCGTCGTCGAGACCGAGCGCTGGGGCCCTCTGGCCGGACAGCGGGGCAAGGCCGAACTGGCCGGGGCTGCTGTGCTCCGTATGCGGCTTCGTGTCGACCTGGAGGACCTGACCCCCGAACAGGTCATGGAGCGGCTTGTAGGGCACTTCAGGGCGGCCCTGAACGCCTACAGACGGCAACTGACGATCTTCGAGTGGGTGCCCGACGTGGACCGGTCGCAGTCCTGGTATGTCCTGAAGGACGAAGCCGGGGCATTTTTCCTGTGCCCGGCCTGCCGAGAGGCCCGCGGCGACACCCTGCCGAAGCTCATGCGGGGGCGGTCGATCTCAGCCCCGGGACCCGTCACCCTGCGGCGCATTGACGACCCGACAGAGGTCGCCGAACTGGC
>JAAOEI010000353.1_pt1 | contig 17942 bp, 20 predicted proteins | sample 7059261 | NCBI WGS metagenome assembly JAAOEI01 (sample SAMN14008812, study PRJNA610033) | viral metagenome | isolation source: viral particles filtered from seawater | place: China: Hangzhou Bay, Yangshan Deep Water Harbour | collected 2017-10-31
GTTAGGGTTAAGGTTTGTTCCCAAGTTTTCTGATCGGTAAATGTTTTTACCAATAGGATCGTTAATGTCAGTTGGAATACCTTCCATGTTGTCAAGGGTTACTGAACCACCAAAGTCTCCAGTAACATCAACAGTCCCCGCTGGACCGATGCCTGTTTCATAAATTGTTGTGCCCCCACCTGTTTGAACATTAACTAGGTAGGAAGTCGCGTAACGGTATTGGCCGGGAGATACAGCATCCACAGTCCCACTAGAAACAGTTCCCGCAAAAGTAACTGTTGGAGCGGGGGAGGGGAGGACTCTTCTTACTGAGTACTGCTCGTCGCCAGTTGCGGTTCCAGATGAAACCAACTCAACGACATAGTTTGCAGGACTGATTGATTCATAGGTAACGGGGTTTGTTGCAGTAACTGCTAGGTTGAGCAAGTTACTACCATTTGTTGTTACATCAAGTCCCTTATTAGTAAAGTTAACGGGAGTAGTCCCACTTAATACAATATTTTCGCTATACGATTGTTTTCCTTCTGCCTCTCCAATAATAACTGGAACGACTTGTGAAGAAACATTAGAAGCCTGTGGGGATGAAAGAATCTCTCTTGCGGGAAGTACCCCCGGTGGCACATATGATAATGCCATTTTTTACCGTCCTTTTTGAATCAATAAAATTTAAATACCTACATATTAATGTTAGAAACCATTTACTTTATAGCGAGGGTGGCACCTGTATTTGAATTTCTTCCCAAGGCCCAACAGCAGTGGGGATACCGCCTGTAATCCAGTCGTAATTCTTTGTTGTTGAAATGAATGCTCCAAGGCATCCAAATTCATAACCGGCAGTATAAATTCTTTGATCTGTTAGCCCCCAACTTACCCCACTCATCGTATCTTCTGCGATTGGATTTAAAGCACCTACTGAAAGTTGAAGATCAACTCCTGAATTCGCTTCAACATAGTCTCTAAACGGAAAACCTTCAATTCTACTGAATGAAAGCATATTTACCAAACTGTCTGATATAAAATCTCTGTCCATAGAGGTTAGAGCAAAGATTTCTATTCTAATCTGTCCTGTAAATAACCATCTTTGGATAACAACTGTGTCTTCTACGACTTCACTGTGAGCAATTCCACCCGCTTTAAGCGTTTGTTCACGAAAACCCACGATCATAGAAGGATATTGTTCTGGTCTTTGTGGATATTCAATTGTAATATGAGAATCAGTCAAAAGTTTTGAGGAATCATAACCCGGAAAGTATTCTTCTACGTTTTTAAATACGTTTTGCAAACTTCGCACAATAACGCGCTTGACTTCCATCTTATAACTGATTGGTGCCTTTAAACTCGCCATATTACCACTCCGGTCCTTGCCACATGGGGTCTATTGTTTTATCATCGCCAATTTCAACTTTATAAAGAGGATCTGCGTGTGGAATTCTTACTGCTTCAAAGTTTTGACAAACAAGAATGTCTAGATTTTCAACCCACGATCTCGTTTGAGTCGTACCATCATTCATATACGGACGATTTAGTTCTGCTCTCAAAGGAACTGGATAGACTGCCTGTGCGCGGAATCTATCTCCTTCTCCTAAGATTGACAGAACGCCGGTTGAAGGTTCAACCTGCACTCTAACTGTAATAATCATATCACCATCTTGCACAAGTGGATTCCATGGAGCAACGCCTGTGGTCTGGAATAACTTAAATACACCCGTTCTATTCGGGGTTTCATCGTCTACCATCTGATTACCATCACCCAAGGCCATATAAGTAAAATAAGCCTTGCCCCAGCCAGCACTAAAACCTAAGTTAGATCCAATAGTAGAACTTTGCTCATAAACATCATCAAAAGTTTCATCCCACTCTGCTCTTTCCAAAGCAACGTCGTCGGTGTTATAAATACGCTTTACAATTACAGGCTGTCCAAATCTATACATATAATCAAAAACAGACTGACGAGTGTTTGTAACGTCTGACGGTGCAGTTCCTTCAACATCACCATATCTGAACATCATGTTTTCAATAGCCATGCTAATAACCTTAACGGTATCCCATAAACCTCGGGTATCTGACTCGCATAGGAATTGGAACCAGACGACCCTGCTTGCTGTCCACAAGACCGCGAGACTTTCCAAGTTGTAGGTAAGCACGCTTGAAGACGCGAAGCATGTTTTCAAAGTATTCTTTTTCTGCTTCGTAAATCTCATGCCACCTTTGTTCATAGGTTGTTCTATCAAGAAGAGTGATGTTTCCAGAGCCTATTGGCAAAGGAATTTCAACATAAGAACGCATTAAGTGCTGAATAATCTCAAGCACAAGAGATTGAGCAAAAAGAGTGTGATGATTCCCGTAAGGGAAATCACTCAAATCAAAAATTGGAGTTGGAGGGTTGGGGAATGTATAATTAATCCTAGCCAACGCATAGGGGAACAATAGGGCAGTCTTTTGTTGAGAAAAGTTCTTTCTTGAAATATCAAGAAGATATGGACCACCGGGAATAGAATCAAAACAATCTTCCACTTTAAGCCATGCTAAATCAAGAGTAGTCTGCTGTTCTGCCGTGAGTTGACCGCTTGGAATAGTCGGGTATTCTCCCTGCATTGTTTCGTCATTTGGTGTCGGTATAGTTAGAGCCATTTATATCCCCCTCACTATCTTAAGTTAAAGAAAAAGACTATAAAAAAGGCCCAGTCTTCGGACTGGGCCTTTTCTTTTTGATACAATATCTAGTATTAAACTAGGTCAGCAACAATGTGAAGATACGGATTCACAAGGTTGGTAGTTCCAATCATGCTGACACGAAGATATTCACCTTCACCCCATGCAGTTGTTGTTGCAGAGCCGGGAGTAGTAACAACGTCCCCGGTGTCAAACAATGGCATATCAGCCAAGTCTGCATAAATTGAAGTTCCGGCACCAGCAGCAGGATCTGCTTCAATCAGTTCTAGATCTACGGATGCAGAGCCAGAGTTTGAGTTTGCGAATGCAGTAACCTCTTTAATGACTAGATCGCGTGGAGCGCGAATAACTACTCCAAGGTCAGTTGTTCCTGAGACAGCGACAGTACCGCTACCTAGAGAAACGTCAAAGTCATTGTTAGATACTGTGATGTAACGACCCTCACCGTAAGTACGAATACAACGTTGAGTTAGGTAATCGTCAATATCAACAGTCTGGATGGTGTCAAAATCAAGTTTATGAGTTTCATCAACTCTAAAAGGTCTTCTTGAAATGCCTCTTAATCTTACATAAGTAGCCATAAAAAGCCCCCTTAGTACCCGATAAATTGTACGGTTAGATCTTCTGCGCTATTAGCGGATTCAATTTCGACTCTTAGGTAGTCACCTGCGGCGAAGTCTTGGTTGTCGGCATAGCCAGCACCAGTAGTTTCGTCTAGAGTTGAAGCATATTCGCCATCTGCAACAGTTGGCTTGTGTGAGTCAGCAGTAAATACTGAAGTTCCTGCGGCAGTTGGTTCGTCTGCGCTGTCTACGAGAACAACGTCTAGAACAACGTCGCCACCTGAAGGGGCGGCTCCAACCTGAGCAGTAACGGCAGTAAGTTTACCAGCGCGAGGGGCACGCCATACGAGGCCAGAAGCAGTTCCAGCAACAGATAGCGCCCCGAAGGACTGAAGTGAAGGATAAAGATCCGGCATTACGACGAATCTTGCTCTTTCGTTTTGTAGTACGCGGCGAGTGTGACCATCATCTAGATCTAGAGTGACAGTAGCAGAACCGCTAACAGTTGTCATTGGTGGGTGATCACCGGCTCCGAAAGGAGTACGGGCGATACCTCTTACATTAATTTCTTGTGCCATTCTGGGTTTCTCCTTAGTTCTAAGAAATTTAAGGCGTACACCAAGGGAACGCAGATACGCAGGCCCTCTCTATCCTTTACTTATGGGGGTGGAAATACGCCTATAATTTAAATCTAAGTAAATTAACCTTTTACTGTCTCAATCTGCTTTTCTACGTTATAATGCTCATATGCCTCTTTCATGAGGTTTAGGCGAGCATCTACGTCATGGTGGCTGCCATGACCGTGGAAAGCAGCAACAACAGGAGTTGGCGAATCATTAACTCTTAGAGTTGAATTGAATTTGTCGTCTGCTATCTGGAACATCTCCATCCAACTAAGATCTCTTAACAAACCGTTAATAACATCTTGTTCGTACCACGGAGGACCTGAAAACCTTCTGTCCCAGACCTGATGAAAGAAATCCTTAGTTCTTTCAGTACAGCGAAGAAGCATAACTCCACAATTGAAATGTGCGCCCATTTGAGGATGCCCCGGAATACCGGGATGCATTACTAAAGCAAGATCTTTACCATCATCTAGCCCAGTTCTCAAATCAGTAGAGAAATCAACCACAACGCAATCGTGGTCAACCCAAAAGATATATTCATACTTACCTTCATCTAACAGATCCATCATCAACTTAATGCGATCCCACGCCGGGTTGTACTCAGGATCGTCAGTTTCAATGATGATTTCTCTATTAGCAAAGTAATCCATATTCCAATACTCAGCATAAGCGCGATGAATAGGCTCTAGCCAATCAAGAGCGCGAGTCATTTCTGCTTGCCAATTGATACAACTTTGAAGAAAAAGTGCGTTATTATCCATTCTTGTTCTTCTTTCTCGCTGCTCTGCGCCTTTGGGCACGGTTTGGCTCTGCCTTACCCTTAGATACGGGGATAGAAGTCTTCTTGTAATCTGCAAGTCTTTCTTCTACTATTGCTAGTTCTGGCTTCCAGTACTTCTCCAGAATTACGTCAGCATCGTAGTTTTCAAGCATTGCTTCACGAGCGGTTACGCGCAGTTTTTCTCTATCTGCATTTGCCATATCATACGCCTGCTCTAGACGATCTACAATAGCATCAACAGAGGGGATATACTGCTTTGCAGACAACTGTGTGATGTTTGGGACCGCCTCTGAACGATCAATCGTCCATCCAGCGTATACCAGTTCCTCCATAGCAGTCCATCCACCTGCAATAACAGGGGTTCCACAAGCCTGTGCTTCGATGATTGGAAGGCCAAAACCTTCTCCTGAAGTCGCCATCATCAAAACATCGGCAGAATTATAAATCTCTGCAACAAATGAGGGTGGATACCCAACGATGTATTGAAACTGTTCTGGGACTATTACAGCGTCTTCTAGGCCCAATGTTTTAACTAGGTCCCAAAGATTATATCCGCCAGTTTCAGGAGTCATGAGAGTATGCATGTAAAGTTTTGAATCTGGGTGCTTTGCATGAAACTCAGCGAAGGCTTGCATCTGCTGCGGCCAAGCCTTACGGGGAGGTAGTCCCTTGTTCATCGCTACGATTGCTGCAATAAAGCAATCTTGGGGCAAACCAATCTGTTTTCTAGATAGTTGCCGCATCTTAGGCTTGTATATTTCAGTATCCGTACCGTGAGGGACGTAACCGACTTCAATACCTCGTTCTTTTGCGGCCTTTACTCCAGACTGAGAGTAGGCAATACCGTACATCGCACGCTCAATCTTCTTTGCAACACCTGCTGGCATAGGCTCATGATCTACTGGGAACCAAGGCACAAAGGGGACACCCTCCATGTGAGGGTTGTCCAGATTCATTACCCATGTATCATAAAGAGTCAGAAGGATATCTGCTCTCCAACTCTTTGCATAGAACCCCATGATATCCTGACCATGAGGATCGAAAGCACCGGAAAAGACAGGGACTCCCTGCCAGTCTAGCCTTCCTCCTTGTAGGCCCCAGAATGCGGTAATGGACATTTCGTGGCCTAACGATCTTATTCTTGGGACGAACAGGGCTGTCTGATTAGAGTAGCCTGATGGACCCCAAGGGGCATTACTAAACCAATTAATTCTCATGATTCTCCTGACTTGACTTTATAAAAAAACTAAATAACTAATTCACCGATGGTGTATGCACCAGAACCAGTTACCCACAGAGGCCCGGTGTAGCCCCATAGATCAAACGTATCAGTAGACGCAAGAGCGAGGGCACTTCCACCCGCTACCTGTTCCTCTGAAAAGCCGTAATTAAGCGAACCACCAGTTTGCATAATAAGGTGTTGTCTATCCTTGTTTGCATCAACTGCCATAGCAGCAGTTCCTGTGGCTGTGCCTAATGTAACTGATCCACTTCTTGAACGATTGATTGATGTACTCATATTAAATTCCTAGTTCAGCAGAAACGTCTGCGTTATCTCCACCTTCGCGGATTTGTGACAAAGACTTCCCGCCTCCGTCGTCAGGGCGTGAACCCATTGCATGTTCTGCTCCAGCAAACCCAGCGGTGTCAATCGGCACACGAACAGCATCTGTTTCAATTTCCATCTCAACAGGCAAGTCTCTTTCCTCACCCTTGCTGTCAATGTGAACAATCTTCTTCTGAGCCTTTTTCTCAGCAGGATCATGCCACTTCTCATTAATTCTTTCTTGATACTCAGCCTTTGTAATCTCTTCGACTAGAAGGCCAACTGACGGGGCAAACTTAGCACTACTAAACATTTCATCTGAAACCTCAGCAACATCGCGCTCTCCGCGAGGACCCAGATTAATATCTGCAATCCGGCAAGAGTTTGGCTTCAAGTTTCTTACATAATGTACCTTTGGCATTTTCTTTTTTCTCCTTAACCTTACTTTAAAGTAAATAGGGGGGACAGTAAATAGTTTTACCATCCCCCCTACTATATCATATTTTTACAATCAACTCAAGCAAATCTTACGATTAAGCCTTGACAATCTTGGCAAGACCTCTTGGGTTGAGGATGAGCATACCGATAAGTTCATCCATTACCCAACCACGGTAGAATTGCTCAACTTGGTTGTTTTCTTCTACGTCAAGTGAGTACATGACTGGCATAACACCCAAGAAATTGGGGTCTGGGACAAGGTAAATGTTACCGGGTTCGATCATGATTGACTTCTGAATGGTGAACTCACCAAACTCAGTAATCATGCCGCCACCGAATACGGTGTCCTTAAACTGCCAACCAGTTACGTTAATGTCCCATGAGTAGAGGTCACGAACGTCAGCAGGGTTCATAAGAACGCGCTTGGTTTCGATTTGACGCTGCTCAAGGTTAGCAACTAGGTCGTAGAAGTCAACAACTTCTAGAGGGTTCCCTGCACCAATGTTCTTGATGGTTGAACCAGTACCACCGGGACCGGCGTAAAGGTTTGGTTCCTTAGCAGCCCAGTCTGTGATAGCGGTGTCAAGCAGGGTTAGAAGGCGTGAGTCTTCCTGACGCTGAATAGCCTGACGACATTCATCTTGGGCGTATTCAATAGCGTTTACACGGAGGTAGTATAGGTCTTCCTTACGAACGCGAGGGAACGCAGCGACTCTGAAGAGTCTTGGGTAGACCTGCTTACCTTCGAAGGGAGTAATCTTGACTTCTGAATCGGTCTGGTTAAGAATATAAGCCTGACCAAAATCGTCAAGAACGTCGTAAGGCAAGAGTGGACCCTTTTCCAAGGTGTCTTCTACAAGCACGTTACGAACAATACCTTCATAACGAAGACGAATCTGAATTGGACCAATCATGGCGACGCCAAGACGCTTCATAGCGTTTGACTTGTCTGAAAGAATGGTCTGTAGTTTTGCCTTCTTTTGTTCATTAGTTAGTTTTGGCATACCAGCAAGTTTTTGAACATAGTCATTGCTGTTAATTGCCTGTCTTGCTTCATCCATTTTTAATATTCTCCTTAGACATTTAAATTAGCAGGGGTGACAAAGTTCAATAATAATCTTCTTCTCGCTGACGTAATCAATTAGGCGAGCAATAGCAGGCCCTGAGTCTACAGCGGTGTCATTTAGAAGACCATCGGCGTCAGCGTAAAGTTTACGATCAGCGTCTGTTCCTACATCTGCTGCTGTGATGTTTGAGTTAAAGGCTGGTGCCAGTACCTCAAAGACTGATGCGGGGCCACGCCACACACCAACTTCGGTGAAGTCTCCAATTTCGTCAAATTCTCCACCAATAAAGTTACCGAACAACCCGAATGGGGAAAGGGCAGTTCCACCAGTTAGGACAGCGACCTTTTCACCTTGTTCTGGTGAAAGACCAGCGACCATACCGGGGAAGATTGGACCGTTTCCAGCGGTTCCGGGTGCGGTTCCAGAGCCTTTTACAAAGTCTCCGGTAGCAGTTCCAGCAGTACCCCATGTGCTTTCTGACAGAGCGGCGGCATACGGATATGCTTGAGTCTGTGCGTAGAGGGCACGGAGGGTGCGCTGCTGATTTGCTGCTGAAATATTTTGAATTCGAAGCATTTAATCTTCCTCCTAAAAACCTTTGAATTTAAATAATTCTTAAAAATTAATCGTTTGTTCCCTAGCCGAAAATAGCGTCGTCAGGAACCGTAGTGCTGCTGCTTGTTGATGATTCCTTGACTCCCTTAAGTGAAGGGAAACTGGCTAGTTTCTTGCTTGGAGCAGACTCACGCTTTGCAAGGCCAGATTCTTTAATCTTTGAAAGAGTCTCGTACTTAGCCTGTACAATGTTCAAGTCTTCATTTTCTAACTCAGCAACTCTAGCATACTTCATCTCTGCGTCATTTAGACCAAGTTCAACTTCAAGGTCAGCCAACTTAATAGCGGCCAAGACTGGAGATTCTGTATTACTCTTGTGCAGTTCTGCATGATGCTCGGAAATACCTGAAGTACCCGGCTCGTCAGAATACTGTGGCTTATCAACCACTTTCTTAACTTTTTGATATTGCTCTGGCATAGTACTTGGATTGTGATTCTTAATATCCTTTGTGTAACCCTCATCGGCATACTGCGGTTCTTCTACTTCACGTTTAACGGGAGCATATTGTTCAGCCATTTGTGCTGGCTCATGCTCTGAGATGCCAGAAGTCTCATTGTTTTTATCGTTCTTATATTGTGGAGTAGACTCGCCACCATTCGGTTGTGGAATCTGTGGCAATTCTCCTAAAGCAACCTTAGTAGTGCTTTCAACAGGCTTAGTCTGATCTGAAATCACTCTTTGCTCCTTTGGTCTATCAGAAGCGGCTTGACCATCTTCTGCTACAGGAACCGTATTTGCAGCGACACCGGCCTGCTTTTCTGGGATAGCCCATCCAAGTTCGGCCAACTTCTCGTCACTAGGAACCTCTTTAACATTTGCCGTAAGTGTCATATGTGTTTTTTCATTCATTTTTCTATTAACACTCCGTTTTTGATTTTTTGATAGTGTCCTTTTTAACTGATCAATAAGGTCCTTGGTTTCATCACGAGTTTCGTCTAGCGACTCTTCCTTTTGACGATCAAAGTCCTTTGCTTTCGATAAATCTGGATCATCTAGCGGTGCTGGTGGTTCACGATAACCACACTTTTCACACCTACCCGACTCATCATCAAGCCCACATTCTCCTGCTAGGCCGATTGGACAAGGTTTTTCTTCCTTGAGAGTATCAACCTTATTTGGAGCAGTTACAGAATCCGCCTGTTTATCAACAGACGAAGATTTTGAAAAACTCTCTAACTCTTTAGTTTCGGGATTGGCATCTTTAGAGCGATGGCTACCCTTATTAAATGAATTTGGATCAATTCCAGTATCCATTAAGAAATCATAATCATCATAACTTAAACTACTATCAAAGTTTTGCTGTTTTTCAGCAAGATCTGCTCTTTGCATCCCCATTTCCTGATTTACAAAAACATCTATCCATGAGGAAAGCATCCCAAGCCAGTTGTTAAGGGCACTCTCAACAACCTGAAGTTGTTGTGGACTTTCTACATCTGCCCATGAGTTTAACCCTTGTTCTTGGGCTTTTGTGAAGATATCCTTGTATTCTTTTAGCGCCTGAAGAACTTCATTCAGTTCTTCGTGTTGATATTTGTTTCTTAGAGTTTTTGCCCAATTAGACATAGTGCTATCTAATTGATCAAGGAATGGCTCTTCATCATCTAAAGTTGAATTACCTTCTCCAACTTTTACTTTTTCTTCTGCTTGATTCATAATTGCCATAAAGTCCTCTGCTGCTTTAATAAAATCAGAAGAGACTTCAGGAACTTCAGCAGCGGTTTTAACGCTGCTTGTTTTAACTGGCTCAGTAAAGAGAGCCGTTACATCTGCTGGGTCAAATACAGCAGAAATCTCAAAAAAGTTTATGTTGTAACAGTCTTCATAAGCAAGTTTACTTATGTTACCTGTCTTGAAAGTCGCGCCCTTCTTCTTAATGTGGTTACAATATTCATCTACGCTGGCAGCCTTGTTGTTACATACAGAACATAGCGTGTATTCTACATTACACCCCATAGATACTGCATTTACTTTTCCTTCAACTAGAGCCTTTGCTAACTTGGGGAAAGACTTTGCATCAACCTCAAGAAGCAATTCAATCCATGTTTCTGGCTTATGATTGTCTGGGGCATCTCCCCAGTATGAGTCAGAAGCAGTCTTGTGAGATGGCTCAACGTGAAGCATAGCATCAACAATAACACCACGGGTTCTTTGTGGGTCTGAATTGTTGTGATCAATAAAGATTGGGCGACCGATAAATGTTCTAAACCCGTAATCGCCCTTAGACTTGATTGCGCTATCTTTTGTAAAAGTCAAGGTGTTAGGAGCAGAAGCCGCCTTGTCCATTTGAACTAAGTCTACTGGAGGCTGTGTCTCTCCTAAGTACCTTTTGTTTCCGGGGTATTTGTTTTTGTATTGATATGTACCCCATTCAGAGGGAAACGTTTCTTTAATTTTATGAGCGGCGTTCTCAACTCCATGTTCAGAATTTTTAGGACTTGATGAAATTTCTGCTGTAAAAAGATCGCCATACTTAGGGTGGAAAACTTTGATATGGCCGTTTCTCGCATAAAAATGTTCAAAACCTAATTCTTTTTTAATTGCTTTAAGAAACTTTGTGATCTCTTTATCAGCAGATTCTTTCTCTACACTAGTCTCTTTTACGAGATTAGAAGAAAGATTTCTAAAGTCTTCTTCTTCCATGCCAGCAAGTTCATTAACAGGCCAACCGTCAAAGTTCTTATTGACTCTTGAGGAAATGGCTCTCACCTTGACATACACATAACCATCGTCGGTTCTGTATGTGTCATTTGGGATATGATTAAAAGAAGAAAGTTTACTTCCACCTTCGATCTTTTCATCTGCGCTTTTTACTTCAATAACTTCACATTTTGTGTATTTAGTTATCATCTTTCCCTCATTTAGTTGGCTGTTCCTGACATAATCTCAATTTTTTCATTCTGATACCTAAATTGAGCAGTTCCAGAAGATTGATCAACTAATTGTGCAATGGTGTCTTGAGTTTGATAAGAAAGTTGTTTGATTAGAGCAATTGCTGCACGCTCTTGTTTTTCGGGTAGATGCATTCCTTCTATTACAGAACACATCTTACCTCTCAAACTATTCATTTCTCTTATTACAAATTCCGACGCTGGAACCCACTCGTTTTTTTGAATCATTAATTCTTCTTAACTAGTTTCGCTACAAAGCGATCTTTCTTTTCTTCAACGCCAGCAAGTTTGTAACCACGGAACTCTTTTTCAGTTCTGATAAGTTTTTGAACTTCTCTTGTTGCTGAGTTAAAAGAAACACCGGCTTCTTTTTCTCTTGCGATCATCAAAGGCATTTCCTTCTCCATGCCTTCTTCTTCCATCTCTAGTTCTTCAGCAAGTTCAGGGGCTAGTAGATCTTCCATCTCTTCATCTTCTTCGAAAGGTCTTACTTCGTCCTCATCAGCCTCTGAGTCCTTAATTTCATCTACAAGACGCTCTACCTTATCAATGGCTTCTTCTAGTTCTTCAATAAGATCCCCTTGCTTGGCCTCTTCTTCTTCATAAGACTCTTCTTCGCCTTCGCCAACTTCAACTTCTAGCATCATAGATTCGTCGTCAGCACCGGGGCTAGTGTCTTCTTCGGCAGCAGCAGGATAACCTTCTGGATTATCTTGGTAGGCTTCTTTTTGAATGAAAGCAATCCAGCCTACGTTTGATTGCTTGATTCCGCGCACTTCATAGTCTGGAAACGCGGTTCTAAAGTTATTTAGTGCTTCATCGTATGAAAGTTGACCTTCAACGTGAGCAATTGCAGTTTTGAACATTTATTTAACTCCTTGTTAAACTATAAACCTACATATTATTCTTAAGGTACAAGCAAAATTCTAGTTTTCTTGCCTAACCTTTTCTAATTCAGCAATCTTGGCCTCTAGTTTTTCAACATAGCCCTGTAGGTCTAATACGTTTAGTTGCAATTGCCCAATTAGATTTGCGACTTTTTCAATAGTCAAATTTTCCATTCTTTAAACCTTTATAATATAGTTCATAACCATAGTTGGTTGAACGATGTTGTGAGAATTTCCACCACCGGCAGAATTTGTGACAACATTTCCTGAGACAGTGTGGGTGTGAGATCCTGTGCTATTAGTAGTAAATGTGTGAGCGTGAACCTGATTGGAAGTCATTCCTCCAACTGCCAAACCAGCAGAGGCTGCGTTAACTACAATATTTTCCTGCGACACTCTGTACCTTGTAAGCCCTTGGCTCTCTCCAGAATCGCTCTTTCTAAAAAGGCTTGCCCAAACAGTAGGCTGATTTACGATACTGTGACCGTGATCAGTGTTTGTTGCATCAGTAATTGATGAGTGAGTGTGCGACCCTGCGGTTTGTGCAACACCACTGGAGATAGTGCTTGTTCCGTGAGTGTGTGATGGGATCTCTGAAATAGAAAGAGAATGGTTTTGAGAACCGTCTGCAACTCCGCTTACTGTTCCAGAAGAAGTAAAACTATTCAGTCTTCCAGAAGTGCCTCCACCATTATCCATATCTCTACCGGCAATCACTCGGCCTCTTAAGTCGGGAACAATGAAGTCAGAACCAGACCCTCCATATTGATAACCAATGGCATCAAACAAATTGGGATGATCTGCCGTTCCGTATGTTGCCCCATCGCAAAAAACCCATCCGGCAGGTTCGACTTCTCCTGCAAATGGAAAGATTGTTGCGGGTGGAATGTAGTAATAATCCTTAAGTTCGTCTGACTTGATTTCTCCGAATGTCGCCATGTTATGCCCCTAGTAGTCCGTAATTTCTGAGTGCGTTAATCACATTACCCAACACATCTGCTAACTCATCAATGCTTACAGAATCAGCGTCGTACTGCTTAGTAGATCCTACGTTAAGAGGACCTGAACCCCATCCTGTTTCTTGTGGGTTAAAACTTATGTCACCATTGATTTGAACTGGATCGTCAAACGAAACTGTTCCGCTGTTTGCAGATATAATAGTATCGGCAGCAAAGGTTCCATCTGTTGCGAGAACACCGGCTTCTTTTCTATAAAGATTAACATCTGTTGGCGCGGTTCCGCTACCCCAGTTGGCGCTTCCTCCAACTGTCAAGGTGTGTCTGTAAGAGGTATCTCCGTCAACCTCTGATGCTAAAAACAATTGGGTTTCATCTGTTGCAGTTACGCTAGTTAGAGTTGAACTGTCAAGAGTCCCTGCTAATGATAAGGTTGAAACATCTGTTCTAGACAAAGAAACGTCTGTGTCAACGCTACCTGCTCCCCACTTCAGTTCGCCTCCGGTGCTTAGATTAAACCTATCATAAGAGTCATTCGGGGCTAGTGTTCCAGACGAAACAAGACCAACCCTTGTTGAAATTACGGGTTCATCAACACCTGCTGTTCCAGCAAATCTAATGTCTTCTGCATAGTCACCTGACACTGTAAATGCAGTACCACCAAACTTCTTTTTAATCAAGGCGGCGTCAATAGTTTGCCAGTTATTGTAAAGTTCAATGTGGTTGTAATAATCAGAAAGATCTTCCCAATAGTAAAGGCTTAATTGATCGGTTCGCTCGGCACCGGGTAATCCCATTTTAACTCCTAATTCTTCTCTTTAATTAAATTCTCGGAGATGCTACTATTCATGTTTAATGTCAAAATCAGTTGAGGTATCTTTTATTATATAACCTTTTTGTTCATATTCGTTATGAATTTTTCTACAGATTTGCTCTGCTGATTTGTGTTCTACTACATAGGGTTTACCGACAAAGAACGGTGAGTCAAAATTCTTAAAACTGGTGGTTATTAACCAATACTCTGAAAACACATTGAATTTATTTAGAATTTCTTCTTCGAAAAATAATCTTATTTCCCGATCTTTAAAAAACTGCAAGACAAACTGATCTTTATTCTTATCTGAGATTGCAATTGCTCCAATCACAATTAGTTTGTCTTTCTGATTGGGATACCTCGCATAAACTAGAGAGTAAACATATTTTTTATCTGGGTCTACTGTTGAAAAGTAACAGTAATATTCACTCTCTTCTTTATCCATTGTTCTAGGTCCAGTCTATCTCCACGAACTCTTTCATCAAGCGTTCTTCCCAGTTATCTCCCAATTCGGCACTTAATACTGGTAGCATAGCGCCTCTTGCAAGTCTGGTTCTTTCAGTTGGGTTTTGCTCTGGGGCACGCCCAAGGTCAAACATATTGTTGTTATGACGATGCATTTCAAGACCCTCATGAACGTAAATACCACGACCATCTCTTCTTGCTTGCCAAGAGTAGTAGAGGTCTGTTCCATGAATCGGCAGGCCGGGGTGAAGCCAATTTGCCTCATCAAACCAGTCTGCACGGAATAGGGCGCAGGAATGCTCCATCATCCACGTTCTACGCGGCTCCCCAGAGCCGCGACTTCTAAGGTGCTTCCAAAATCCGATTGACTCTTCATCGTGAGCAGCCTGAATTATAACAGCGTTGTCGTCTTCTTTTAGATACTCATATAGAGGTAGGATTGGGTCCGTACCATTATCTAAAAGTTGTCCTGTTGTAGTCATTACAAAATAGCCAAAATAATTTTCTGTGTTTAGTACTTCTAGTGCCTTAGCATAACTAAGACCCATTCTGTAGCCGTGAGTTGCCCGGAGGTTATAATCAAGATAAACCATATGAAGATCCAAATCTTCATCGGGAATAAACATAAACTCTTCATCACTTCCGTTCTCAACTACAATTATATCTAACGGTACTTCTGTCTTTTGTAAAACATTAATATTGTGTTCAATAATTTCTGGCATGTTGTAATTCAACAAAACTGCCGCGACCTTATCCATATAATTCTCCTAACTTTATATTTACTATTATAGCATATATTTATTTTTTATTCTTTTTTCTGTAAGAATCACATTTTTTACAAGAACCGGGGGCGCAAGGCTTTGTTCCGGGGACTCTTTTATAGCCGTCCCAACAATTACAATTCTTGTTGCTTTGAATGATTCTTTGGGCTTTTTTCATCAAAGAACTTTTCTTTTCTGATCTTTCCATTTCTGCAACTTTCTTTGCTGCCCAAGATCTTCCTGCGTTTCCTCCCCACGCAAGCCATGCAACGTCCCAAGGTGTTACTTCACCTTTCTTGGCCTTCTCAGAACGTCCACCTGCATGACGCTCAAAGAAAGAGTGCATACGCTTTACATGCTCAGGAGTAAGTTCTTTACCCTCTGCAATCTTCTTAGCACGAGTTAGAGTCGCAGACTCAAACCCCTTGCCCGCTTTTCCTTCTGAGTGATACTTGATTCCCCTCTTTGCTGCTGATCTTACTGAATCCGGGGGAGTTAGATTTACTTTTGACATTTTTCTGTTCTCCTTAGAACGACGTATTACATGAACTGGAACTGGCTCGCCTGTTTCGATATCTTGAGCCATCATACCTGTATCTTCTGCTTTTAGTGATTTTTTAAAATCTTGATTTGCAAATGCTGCATAATATGGTTGTGGAAGGTTTCTTCTTACCCACTTAAAAATCTGTACAGCGAGTCTTGGATTTTTTGCTTTTATTTCTGCAATCTCATCTGCATTTCTTTCAGGATGTAATTTATCTCCATACCCCAAATAAAAAATAGATGTTCCATTGTCTTCACCGGGATTTAGTTGATAATAAACAGATCCATGAACTTCTTTTGTTTCCTTGTCCTTGATTAAGAAGTGTTCTCCATATTCGTTTCTACCATGTTCGGTGTCATAGTCTTCAAAATAATCCATTACTGGACCTTCCATTTCTGGACTTTCCATTTAGAGATCAATGACATTTGTTCTTCAGGTTGAGTCTGTTGATAATTAAAACGAGGTCTTAGGTAAGAATGAGCCTCTTCTGATCTTTTAACATTATCTACTAAGTCTTGAAGTCGGTTACGAACATATTGACTGTCTAACGCACTAGAAATTGCATTCCTTGTATGCTCCACTTCTCTATCATCTTCTCTATCTCTTACGTTCAAAGCAACAAGATTTTCAATTAAAGTGGAATAGTCTGTACTATAAATGCTTTCAATCCACCTGTTCCATGCTTGCTGATAACTCTCGGATGCTTCATCTCCTACACCACTATACTCCCTCATGCCCGTTTGTCGTTCAAATATGTCTCTCCAACCTCCGCGAGTTTGATCATTGAAGTCAGGAAAGATTTTTATCGCTCTATTCCCGGTTCCGGGCATTTCATCTTTTCTTTTTAAAAGCGCCTCTTTCAGAGCGGGAATTTCATCACGAGCAGATGCTATTTGATATAATTTATCAATTATCTTATCTTTTTCAGGGCTTTCTATGTAATGACTTAAAATAGATTCGTAATCTATTGCTCTATTGGCAGATGGGATTCCATAATGTTGGCCTCTAATCCCACCCCCATATGTTGAGTCTCCTGCGGGGTGGTTGTAGGGTGCTGCATCATCGTAGTATCTACCATCATCCCATCTAGGATCAAACTCTTCTTCGTTTAGTGGCAAAGGCTCATCGTTTAATGAAAAACTTTCTACTGAGTCTGCCTCAATCGGTTTCCAATTATAAATTCGTTCTTGCGAAATAGAAGGTCTAAGTCCAGTTACATTTCTAAATCCTTGAGGGTCTTCTATGAAGGTTCTAATTCTTCTTCTATACTTGCCAATTGGGTGCTGATTTTCTTTTCCTTGGATTTGATTAACAGTACCGTCTGGTAGAACTTCCATAGTAACGTGAGGATTATTGCTTGGATCTCTTAATGAAAGAATTTTCATATCGCCTCTTCTAACGCGCTCGGCATATGAACCTACACAGTGACCCATTTGTTCTCCTTCGTCACCGCATTCTTCAGGTCTAACATCACGAATCGTCCAACCGTCTGGGAATCGGTAAACAACTTCTCCAGCGCCCTCGTCTGCAACGGCTTGATCCATGTTTGCAGCCAGTTCTTCGTCCCACTCCCCGATTTTATTAACCATATCTTCTATATCGAGTTGCATAATATCAACACCACGGCGAGTTGGAGACTTGCTTTTAAACCAGTCTGCCCAGTGACCTAGAGTTTCTGAGTCTAACTGAATAGGAGGATAATGTTGTTCGGTGGGAGCCATCCACAGAACTCTCCCTAGACCTTCATTATCTATTTCTGGAGTGAGTCTTCTCTTTTTATATTCTCTTACTATCCAAGGAAGAAGATCATCAACGCTCTCTGGTAGTTCTTTCATCCAATCAAGGACTCTTAGGCCCTCGTCTGTTCTTAAGACTTTAGGATCATCTTTGATAATCTTATCTAGTTTAGAAGCAGTAACTTGCTTCCATTTAGATTCTTTGTATTCTGGGTCGTAGAAGTGACAATTGCATGGCTCACCCTTAGCATTTAGGTGAGTATACTCTTTTCTTCCCTTCCGTGGGATTCTAAGTTTTTTAGATTCTTTCTTTTCAGGAAGTTCTTTGTAGTTTTTTTGATGCTTAACAAATTCGCAAGCCTTCTCTTTAGTCATGCCTTCGGGTGGCTCAATAGAGCCGTTACAAATGCCTTGCATATACCTAAATTGAGCCTTGCTACGAGCAGGGGCTTCTTTTAAGATAGAAGCCTGTTTCTGTCCATCTATGCTCATTGAAAAGACATAATCTGGATATTTGTGTTGAAGTTCGGCAAGAAGCGATTCTTTTATGCCTTCCTGACTCCAGTGTTTTCTGGGAATAT
>JAAOEI010000354.1_pt1 | contig 17922 bp, 22 predicted proteins | sample 7059261 | NCBI WGS metagenome assembly JAAOEI01 (sample SAMN14008812, study PRJNA610033) | viral metagenome | isolation source: viral particles filtered from seawater | place: China: Hangzhou Bay, Yangshan Deep Water Harbour | collected 2017-10-31
AAAGCCGATAAACAGTGGGATGAAAACAGTCCTAGGCTACAAAATAGAAAGAAAAATTATGACCTCGCAGAGGAAATTGCACCCGATACTTCAGCTATGTCATTGGCAAGAATTAAGGCAATGCACGAGGGTTTAAGAGCTAAAAAAACCAAGCTAGAAATCGACCAATTAGAGGGTACATTAATTGATGCAAAGGCAGTTAAAGATGCGAGTTTTAAACAAGCTAGGTTGGTTCGTGACACGTTATTAAGCATCCCGAATCGGTTAGCACCTGTGATTGCAAATGAAACGGATGAGCATAGAGTTTTTGAATTAATACACGAAGAAGTTGTTTCAACATTAAGAGCAATAAACGGTGATCAACCCTTACAAGTTGTTTCGTGAATCCTACTCAGAGGGTTTGCAATTAGACCCTGATCTTTCAGTAAGTGAATGGTCAGATGAATTTAGAGTTTTACCAAGTAAAGGAAGTGCGGAGCCAGGAAAATGGAGGACAAGCAGAACTCCTTACCTAAAGGAGATATTAGATTGCCTTTCACCGAAATCGTCAGTCGAGAAGGTGGTCTTTATGAAGGGATCACAGTTAGGTGGGACGGAAGCAGGGAATTGTTGGATCAGTTTTATAATCGCTCAAGCACCTGCACCAACAATGGTAGTACAACCGACAGTCGAACTCGCAAAGAGGTGGTCAGTTCAGAGACTAGCACCGACAATCAACGAGACCCCAATTCTGAGGAATAGTGTATCGGATCCTAAATCAAGAGATTCGGGTAACACGCAATTGGTTAAGGAATTTAAGGGAGGAATCATTGTCGCCACAGGAGCTAATTCTGCGGTCGGTCTTAGAAGTATGCCTGTGCGTTATCTTATGCTTGACGAGGTTGATGCTTACCCTCTCGATGCAGATGGTGAGGGTGATCCTGTTAGTCTGGCAATTAAAAGAACCGCTACATTTAGTCGGCGAAAAATTCTTGAAATATCTACACCAACGATTAAAGGCATATCAAGAATCGAGCGTGAATATAATGCTTCTGATGCTCGCAGGTATTTTGTCCCATGTCCTTTTTGTAAATCAGAACAATTTTTAAAATGGCAGAATGTAGTTTGGGACAAAGATGAAGATGGAAACCATTTACCTGAAACAGTTAGGTATGAATGTGAATCTTGCGGAGAACATATACCAGAACATCACAAAGGTGAGATGCTTTCCAAGGGCAGGTGGGTTGCAACTAACACAAGTAGTAATAACCGCACAGTCGGGTTTCATTTAAATTGTTTATATTCACCCGCAGGTTGGAAGTCTTGGGAAGAATGTGTCAGGGAATTTTTAGAAGCAAAAGAAGATCGGTATATGCTAAAGACTTGGACCAATACAGTTCTTGGTGAAGTCTTTGAAGAACAAGGAGAGGGTGTGGAATATGAATATTTATATGCACGCAGAGAAGATTATACTTGTGATCCATTACCTGAAAAAGTTTGTTTACTAACCGCAGGTATAGATACACAGGATGATCGTATTGCGGTTGAAGTAGTCGGGTGGTGTATAGGTGAAGAATCTTACAGTTTAATGTATGAAGAAATTCCAGGCGATCCGGGAGGTACACAAGTATGGGATAAATTAGATGATTTGCTCAATATTAATTTTAATCACCCAAGTGGTACTAAATTAACGATAGCATCCGCATTTATCGATAGCGGAGGACATCATACAGATTCGGTTTACCGATATTGCGCACCAAGACAAATTAAACGTATTTATGCTTGCAAAGGATCTTCAGTTGCAGGTAAACCTATTATTAACAAACCTTCAAAGATTGCGAGGTCAACTGCTTTACTTTTCTCGATTGGAACAGATACCGCTAAGGAGGTAATTTATTCACGACTGAAAATAGGCGAACCCCAAAAAGGGTTTATGCACTTTCCTTTCAGTTATGATCGTGAATACTTTTTAATGCTAACCGCAGAAAAGGTAGTGACCAAGTTTTCTAAAGGGTTTCCTAAAAGAGAATGGGTTAAAACTAGAAGAAGAAATGAGGCATTAGATTGTCGTGTATATGCGTTTGCTTCTTTCGTAGCGTTAAACCCAAACTTGGAATTATTATATTCAAAACTTCAAGGTTCTGAACAACCTAACGAAGTATCAACAACTAATCGAAGAATAAAGAAACAAGCAGGTTGGGTCAGTTCCGTAAGGAACAGACGGTATGGCTAACCTTTTTGATTCGGCTAATTATTCTGAACACGAACCCACCATTGAGGAATTTGGTAGGCCGATAGTTGCAGGTGATTATACTGCATGGAAAAGAACCGATCTAAATTCTGATTATTCCACCTCTCTTTACACGTTAACGTATCAAGCCCGATTAGAGAACGCAGGGTCCACAAACATTTCGTTAACGGCTACTGAGTCAAATAACGAGTATTTAATTGAAGTAACTTCTACTGCATCGGCTAGTTATACAGTCGGCATTTATCATTGGGATGCCTTCATAACTCGTGATTCCGATTCAGCAAGAATCCGTGTTGATTCTGGTCAATGGGAAGTTATTGCAAATCTAGCTTCTGCGACCACAGATCCAAGATCACAAAATAAAAAAATACTTGATGCCATTGTTGCGATTATCGAAGGCAGAGCATCACAAGATCAGATGAGCTATTCAATTGCGGGTAGGTCACTTTCAAGAATGTCAATCGATGATCTTTTACAGTTCGAAGGTGTTTACAAAGCAAGATGGTTACGTGAACAAAGAGAGTTAAGAAATAAAGAAGTCGGGGGCAATGATTCAATCATCTTGACTAGGTTGCCAACATGAAGATTTTAGATTTTTTTAAACGAGATAAACCGACTTCAAAGAAGAAGTTCTTTCAAAGAAATTTTGCTTCTGCGAAGTATGACAATTTATTTCATGGTTGGAGAGGTACAGACCTTAGTGCGGATCAAGAGTTAATAAATAATTTACAAGTTATCCGTAACCGCGTGAGGCAGGTATGTAATGACGATGTTTATGCACGCAGATTTCTTTCAATGACAAAATCAAATGTTATTGGATCTGACGGTATAATTTTACAATCAAAAGCTAAACGTGATGATGGTACGTTTGACACAGTTGATATACAAACAATAGAAACCGCTTGGAAGAAATGGGGTGATGAAAAAAGATTTGCTTCCGCAGATCGAAGGCTTAATTGGTTAGATATTCAAAGACTCGTAATTGAAACACTTGCTCGTGATGGTGAGGTTTTTATTCGTATGGTTCGAACACCTAACAACCCTTTTAACTTCAGTTTATTTATTATGGAGGGTGATTGGTTTGACCTAAAGAAAAACGAGTTTCTAAATGAAAATAGAGTTATACGAATGTCAATTGAGCAGAATGGTTTTGGCGAACCAGTTGCCTACCATCAACTGCAATACCAACCTAACAATAATTATGTAACCGACCCATTTACTAAACCAACTGAAAGAGTTTCGCCCGATGAAATTATTCATTTATACATAATGGAAAGGCCTGGGCAAAGTCGTGGTATCCCTTGGATGAATACCGCATTGCGTGGTTTAGAAATGTTGCACCAATATCATGAATCTGAATTAGTTGCTTCACGAATAGGCTCAAGTGCTATGGGCTTTTTTACTTCTCAAGATTCGCAAGGTTACACAGGTGTTGATAAAGATGAATCTGGAAATATAATAACCGAGTTTCAGCCAGGAACCTTTCAGCAGTTACCAGACGGAGTAAAATTCGAACCCTTTACTCCTAACCACCCGACTAATGCTTTTCCTACTTTCGTTAAATCGATCCTAAGAAGTATTTCTTCAGGGTTAGGTGTTTCCTATAACGCACTAAGTTCTGATTTAGAATCGGTCAACTTTAGTTCGATCAGAGCAGGTGTTATGGAGGAAAGAGTAGTTTGGCAAACACTTCAAAACTTCATGGTTAATAATTTTTGCCGACCTGTTTTTAACAACTGGTTAAGAATGGCAATAGCTTCTGGTGAGTTAAACTTGCCAATGCAAAAAATTGATAAGTTTGAAAATGTTTCTTGGGTACCTCGTGGATGGTCTTATGTCGATCCGCTTAAAGAAATCAATGCTCATAAGGTTGCACATGAAATGGGTGTTGAATCTTTAACCGATATTGCTTCAAGTAAAGGTAAGGACCTACAAGAAATATTTGAAAAGATTAAACGTGAAAACGAACTTGCAGAACAGTTAGGAATAAGTTTACCTCAAAAAGAGGATGCCGTTACAATCGCCGTAGATGAGGAACCAGATGCCGAGATATAAAGGTGTTGAAATAAATACTAAACCAACAGTTAGTATGGCTCGTGAAGCTACACTAGGTTTGAAGTGGAGAAAAGAATACGGTAGGGGTGGTACACAGGTTGGTGTCGCAAGAGCAAACCAGTTAAGAAGAAGGGACACTTTAAGCTTTCAAACAGTAAAAAGAATGAAGGCTTACTTTGACCGACACGAAGTTGATATGCGTGTACCTAAAAATAAAAACCCTAAACATAAAGATTATCCAGGTGCAGGAAAAATTGCGTGGCTATTGTGGGGAGGTGATTCAGGAAGATCCTTTGCCAATCGAATAGTTAGAAGATTAAATTCTATTGATGAAAGGAGTGACGAAATGGAACTCGAAGAAAGGCACATAAAACAAGTAACCGAAACCGAAGATTCATTCATTATCGAGTTTGGTAAATCAGAAGAAAAAGAAGAAGAAATTGAAGAAATCGAAACACAGGCAATGGATGAAGAAGAAAAATCTTATGATGAAGAAGAAGAAAGAGAAGGACACGAGGAGGAAGAAGAAGAAAGAGAAGAAGATGAAGAAAGATCCTTTTTAAATAATGAAATTACTTACAGGACTTTTCTTCTTGATCGACAAGAAATTAATGAAGATACGCGAACAGTACAACTGGCATTTTCTTCAGAAGAACCAGTTCAAAGAAGTTTTGGAACGGAGGTTTTAAGTCATGGTGGTGAAAGTGTTCGCCTTGGCAGGTTGAATAATAAAGCACCATTACTTATTAACCACCAACAAGAGCCCGTCATTGGTGTAGTAGAAAGGGCAACAATTGATTCTGATAAAGTCGGAAGAGCCATTGTTAGGTTTGGCAGATCAGCTATGGCAGATGAGATTTTTCAGGACGTTAAAGACGGAATTAGAAATCAAGTAAGTGTCGGATACAGAATACATAAAATGGAAAAAGATAGTGAGACAGATGATGCACTTTACCGAGCAGTTGATTGGGAACCCTACGAGGTAAGCATGGTAAGTATTGCCGCCGACCAATCAGTAGGTGTTGGAAGAAGTGCTGAAACAATACCAGTTACAAATTCCACTATTGAAAGGAAACCGAAAATGGAAGTTCAAGAAAAAGCACTTGATGTTAATGAAGTGCGAAAATCCGAAGTTAACCGCATTCGTGAAATCGAATCGATTGGTGCTGAATTAAACAAACAAGAAATGGCCCGACAGTTTATCAACGAGGGTCGATCTGTTGAAGAATTTAGCAAAGAGGTTTTAAAGACCTTAAAGCAGGTTGAAGTTAAGCCGGACAACATTGATATGACTTCAAAGGAAGTTAGAAGTTATTCAATGCTAAGAGCCGTTGAAGCTTCTTTATCAGGTGATTGGTCTAAAGCAGGTTTGGAGCTTGAAGCATCACAGGCAGTAGCTCAAAAAACTGGAAAAGAAAACCGTGGTGGAAATCGTGGCTTTTATCTTCCAAACGACATCAGGATTCAAAAACGTGACCTGACTGTTGGAACTGCTACCGCAGGTGGGAACCTTGTAGGAACGGACCACTTAGGTGCGCAGTTTGTTGATGCTCTTAGAGCCAGAATGGTAACTCGTGAATTAGGTGCGCAAACTCTTTCGGGATTGCAAGGAGATATTCAGATACCTGCACTTAACGCAAAAACAACGGTTTACTGGGTAGCCGAAAATGCAGCCCCGACTGAAGGTGCGCCTACTTTCAGGCAAATCTCAATGTCACCTAAATCGGTTTCTAGTTACATCGATGTTTCAAGAAAACTAATGGCGCAATCAGATCCGTCTGTTGAGCAAGTAGTTCGAAACGATGTGCTTGACCAGTTGGCACAAGCCGTTGATACCGTTGCACTAAACGGTGGAGGTTCAAACGAGCCAACAGGTATTTTGCAGACCACAGGTGTGGGGGATGTCGCTATTGACACAAATGGAGGTGCAATTACTTGGGCCAAAACAGTTGATGTTTTTGGAACACAGGATACCGCTAATGCTTTAAGTGGAAATCTTGCTTGGTGTACTACCCCAAGTGTACGTGCAGAAATGATGACGATTGATCGTGCATCTAATTTCGGACAATTCATTCTTACCGATCCTAATGAATTAATGGGATACAGAATGATTGCTTCAACCAATGTACCTTCGACCTTAACCAAAGGTTCTACCTCTGGAAGTTGCCATGCTTTGATCTTTGGTAACTGGTCGGAACTCTTTATTGGGGAATGGGGGTCTTTAGATGTTTTGGTTGATCCTTACAGCAACTCGACTACCGGGGCAACACGACTTTCATTTTTCTATGATGTCGATGTCATGGTAAGGCACGCTGAATCATTTACTGCGATTCAAGATATCACAGTAAGCTAATCCGTTAATAAAAGCCGTTAGATGCGCCACTATGCGTGTTTAACGGCTAACCACTTGGGAAAGTATGCGATTAAAATTTAAAGCTAATTGTCGGGCAAATAAGCAAGGTTACAAAATCGGTGATGTCGCTGAGATACCTAACGAAGAAGCAATGTTGCTTATCGGAATGGAACGTGCGGAACCGACTGAAGAAATGCCTGCTGAAAAACTAACTTCCGAAAACGGACCAGTCAAACGAACTAGAAAGAAGAATGGCACTTGAAACATCTTCGGATCTTGATTCGTTTTTTGATACAAACGCACATGGCACTGCGGTTACTTATACACCCTCGGGTGGTTCAGCCAGTAGCATAAACGGCATTTTAAATAACGAATTTGAACTGGTTGATGTTGGAGATGTAGGTGTTGAAAACCAAGTGCCTATTTTAACTGTTAAATCTTCAGATGTACCAAGTATTGCTCAAGGTGATACTTTCGTCATTAATTCAACTACCTATAAGTCGGTTGTTATAAGACCCGATGGAACTGGTATTACTGAAATAATGCTTGAAGAACAATAATGGCAAATCACGTTAGGCAACAAATTCGTGAAAGGATTGCAACAGACTTAACAGGGTTGACCACTACGGCAAGCAGGGTTTACCAATCAAGAGTTTACCCTTTAGCCGACAATAATCTTCCAGGCATTATTATTTATACAAAGGAAGAAAGTTCTGATCCTGTTGGAATGGGTGCCAACCGTGAAGTAGAAAGAACCTTAACTGTGACGATACAAGCCTATTGTGAAGCAGTTAACAACATTGACGATACAATTGACACAATCTGTAAAGAAGTCGAAACCGCATTAGCAAATGACAAAGATTTAAACAGTTTGGCGAAGGATACTTTTTTGACTTCAACAGAAATCATGTATGACGCAAATGCAACGCAACCAGTAGGGTACGGATCAATGGATTTTACTGTAATTTATCGAACCGCAGATAACGCACCAGACGTTGCGATATGAGTTTAAAAATCCAAATAGATTCTGATATAGAACTTTTATCAAGATGGTTAACAGATACGCAAAAAAAGCATCTTCCTAGTGCAGTAAGAAATGCACTAAATGAAACGGCTGAAGATGTTATGAAATTTATGAGAGCAGATTTGCCAAGTCATATACATCGCCCAACTAAATTTACGACTAAACAACTCCAATATGAAAGAGCAGAAAAAAATCGTTTAGTTTCAAAAGTTGGTTTTAGTTCTAAATTTTTTGGCAGACCTGCAGGTGACGGATCTGCACACTATATGAAACTTCTGATTGATGGTGGTACTCGTTACCCTAAAAGAACCGCAGTTGCAGTACCAGTTGACAAAAATTATAAAACTAATGTTCATGGTAATATTCGCAGAGGTGACATAAAAAGGTTTCTTGCAAATGATAAAAAATATTTTTCAGGTACACCAAACGGAGAAAAATTTCAGGGGTCAGCAGGTATTTGGAAAAGAATGGGAAGAGGTGGAAGAAAAAATCTTAGGATGGTTATAGCTTATGAAGATAAAACACAATACTTACCACAGTATCGGTTCCCAACTATTGCAAAAAATGTTGCGGGTAAATTATTTAAACCTGCATTTCAAAAACATTTAGGTGAAGTTCTTAAAAAGAAAAACGTACACGGAATAAGAGGATGGCTAAAGTAAGAATTTTAAGAAAAGCCAACGTGCAGGGTAAAACCTACGAGGTTGGTACGGAAACCGTTTTCAATAAAGAAACGGCTGACATCTTGATCCGCAAAGGTAAAGCAGTTGAGGTTCAAGAAACTAAGAAAACCGCTAAATCTGATAAGGAGGAATAATGGCGGCACATTCAGGCAACGGTGGAGTGCTTCAGGTCTCCGCTGACGACACAACATATAATGCGGTTGCTTCACTAACTGATTGGAGTTTAGAAGTTTCAGCCGACACTATTGAAACAACAGGTATGTCAACCAATTTGTATAAGGAATTTATACCAGGACAATTCTCTTGGTCTGGATCTGCTTCTGCACATTGGAATGATGATGATACGGCACAAGAAGCAATTGAAACCGCATTAACAGGTGGGGACTCGACTTTTTATGTAAAGTTGTACCCGATTGGAAGTTCGGCAGGCGACTTTTGGTCGGGAAGCATAATTGTTTCCTCAGTTAGTTTTTCTGGCTCACTTGGTTCTAGTGTAGGATTTTCTTTCTCCTTCCAAGGCACAGGTGCATTAACTCATTCAGATGCTTAACAAATGAATTCAGTCCTCGATGCAGGGAAAAAGCATTTCTCTGTTAAATTACAGGAGGACCTGAAATCACTTGAAGTACCTGAATGGAAGGATGATGAAGGTCAGCCAGTAAAAATTTACTTTAAATCGTCAATGCGATTGTCACAGAAAAGTATTCTTTTAAAGCATTATCAAAATGAAGAATATGATAAGGCAATAGCATGTCAGATGATTTTTAGATGTCGTGATGCAGAGGGAAAACCTCTTTTTACAATGGGTCAACTTGATCAAATTATTGATGATCTTGACCCAGATGTATGTAGTCGAATTGTAACTGAAATGGATCAAGCAGGTGAAAGTGTTGATGAGATTAAGGGAAACTGACAAGCGATCCTGACCTATATGCTATTTATTATTTAGCTGAAACTCTCCATAAAACAGTTTCGGAAATTATGGATATGACCGAGGCTGAATTCCTGGGATGGATCGCATACTTTGAATTAAAAAATCAAAAGCAAAAAAGTGCCGTCCACCACCGTAGAAATAAAGGGAAAAGATAATACCTCAAGAGCCTTTAATTCGGTTAATAAGGCAATTGGTGGTTTAAAGACAGGTGTACTAGCAATTGGTACTGCAATTACTGGTGCAACTGTTGCTTTAGGTGCATGGTTTAATTCTTTAAAAGATACTGCGGATCGAATACAAAAAGTTTCGGGGCAGTTAAATATAAGTGCGGAAGCACTACAAAAATTCCAGTTTGGTGCATCTCAGTCGGGTGTCAGTAATGAAAAGTTTAATAAGTCTTTACAAAAATTAAGTTACAACTTAGGCCAAGCATTTATTGGTGCGAAAAACCAAGCGGATGCTTTTCGAATTCTTCAAGTTAACATAAAGAATTCTGATGGATCTTTAAGAAAGGTTGATGAAATTTTACCCGAGGTTGCAGACGGGTTTAAAGCCTTGGGTGACAATACTATATCAACAAAATTAGCACAGGATCTTTTTGAAAGATCGGGTACAGAGTTACTTAATTTTTTAAGGCTAGGTTCTGAGGGAATTGGGAATTACGGAAAAGCCTTAGAAAATCTTGGTGGTGTTATAACGACAAATGCCACTAATAATTCCGCAGACTTTAATGATCGGATAGAAGCACTTGCATTAAGTTTTAGAGATAAATTTGCACCTATTATTGCTCTTGCTAATGAGGCATTAAAACCATTTACCAAAGAACTTGATCGGGCAAAGATGACTTTGCCTCAGTTACAGAAAGAGATACAAGGACAAATAAACAAACTGGTAAAGCAACGTAATGCTCTTAAAGACAGTAAGAATGAAAATGAAGGATTACTGGCATCTTTATTAAAAGGTGCAAGAGCATCAACTGTATCCAAGGCATCCATTCAAAAACAGATAGATGTTTTAGCAAAACAAAGAGGCGAAATTGAACAGCAAATAGAAGCTAATGAAAAAGAGTTTGAACAAAAGAAAAAATTAATTGAACAAGAAATTAAGGCAATTGGGAAGAAAGATGATGCAACGGAAGCAGAAGAAGATTATGCGTTTGCGATTTATGAAACCAATGATGCTTTATTAAGTCAACAATCTGCACTTAAAGATACCAGTACAAGTCTTGAAGCAATACTGGCTCAGAAAAACAGGCAGATTGATTTAGATGCAGAACTGTATTCTGAGGAAAAAGAGTTTCTTGACGACATAATGAAAGAATATGAAAAGAAAGATTTTGAGTATGCGAAACTTATGGAACGTAGAAGAATCGCAGAAAAGAAAAAAGAAGAAGAAGCACTAAATTCCTCACTTTCTACGATTGCATCATTATCGGCAGGTGTTAAAGATGAATCAGATGATTTGTTTTATTTGTACCAAGCAACATCAATTGGTCAGGCGATTATGTCCACGCATGAAGCGGCGACCAAGGCATTAACCGCAGGGCCCGTTTTAGGACCGATTATGGCAGGTCTAATTTACGGATTGGGTATGGCAAACGTGAACAAGATTCGTAAAGAAAAACCACCAAGTCAAAGATATTTAGGTGGTAATGTTTCAGCAGGTCAGCAGTACCTAGTCGGGGAAAGGGGACCGGAGATTCTACAAATGGGAAATCGTGGTGGTAATATTGTTCCTAATGATGCTATCGGAAAACCAACTAATGTTTTAATCAACATAAGTGCAGTCGATGCAAGAGGGATAGATGATTTATTACACCGCAAAAAAGATACCTTAGTAGGCATAATTAATCAGTCATTACATCGTCAAACAAGGCAAGCAATATGAGTGGCGCATTACCAACCTCACCTGCGGTTGCTTCAGTAAAAATTAACAGTTACCAAGAAACCATAGTAACTCAAACCATTTCGGGTAAACGACAAGCAAGAGTTATCGGTGGGCAGTATTTTAAAATAACTGCACAGTATCCAAATATGACTCGTGAGCAGTTTGCACCTATTATGGCGTTTATGATGAAACAACGTGGTTCCTATGACACGTTTACTTTTACACCACCTGTTGTAAGTAAACCACAAGGAGTCGATCCTGGCACACCTTTGGTGAATGGTGCATCTCAAACAGGCAGATCAATAATAACAGATGGTTGGGGAACTGGTGCAACTTTAACTGTTTTAAAAGCAGGTGATTTTTTTAAATTTACAAACCACACAAAAGTGTACCAAGTAACCGATGATGTAACTTGCGATACTTCAGGCAATGCGACCATAAACTTTGAGCCTGAATTACAAACATCACCATCTGATAACGAAGCACTTGTAACCGATGATGTTCCGTTTACAGTTTTTAATGAGACCAATGTTATTACCATGGCAACAGGTGTTAATAATGTTTTCTCATTTCAATTAAATTTATGTGAAGCATTATGAGCCGTGGTTTGTCAAGTGATCAAATAAATGCTTTGGCTAGTGGTGCCATTCATTTAGTGACTATGATAAAACTTGAATTCAATTCAACTTATTATTTTACCAATCACTATAAAACCATTACCTATGATTCTAACGATTATACATCAAGTCCGTTTTTTGTAGATATTACAGAAATAAGAGAAGAATCAAAGCTTACCAATTCATCAATTGATCTTACTTTATCAGCAACAGTTACAACGATATTAACGGATTTGGTAACCAATGGTCATATAGGGAAAACGGTTACTGTTTACCTAGCTTTATTAGATGCAGATGGTGCAGTTATTACAAACCCAATCGAATTTTTTAGTGGCGAAACAATTTCTATGAAATACGCAGAAACGACTAAGAGAACAGAAATTGTTTTAGGAATAGCAAACCATTGGGGTCGATTAAAACAGTTTAGTGGCAGACGTTTAACTGATAAAGGGCAACGGCTTTTTTTTAGTGATGACCCAAGTTTAGAATTAAGAGATCAAATTGGGAAGAAGATCACATGGGGAACCCAAGCCTAAAAAAGTTATCATTCAATGCTTAAAAAATTGAACTTTAACGAAATCAACGAAAATTGGGATGAATATAAATCCCATCTAAAAAATGCGGGTGTTTCATCTCATACATGGGCAGTAAACAACGATTATTTTAATAAATATTTCGAAGTGGTGATGGGCCGAGTATTAAGCGAGATGCAAGATGATAGAATGCACTTGTGGGTAAGTTATGAAGGAAAAGACGATTATGACAGAATAAATTATTTATGTATAACCAGGATATTAAACGATCCTTTTACAAGAAAAAAAAATCTAAATATTTTTGCCATTACAAGAATCCATGATGTTGAGAAACACGTTGCAGATCAAATGTGGATTGAAGCATTTTCAGTAATTATGCAATTTGCTTCAGCTTGTAAATGTGAAGGTGTTTTAGGAACAACACTATTAGAGCATTTATTTAATAAAGCGAAACAAACCGATTTATTTGGTGAAGCATTGTTTTCATACAAAATTTATTGGCCCGTAAATCCCAAATGAAAATATATAAAAAAATAGAATGGGAATGGGTTGATAACCAACTTGTTCAAACTTATGAAGATTCATTTACTTATGAGGGTGAATTGCTTCTTGCTGAACAAGTTGTAGAAGAAATTGCTGAAGAAAGTCCTTTTTCCGATCTTCCTGGTGCCATAGTCGGCGCTATTGTTACAGCAGGTGGTAATGCGTTAAATGAGGGTTTAAACGAGGCTGAAAATCAAGTTGATACTGGTTTTGGTGCTATTGAGGACATTGGGAACAATCTTGCTGATAACATAATAGAAGCAACCACTTCAGTTGATGTTGATCTTGATGCAGATTTAGAACTTAAAACAGGATCTTCAGAATCTTTTATTGTATTTAATCCATTTAAACCTCAAGTAACATCGTTGCCGTTAATTTATGGGACAAGGGAAACAGAAGGAAAATTAATATTTCAAGAAACCAATGCCGATCCTGGCGAATATTTGTATCGGTATTATGCGTTATCTGAAGGCACGATAACTTCAATTACACCAACAACTGATCCGACAACATTAATAGACACAACAAGTCAAGGAACCGGAACTTCAAATTGGTTTTACAAATTTTGGTTAGGGGGCGATTCAGGTATTGATTATTCAGCCTATAATGCAAGTGCTAGTTCAGATTTTAGGTATGGATTTTTTAATACTGCTGACGATCCAAAACCTGTTTCTTGGACATCAAACCACAAATGCAAAGGGATTGCAGTAGCGTTTCATCGTTTTAAATACGGAACAGTTTCATTAGGTGGTACTGATTATGTTTTAAATAAAGTTCCCAAGATTACGCATTTAGTTGATGGAATATCACTTTCAGGAAACAACGATAATCCTGCAAATATTTTAAAAGACTATCTAACGAATACACGATATGGCGCAGGTATTGACTCTAGCAAAATAGATACTACCAGTTTTAATTCTGTAAGGGATTATTGCGATGAATTAGATAGTGGTAATAAACGATTTACCTGTAACATTATTTTGAATACTCAAAATGCAGTATTAGATAATGTTAAATTAATTCTTCAAACTTTCTTTGGTCAACTACACTTTCGTAATGGAAAATATTATTTACATACTGACCAAGCCTTTTCGGGTACAGCAGTTGTTAATTACAGCACTTCTAATATTATTGGTGGGATTGCGGTTACAGTTCCATCAAAAGAAACCAGAATTAACCAATGTATTGTAACCTATTTCGACAAAAATAATTCCTATCAACCTGCAGAAGCTATTTGGCCTGACCCTAATGTAACTGCGGAAAATACGACTAGAAACACTTATTTAAGCCAAGATGGGAATGAAGAATTGATAAAAAGGGTTTCTATTCCTGGCATTACAAATTTTAATCAAGCACGATATATCGCACAAATAGCAGTAAAAAAATCTAGGCAAAGCACTATCGTTACAATGAATACAACCGCAGAATCAGCTAACGTGGTTCCTGGCGATATAGTAACTCTTACTTGGGATTCACTTTCTTACAGTAATAAGGAATTTAGGGTTCGTGAAATTAAAATTTCACCATACGGAGGAATGAATTTAACTTTACAAGAACACCAAGATTCTTTTTATGCTCGTGATACAGTAACCGACACAAGTGCTATAAGTGCAATTAACACAGGTACACCAACCATTGATGCCGTAACTGGATTAAGTGCAGTCGAGCAAATATATTCAACTCGGGATGGTGCAGGTGTTAAAACAAAAGTAGTTCTTTCATGGAATGCTGTTAACAGTACATTTCTTGATAGATATTTAGTTGATTATAAATTAAGTTCTGCAACATCTTATACACCTGCTTTTGAAACAGATTTGACTTCAGTTGATTTATTTGACTTTGGTATTGGTGCATTCGATTTTCGTGTAAGAGCCAAACGACTTGATGGAGTTTTATCTACTGCATCAACCACTTCACTAACCACAACGGGTTTAGCAACACCACCATCTAAAGTAGAAGGATTGTTTGTTAATTCAATGGGTACTATGGCATTGCTTCAATGGACGTTATCATCTGATTTAGATGTGGTTCAAGGTGGTTATTATTCAATAAAACATTCGGTTGATAGTGGTGCAAGTAGTTGGTCACAGGGAGTAAGAATTAGTGACAATGTAGCAGGTCACCAAAACTCGGCAATTGTTCCATTATTAAGTGGAACCTATATGATTCGTGCGCATGATAGTTCTGGTCAGGTATCACTACCAACATTTGTTCAATCAGCAGGTTCTTCTTTGCAAGCATTACAAACAGAAGCATCAGTAACAGAAGAACCAGATTTCACAGGTACTAAAGTAAGAACAGTTGCAGTTGATGACTTATTAAAAATTGAATCTGAGTCAGAACTTGACTCAATTTCAAACTTTGACAATATTACTTTATTTGATCCATTAAACGGAATTTGGAATACATCAAGTTCTGGTTACAGTAGTGAGGTTCCGCAATACAACTTTGCTAATTACATGGATCTTAGTACAGTTAAAACTGTTCGATTAAGGCAGTACATTAATTCAACTGCGACATCTGTTTTTGATTTAATAGATGAAAGAACTGCGAACATTGACACTTGGGAAGATTTCGATGATACTGAGTTTGATAAAACATCAGTTAGAATGCAGGTAAGATCAACTAATGATGATCCATCTGGTACACCATCTTGGGGTGATTGGTCAGACTTTTATGTTGAAGAAAGATCCGCACGAGCACACCAATTTAGAATTTTCCCAGAAACAGTTGATTCCGAATACAATATTACAATTAGAAATTTGCAAGTGATTGCGGAAACACTAGCTTAGAAAACCACTATGAGCCAACACGATTATGTAATTAATAACGATTCTGGTGCATCTGTAAGAGCCGATATTAATTCTGCTTTACAAGCTATTTTATCCACAAATTCTGGTACATCAGCACCAACAAGTACAAGTGCAGGGACTTTGTGGTTGGACACCAATGGTGGTGCTCCTTATACGCTAAAAATTAGGGATGCAGGAAACAACCATTGGTTAACACTTGCATCAGTTACTGATCCAGGAAGCGACGGAAACATTGAAACATCTGCAACGATTAAAGGGACCATTGATTCAAGCGCAGATTTATCAAATGCAACCTTCCCTTTAGCAACTCAAAGCGAAGTTTTTGGAACAAAAACAGAAGGAACAATCACAGCATCTACAACAGCCTTAACAGTTGCATCAAGTGCAGGTATTTCTAATGGGGATTTTGTAGTCGGAGAGGGTATTACCCCAGGGACCACAGTTTCGTCAGGTGCAGGAACTACGTCACTTGTTTTGAGTGCAAATGCAAACGAAACATTAAGCAGTGACCCAGTAATGTTTTATTCTGCGACTAAATTATTAAGTCCAGGTTTAGTTGGTGGAATGCTTTGCAGAGCATGGATTAATATTAATGGTACTGGAACACCAGCAATAAGGGCTTCTGGCAATGTTTCGTCTATTACTTACAATGGGACTGGTGATTATACAGTCAATTTTACGACTGCAATGCCACACGCAGATTACTCAGTTACAGCGTGTGGCAATCAAGATGCAGTAGCTGCTAATGCCGCTGGGAAAGTAGTTTCTTTTTTAAGCCCCACAACAAGTTCTGTAAGAGTAAGATCTGGATGGTTTAACAATGATAGAGATTTTCTTTATGTTTGCATTGGTATATTTTGCTAAAGGAAAAAATGAATAAAAAAATAATTTACCCACAAGAAACAGGAATAGCAGTAATTACACCAACTGGTGAATTATCACTTGAAGAAACTGCACTTAAAGATGTTCCCACTGGTGTTAAATACAAAATCATAGATGTTTCTGATTTGCCTTCAGATCGTGATTTTCGGAATGCTTGGGAGTTTGATTTTTCAGAAAACTTTGATGGAGTTGGGGCGTGATTACAATCAACATAAACAAAGCAAAAAACATTACTAAAGATCGTCTTAGAATTGAACGCAAACCCTTGCTGGAAGCTCAAGACATTGCATTCATGCAAGCTCAAGAATCTGATGCAGATACGACTGCAATTGTAGCAGAAAAGCAGAGACTTCGTGATATTACAAACCAAGTCGATTCCTGCACAACGACCGACGAGTTAAAGGCGCTTTCTTGCTCTGAATAATGGATCACCATTTCCCAAGTTACCCACCACCTCAACCACAGGGACTTATGGAAGTTGATACAATAGTTTCTTTAGTTGAACGAATTGGTTTACCTGCGGTTATTATTGGTGCGTGTATGTTTTATATTTGGAAAAGCCAATTAGCTCATAGGGAAGAAATTAAAGAATGGAATCAAAAGGATTCAAAAGCCGATGAAAGACTTATTGATTTAATTAAAGAACAAAACGCACAAAGTGAATTGGTTGCAAGTGCATTAAATAATTTAACAGTAGCCTACAAAGACATTGCTAAAACAAACGAAAGATTGGCAATGGAAATTAAGGGAATGGCAGAAGCAATTATAAGGAATCGATAATGGCTGAAACTATTGAGAAAATAACCAGATCCGACCCACCCGCAAAAAACGGGAAAAGAGAACATACTGTAACCGAAAAGATTGTTCTTAGGAGAGCATCATTTCGGTTTCTTTTAGCTATCCTTATTTTAGGGATTTATGCATTTACGATTTACAGTTTAATGTACCAACCGATTAATATGGATGATAAAACATCCACTTTATTGGTATCCGTCATAGGTGCCTTAACTGTGTTAATTTCGCAAATCGGAAGTTTTATGTACGGTGATCCAAAAAGTGATACTTCCGACAATAAAGAAGATAAAGAAGATAAACAAGAAGGGCAGACCAAAGAAGGGCAAAAGTGAAACTACTCACATTTTTTTATGATTTATTTTCAACTTCAAAAACTGAAAAGGATCCCATGCTTAATCTGGTACTCCCTTTTGTGGCAAATATGCTACGAGATATGGTTGTTGACAAGGCGCAGTCGTTAGCATCTGAGCATCTTGAAGAACATCTTAATAAGTTGCCAAAAGAGGCTCGTGAGGCTCTTGACGATGCGGTTAACGGTGACAATAGTCATGGTCACAAAAATCTTGTCGACCT
>JAAOEI010000355.1_pt1 | contig 17919 bp, 31 predicted proteins | sample 7059261 | NCBI WGS metagenome assembly JAAOEI01 (sample SAMN14008812, study PRJNA610033) | viral metagenome | isolation source: viral particles filtered from seawater | place: China: Hangzhou Bay, Yangshan Deep Water Harbour | collected 2017-10-31
GATATTCTTGGTGGTTGTTTGTAAATTCTTTTCGTACCCAACATTTAAAATGTGGGATGTTAGAAGCGAGGTATGTCAAATTTAGTCATCCATAAACTTTGCTTTACGTACGCCACCACCATGAGCATATTGTTTTACATAGCCGCCACTATACCTGTTAGGACCGACTAATTTATCTTCTGCCATACGTTCTTTACGAAAACGTCCTTTTTCTAATTCTTGTGCTAGTTCTCCAACGGTAAGCTCGTTAGCATTTTTAGGCACAGGAATATTTTCTTCTTCCATCATACCAATAATTGCTGCTTTCTGACTAACGGGGTCTTCAGGTCTTGGTTCTGTCCTGTCAGCTTCTAGTGATTTTGCTTCATTTGACATTACTCTGCTTCCTGTTCGATTATAATCTCTTTAGGTTTATCTTTAGAAGGTAGCATGACAATACCGTGCATGACCTGTCCTTCTACTTCTAACTGTTGTTTCTTGCCAAGGCCAACTCTGTCTAGAACGGACTCTGCAGTTTTAAGGCGCATGTCCATCTGGTTTAACGGAACAGTTCCGTCTGCGTCTAGTCCCTCTATAATACGACTAGCAGCCTTGACAGAGTTTGTTGCAAGCATACTACGAGTACGCTCTATGATCTCGTCACGCAGTGATCTTGTTAACCAAGACCTGGATTGTTCTTTGTATCCAGCAGCAGCAACGGCGTTCTTGACATGACCACCATTAGAAAGTAGCTCGTCAAGAAACTTCTCTTGCTTTTCTGTTAACTTTCGTTTTGTTGTGGCTGGCAAGCTCATGTCTAATTCTTTTTATCTTTTCTTGTTGTTTTATGTCGTGCTTAAATGTAGGAGTGTGAATGTCTTTTGTTATAGCGTATAGTACTTGCTCTATTTTTTGCCACAAACAGAAACGAAATCTCCCTGTTTGTTTTATAAGGTAACACCCATATATAATTAAAGTATAGAATTTGCGCGAACAGCAGTGTACGTCTTTGTATGTTACTGGAGTTTCGTCTTACGAACTGCGATCTCGACAATAACAAAATAAAGAAAAACTACACCGCCGTCCGCGCAAAACACTAAAATGTTAGTGGATAATATTTCCAGTATCTAGCATAATAATATACATGATTATACTTGGTTAGATATGAACTTTTCCACTATACATTACATTATAGCGTCATATACGGGTTTGTCAAGAAAAAAATGCTTGACAGATTGCTGTGGAGTGTTATAATGGTGGTAACACCTGCGGGCGGTGTAGACCTATGTATATAGTACTATATTGTTATTGTCAACAAATAGGTTAACAAAGGTTAATATTGTTAAAAAAAATAAAAAATATAGCGGCAGTGTATATACTTATACGGGGGGGAGTAGTGGCCCATGCGTGCGCGTAAGCCCAAAATCCCGCACACTCCTTCGGCGATGTCGGATAAAACAATATAGCTACGTGAGGGGAAAAAGGTTTTTGTTGTGCGCCGTGCAGAGTAGTTCCGCCGTGACGCCCGCGTTTTTTGAATCTAAGCCGACAAAATGATTTCAGAATTGAACTGTCGAGGGCAGGGGGGCGGTACATTTGCAACCGCATGAATAACCCCTCTCCCCTGTCCCTTCAAATGCTTAGCGGGTTATTGCCACCAGTACACGCACTCCCAAAAAAGAACCCCACAGCGTGAACCGTGGGGTCAAGTTTCAGGGAGGTATTCAGTGAAGTTAGATTGTCAGGATCAGACCGTTCAGCGTGATAATGACCGCCAGGACCACCGCTGTCAGGCAGACGGTGATCAGCGTATAAAACAGTCTATTCACCATCGTAAGCAATCTCATTGAATAGTTGTTTGGCTTCCTTCGCATCCTCGATGGCTTCCCGTTTCTTATTGGCCTTGTCCATCAATGCACGGGTCGCGGCGAGCTCCAGGGCGTTGTGCTCCTGCTGGTCGAGCGTGTCTTGGAGGGATTCCTTAAGTTCATCCAGAACGTAGTTTTTCTTCTGGATTACGTCTACGACCTGTTCCTCCAGGTAGCGCACTCCGATCACCGTGAGCGTGATTCGATCATTCACTAGGCAATCGGGATCAAGGTCTGGCGCTGCCTTGTAGAGGAAGTTGTACCACTCTTCCTGGGAGGAAAAGTCGGAGCCCTCTACAGTCAGGAAACGGCCCGCTTGTTTATCGGTATCTTCGGCCATAATCATTATGCCACCTCATTAATGGTAAGTTGCGGATTGCTGAGTTGTTCGACCACTTCAGCCTTTTCGGTGTAGATCGTCAATTGGTGAAAAGCGTCCCTGGCATCCACAATGTGGAGGTGGATAGTGTACCAGTCATCATTGCCGAAAGTTGCCTTGTACTTGTTCACCCGTTTGACTTGAACGTCCACGATGTCATGAAAGTCTACGCTGGTTCCCATAATAATATACCTCAGTTGTTAAAAGTTAGGGGCGGGTTTTTGCGCCCGCCCCGATTGTTTACGCGAATAATACGAACAATGCAACCAATATAACGGCTACGATGCCAAGCTTGTACATGCCAAGCACTAGTTCATATATCATGCGGCGACCAGTTCCTTGGCCTTCTCCAGGGCGATGGTTTTAGTATCTCTCCCAACACCACCATAAAAAGCCTTCTCAAGCCGATGGTCCGCACCATGATCACGGACTGGCTTGTGGTCGGTCATGTAGGTGACGGTATTGAAAGCACCCCAAAGCGTACCTTTGGCGCTGTCCATGTCCCAACCGAAGTTGACCGCAGCGCTCGGTGCCTCGATCAGTTCGGGGTCCAGGTCGATCTCTTCTAGGTCCAGACCTGACATCAATGCTTCCACTTGTTCCTGCAGTTTGGCAATGGTGGCGTCTTTGGTTTCCTTCCGCTTATTGGCAGTCGGGTTGAACTCCTGGCCACGGAAGTATGCCATTGCCTTTCTGACACCCTCGGAATGAATTACCTTGCCGCTGTCGTCGGTGCGTTCCTTGCCACCAAAGACAGTACGGAAAAAGTCTAGTTCCTCTTCCCCCGTTAGAACCTTCTTTGCCATTGCCTTGGCCAGTTCCTCAAACTCTCCGAAGTTTTGAGAACTGACACCAAGCGCAACTTTCATTGCCTCGGCATCAAATACGGCGCGATGGTTATGGGTGACAATGTCATTGGCTTGGGACAGGGCCAGCCGCATGGTATTAGCACAAACGACGCGGACTGGCGTGTTCAATGCGCTGTTACTGTTCTTGCCAGTATGCGAAATAGTGAAGAGCAAGTTGTTGACCACTTCGTCGTCTTGCCCAAGGGTGAACCCCTCTTTGGTCGTGGCCATGCACCAGACTTTGCGCCCGCCGAACAAGCTTCCCGCCGTGTGCAAATACATCGAACCGTCGTCAATGAACTCCTGAAAGAAATCGAATAGCTCGGCATTCTGGACTGGCTTATAGTCACCCGCTACATACTCTCCCAGGATCGCGCCGTCTGACAGCCGCTCAATGAAATGGCTGTTCTCGATTGGCTCGCTGGGATGGTGTTCATGGCTGGGCGGGTAGTGGTTCTGGGTCAGTTGTACTTCCCAATCACATCCCGCTGCGGCCATCATCTCTTCAGGGGTCATTTCATTGCTGACAGGCTGGCCTAAACCGTGCCAGGGAACTTCGTTGGCGAAAGCCATCGTTTCAACTTCATGTGACATATTCTTTCCTTTCATATGTCGATGTCGGCAGTATTGCCACCGCCCAATTTAGAGACCTGGGAGCCCCTGTCAATAAGTTTTATTGCGCCATTGTGTTCTAGGCTTGGCGTATCGTGTTGCAAGCGGAGCGGAGCGGAGCGAGGCGGCGGCGACCGCGAAGCGGCGACGGGGCGCAGCACCGACCGACCCGACTACGGCATCGTTGTGCTACGCCCCGCCCCATAAGAAAGAGTACTAGGCTGACAATTTTATTACGAAATAAGCTGACAATTTTGTTATAGGCTGACAACTTTATAACGAAATAGGCTGACAATTTAATCTAGATACCCATCGATGTAATCTTTAGCCTTTCGCAACGAACTCAACATCGTTTCAAGATCACGCCATTTGCCTATTACTAAAGGTCCGTTATTACTACGAAGAACAGCAACTTCTCTTATATCACTAGAATTACGCTGAGAAAGTTCATTGTCTTTATTGTGATTATCATGGTTTACACTATGATGGCAGATGCTAACAGTCATACCACGGTACTCACTATGTATCAGTTCCATCTTAACCTTCATCGTTGTCTCCTGAATCATAATAAACATCTACGAACGGATCAAATATTGTAAAGACGTGTTTGTAGGCTTGCGCTGCCTTCTTAGTTTTATGAAAAGTAACAGCACCGTCACTGTGTTGCACCTTCCATTTGTTTTTACCGACCTTAGATATTAATCTTAAGCGTTGCATGTTTCTTTCCCTTCAGAGAGAGTTTGCACAGAAATGATGTCGTCACCATAATCAGCATACAGATCATCTAGACTATCATAGACCTCTGTATATTCATTGTAGCCTTCACCATTACAATCTAAGCACTCGAAACCTTCTGTTACATTGTCATCAGGTCCGTCTGCAATGAGATAAGCTACTAAGCCCCAGTCACAGTTTCCACATTTTAATTTATATTTAAATCTCATGTGAACGCTACCACGACTTTATCGTTTTCTTTAAAACAATTCCTACCAAACTTCTTGCGGCAGTAGTCTATTGCTTCCGCTTTCTTGCGACACACCGTTACAGGCACCCAGAGTTTGTGTCTGGCGTAAGGCGGTATCTTAGCTCTAAACTCATTTTGAGTTTCTGGTACGTAGGTATCGTCGCCAGCTAACCAGCAATACATACGCTCCCATACAACAAACTGTTGGTCATACTTGCGTTGTTGTATGTCAATATGCACCTGATCTTCTGCAATGTTATCTTCAAGCACCGTACTTTCCTTTCCTTGGTAGTATATGTTGAGAACGTTCCTCATCCTTAAGACGCAAGGCTTCAATAGCTTGCTCGTGCGACCTCTTAGATACTAATCTTACTGCCCTCTGTAGTAGCAGCGTGTCTGAAGTGTCATCCCTATAAACACGTTTGAAGTCTTCCCAGGATAACGGATTGATACTAACTTCTTCCATTGTACTAACGTGTTCATTCCAGAGACGTTTTCTTCTAACGACTTGTCTTAGTTTCTCTGCTTGCTCAAGCATCTACTTTATCCTTAGCATATAACCTTCTAGCCCTAGTGACTACCACATCAACATTACAAGCATCGCAGCAGCGCCCTTCTGTTTTAAGAGGCCAAGGATTGTTACCATATCCGTCAATAACGTTACCACATAGTACGCAATAAATGCCTGCCTCTTTATCTGCAATGTCAGATAGATATAAATCAGGCCACCATTTAGGGGCTGATCTCTTAGTCCAGCGGGCAAACTCTTTTTTCTCTCCGACGTAGTACCTACGGTAAGCATCAACCACATCGGTGAACGTAGTTCTAGAACGGCCGTGAAAGCTTCCCCTGCAATAAGCCATCTGGACAAACTTATATTTGTCAGGCATACACATAGGTGGAATGGTACGTCCTGTCTCTGCACCATTACAAATATTCTCAGGCACTTTCTGCAAAGCATCTAAGAGACCTTTAGATTCCGTGGCGTGTACTTTATCGTATCGGTACGTATACTCGTCACAAAGTTCCGTCAACAAACTATACGCCCAAGAATAATTGAATTGATTTTCACGAACCCATTTTGTCATAGGGTGGTTGGCGTAGGCTGTCCTGTAAAGCCCCATTGCATCTGCTGCAACATCACCATCTAATATTCGGTGAGCGGTACACAACATTTGTGTTGTTTCAAGAACCATCTTTACCACGTGCTGATCGCAGTGATCTAACGCTGCAAGCTTTGGATTGGTTGAAAGAAAGAATATATTCATAACGTTGTTTCCTTTGCGTTGTTACATTATAAGAATAGCTGAACTAACCATCTCGATTATGCACACTATAAATACCCTGTCAAGCACTTTTATTACATCGTTACATTGTTACTTCTTACCTTCTTTTGTTGCAATACGTTGAAGGTTGTCGTTTAATCTTTTAATCCTTTTGTAAGCGTCTTGCAAGTCACTCTGAAGATTGTAAACGTTATCACGCAAGACACGCAGTTCATCATAGTCAGACTGGCTGACAATTTTCCTTTCAGGGCTGACAATTTGGTTTTTAGGGCTGACAAAATTTCTTACAAGGCTGACAATTTTCTTTGTAAGATAGGACCACCATCTTGGACAAAAAATATGCCTGACAATTTTGTTTATGCGTCTGACAAATTTATTTATAACTCTGACAATTTTCATAGCATATCCTTTACAAATGGGTATAAGTCTATCGCTAATTCCATGACATGAACAATAAAACTAATTATTGTTAACAACCAAACTACTTTAAGCATGTTTAATGTATCACGTCATCTTCGTCAGGTTCATCAGGTCTTAACATCATCATCTGATTCTCCAAATAATTTTGTAACGATGCAACAATAAACTCAGTAGAATATAAGCCGCTTCCTAGCGTCTCCTCTATTCTATGAAATACTGCCTGTAACGCGCCACTCAATAGCAAGACTTGTTCATCTCCTTCTGTGTCCGATAGTAGAGCTTTCAGTATCTCGTCCACAGAATCATAACCAACATCCGCTATTTTTTGTGCTTCTTCCTTATCATTAATCATGCTTTACAGCCAGACTAATAGCACCATGTCTTAGTTGTATCTCCATTTTGCTTGTAACAACATGCTCTATGATGTCCTCTATGCTTTCATACTTTAGCACCTTCTCTGCTTCAGCTTTATAATGATCAGAAATATAAGTATCCAATATAAAGCCTTCTAACGCTTTGACTCTATCTTCTAATTGAGAAATAGTAATCTTACTCACAGGGTTCACCAGTGGTAACGGGACCAACCGTTCCATCCTTGTTGACTTGTTTCAGATAAAATTTAGCTCCTACTGGTAGATCACCAGCATATATGCTAACAGCATACTCACCCGTAGGACTCGGGTTCTCCACTACTCTGTGACATCCTACCCAAGCATAGCTTGTAGCTCCAACGTCACTACTTACTGCACCATTGTTAGCAGCTATCTGCCCAGGAGAACAAGCAGATAAAGTAACAACCATTAAGAATAAACCTAATGTACTCCATACCTTATTATGTTTAACTACGTGCATCTCTGGTTCTTTCATTAAATTAATAGAGATACCACGGCACTTCACCCACTGCAATGTTTCAATGTTGATATTGCGATATTGCTTTGTAGCGGGTTCCCACCCAACAATATACTTGTCTGGATCGGCAGTCTGCGGCCTCCCGTTTGCGTATTTTTTAACACCAATTCGACAGGTCATGATTCGATCTGTTCCGTCCTTTTTGACGAATTTGACGGTGAAGAATCGACCGCCTACAAACTCTCTAAACCTTTGATTAAACACGACTTTTTCCTTTCCTTAAAAAAGTTGTTGACATCCATTTACAGGGACTTTAAAGTAGCTGTCAACAAGTGTCAAGGGAAAAAATAAAAAAAAATCTTACTAGTAATACCTCACCGTTGATGCTACCGAGTAAAATGTTACCAGTTATACCTCACTCTAGGGGACAACAACAATGACAACATATATTCTAGACATAGAAACAGATAGCTTAGTAGCGTCTAAGATATGGTGTGTTGTAATAAAAGAATTAAAAGTAGATAACATACAAGTTATCACTAATAAAAATACTATGCCTTCTTTTAGTAGAGATGATATACTAGTAACACACAATGGCATAGAGTTTGATATACCAGTGTTAAATAAACTATGGGACACTGATATAAAAATAAAACAAATACACGATACTTTAATCATGTCTAGATTGTTTAATCCTAATAGAGATAAAGGACATTCACTTAGAGCATGGGGTGATAGATTAGCTTGTGATAAGATAGAGTTTGAAGACTTTGATGAATTATCTGATAGAATGATAGAGTATTGCAAAAGAGATGTTGAATTAACGGAGAAAGTTTATTTACATTTATTGCAAGAAGGTAGCGAGTTCTCAGATCAATCAATAAGATTAGAACATAACATAGCTCATGTTATAAACCTACAGAGCAAGAACGGTTTTTATTTAGATGTTGATAAGGCTGGTGATCTCTACAGAGAAACATACACTAACGCAAAAGAGATAGAGGAAGAAATAAAATTAGAGTTTAAACCAGTACCCAAGTTCATACGTGAGGTTACACCAAAAATAAAAAAGGATGGCTCGTTATCTCTTGTTGGATTAAAAGACATACCCCAAGCTGATAAGACTGTAGCTGGTCCGTTCTCATATTTTAAGTTTGAACCTTTTAATTTAGCTAGTCCCAAACAAATTATTGCAAGATTAGATAAGTGTGGGTGGTATCCCACTGTGTTCACTCCCAAGGGTTCACCAAAGATATGCGAAAAGAACCTTGAGACTATATCTGACAATGCACCAGTAGCTGCTAAGAAGTTAGCAGAGTGGAAGATGTTAGAGTCACGATGGAAGACTGTAGAAAGTTGGTTAGAAGCTTGTGGCTCTGATAATCGTGTGCATGGTAAGGTTATAACAATGGGTGCCGTCACTGGTAGAATGACACACGCTGAACCAAACATGGCTAACGTTGTTTCATCCGAGAAGCCGTATGGTAGAGAATGTAGAGAGTGTTTTACGGTTGAAGATGCTGACAATTTTAGTATGGTAGGCATGGATGCCAAGGGTCTAGAATTAAGGATGTTAGCTCATTACATGCGTGATGAGGACTACATAGAAGAGGTGCTATACGGTGACCCACACACTGTTAATCAAAAGGCTGCAGGACTACAAACTAGAGCGCAAAGTAAAACATTTATCTATGCGTTTCTATATGGTGCAGGTGCAGAGAAGCTTGGCAGTGTTGTAGGCGGTACAGCAAGAGACGGTGCAATACTGAAGAGAGACTTTCTAGCCAATATGCCAGCGTTAAACAGACTTATAACAAGGGTACAGCGAGTTGCTGAGAAGGGAGACATAAGGGGCTTAGATGGCAGACGCATACTGATACGTCACCAACATGCAGCATTGAACACACTGTTGCAGGGAGCGGGAGCGATAGTGTGTAAGCAGTGGTCTATCTGTATGCACAAATACATAAAACAAAATAAATTAAACGCAAAGCTTGTCAACACTATACATGATGAGTTACAGTACGAGGTACACAATGATGATGTACAAGCTATGTTGGATGGTGCTGACAATACTATTCGACAAGCTGGTAAGCTTCTTAATGTACGATTAACACTCAACGCAGATTCAAAGGTAGGAAAAACATGGGCAGACACTCACTAGAATTAAACGCTGGACTTAAAGCGGAGATTAGGTTTGTCGAAGTTGCAAACAAAAAAGGTTATCAAGTTCTCAATGCAACAAGAGATGACAATATAAACAAACATATAGACTTGTACTTACTACGTAATGAAAGTTCTATATCTGTAGATGTCAAGGCCCGTAAGAAATTATCCAGAAATGACGATGACTACAACGATGATCTTACATGGATTGAATTTAAAAATGTAAGAGGCAAAGATGGTTGGCTGTATGGTAAAGCTGACAAAATTGTATTCGAGCGGGAGAAAGATTTTGTGTTAGTAAATAGAGCGCCACTACGAAACTTTTGTGAGCAAACAATTAGTGAAGTATTCGTTCATGACAGTAAAGAAGCTTTATATAAAAAATACCAAAGACCAAGTAGAGAAGACGTTATTAGTTTAATTAGACTTGATGATGTACTTCATGAATTATACACGACCGACGACATAGATATTTGGAAAAAGGTGGTTGACTAACCCCTTTAGATGTGTATAATGAACATATCTTAACTCTCATCGAAAAGGAGATATTTTATGATAGTGAGAGGAATCGCAGAGTGGGCCTCAGTTTTTGAGCCCGATGGACTAAGTGGTAAGTATCAGGTTGATATCTGTCAGCTTGACAAGTCTACGATTAAAGACCTTAAAGCTGTAGGCATCGACGTAAAGAAAGGCGAAGGTGATAGAGCAAATAAAGGTGATTACATTACTGCAAAGTCTGGTAAGTACGCGCCTAAAGTATGGGACCGTAAGAAAAATGAGATGACTGGTGAGATTTTAATCGGAAACGGTTCTGAAATCAAAGCTTCCATCAAACCATACGAATGGACGTTTAAAGGTAAATCAGGTGTAAGCCCTGGCCTTAACAGTCTTATGGTATTATCTCTTATTCCATACGGCGCTGACGATGAACTAGAGCCTGAAGACGATGACGAGGCTCCCTTTGATACAGAGGAGGATGATGACGACTTGGACTAGTAGGTAGAGTCGCATTCTAATGGTAGGTAGGGACAACTTTAGGTGGTTGTCGATATCAGAGCGAGGGGTGGGGCTACTGATAAATTTATTAGGATATAAAATTCATGAATAGTGCAAAGATTTATCGTATACACTGGTTAGATGCTTGGTGTCAAAGTTCAGGTTGGGAAGAACCTCCTAAACAGGACGGAGTATTGTGTCAGACTGTTGGGTTCATAGTGGGTGAAACGAGAGAAATGTTAACAGTTGCTGCGAGCTATGACGGTGCAAAGTACTATCAGCAAATGATGTCTATTCCTAAAGCAACAATTAAATCTAAGAAGTTACTGAAATAATATGGCTAACATACAGACAATCATACCAGATATTCATCAACTGCTTGAGAATGGAAAGCAAGGTTTTAGTGAAAGAAACTTGCAAGATTTCTTCAAGGCATTGCGAGAAGACATTGAAACGTTTCTATCGCCAGAAGATAAAGATAGAAGAGGTATGCTTAGAATGTCTTCTATCGGCAAGAACTCTAGAAAACTTTGGTATGAGTTTAGAGATAAGAAGCCATCTAAACTAGACGGCCAGACAAAATTAAAGTTGTTCTTTGGTAATCTAGTAGAAGCCTTTCTGTTGTTTCTGGCAGAGGAAGCTGGTCACAAAGTAACAGAGAGACAGAAAGAAGTTGTAATAGAAGGTGTCAAGGGACACATAGATGCGAAGATAGATGGCGTTGTGGTGGACGTTAAATCTGCATCAGACTTTGGTTTTAAAAAATTTAAGTATGACGACCTACGGAACGATGATCCTTTTGGGTACATAGGTCAGATAAGTGGTTATGCACAAGCAGAGGGAGATGACGTAGCTTACTTTCTCGCATATAACAAGAACAATGCTGAGATGGCTCTGGTAGAGGTGGATGAATTAAACATGCTGGATGCCAGTGAGCGCATCATCGAACTAAAGAAGATAATGAAACAGGACGCTGTGCCTGATAAGTGTTATTCTGATAAGCTTGACGGTAAACAAGGTAACAGAATTTTAGATAAGAACTGTACGTACTGTGACTATAAGTATGAATGTTGGCAAGATGCTAACGATGGTAACGGACTTAGAGTATTTCGATATGCTAGTGGCCCCACTTATTTTACGCATGTAGAGAAGGAACCAAAAGTAGAAGAAATACTGTAATGAAGCAAAGAAAGGAAAAAAATAGAGTATGGTATATCAAGTGGGCTTCATCCATAATTCTTATGGTTGGAATGATATTCACCGCACAAAATATATTTCCTTATAATCTTTACTTACACACAGTAGGCATACTGGGATGGATATACGTTTCTATTGTGTGGAATGACCGTGCATTGATTGTTGTTAACAGTGTTGCATTATCTATTTTTGCCAACGGAATACTGGCAACGGTATTGAATAAATGAATTACCAAAAGACACATCAGCCCTGCCCTAACTGCAGCAGCAGTGATGCGTTAGTAGTAAACGAAGATAGCAGTACGTTTTGTTTTTCTTGTGAGAGATATACCAGTCCACCAGATGAGCTAATTGAGGAACCTATGACACACACTGCAATGAAACCTGAGTACCTGTCTTCTGGTAAGACATTACCAATAACAGACAGAGGTATTACCAAAGATACCTGCAAAGCTTACAGTGTTACAGTAGAGGGAACACAGCAATACTACCCATTCTACAATGAGGATGGTGATTGGATTGCAAATAAAATCCGTGGTAAGTCATACAACGGTGATAAGACTTTTCAAACTACAGGTGATTGGAAACAAGCTACACTGTTTGGACAGAACAAGTTTCCAGCAAGAGGTAAGTATGTAACGTTGTGTGAGGGTGAGCTTGATGCGTTGTCGGCTTATCAGATGATGGGTTCTACGTGGCCTGTCTTGTCTATACGCAACGGAGCTTCTGGTGTCGTTAACGATATAGAGCAATCTTTTGAGTATCTTATGTCGTATGACAATATTATTATATGCTTTGACAATGATAAGCCTGGAAAGAAAGCTGCTAAGAAAGCTGCGGAGTTGTTGTCACCTAAAGCTAAGATTGTAAGGCTTAACAGAAAAGACCCCAATGAGTACCTTGTAGCAAATGACACAGATGAGTTTGTCAAGGCGTGGTGGAACGCTGACAGCTACACGCCTGACGGTATCATTGCAGGTACCCAGTTGTGGGACACGCTCAAGGAAGGACCAGCCAAGACTGCCATAGAGTATCCCTATGACGGCATGAATAGAATGACCTATGGCATACGCATGGGTGAGCTTATCACGGTGTGCGCTGGCACTGGCATAGGTAAGAGTAGCTTTCTCAAGGAGATCGTAAAGTATATATTCGATAACACAAAGGATAACATTGGCATGATGTTCATGGAGGAGAGCGTGAGAAGCACCGCTGAGTCCATGATGAGCTTGCAGCTAGGTAAGCAGCTACACCTGCCAGACACTGTGTTTACGGAAGAAGAGTACAAGCAGTCCTATGAGGACACTGTAGGGTCAGGGCGTTACTTCTTCTTTGATCACTTTGGGTCTAACACTATAGATAATGTGCTTGCCCGTGTCAGGTACTTTGCCAAAGCAGCGAAGTGCAAGTATGTAATACTAGACCATATCAGCATACTTGTTAGCTCTCAAGAACACTCGTTTGATGAGAGAAAGACAATAGATGAGTGCATGACTAAGCTTAGAACATTAGTGCAAGAACTAAACATATCTCTCATTGTTGTGTCGCACCTACGTAGACCTATGCAGGGTTCCCATGAGGAAGGTCTCAATACGTCATTGTCTGATCTACGAGGCTCTGCTAGTATAGGACAACTTAGTGATATTGTAATAGGACTAGAACGTAACGGACAGGCAGATGATCCCATAGATCGTCACACAACTTATGTGCGTATCATTAAGAACAGGTTTACAGGTTTAACGGGATTGTGTGCTAAACTGTATTACGACTTTACAGATGGAAGAATACGAGAAAAGAGTTTAGACTTTGAGGATGATGACTAATGCCAGTAGTTGTAATCCACACAGTCTATAAGTATGATGTAATTGATAACGAGGACTGTTTATTTGTATACATGGATCACAGTAAACAAAAGGGTGATCCCAGTGTGAACACAGCTTTACGGGGGAACAGTAACACTATACCTCTTCTTGTTAAGAAGTCTAGCGGTAGGGAGCCAGAGTCTTATTACAAAGACAATGAGTTTCACATATTTAAACAAGAGTTCGATAAGTCTTGGTCAGTGATTAACAATCATTTAACAGCGGGCAGCGTTGTCATTCTTTGTCGTGAGTCAGTAGATAACGAAGACTTCAATATGCCAAAGATACAACAACATTCTCCTAAAGTTCATGATTACATCGAAAAAAACATGGCTAATTTATTTACAAGGTACAGATGACAACACGTTATAAATCTAGATTCGAGTTTGACTTTGCTACATACTTGGAAAACAACAACATAGAGTTTGAGTATGAGCAGCACAAGTTTACTTATGTTCCAAAGCAGAGGACGTACACACCAGACTTCTATCTTCCTGAGTTTGATATGTTCATAGAGACTAAGGGACAGTTTGTTGGTTCAGACAGAACAAAACATAAGTTGATAGCAGAGCAATATCCTGATCTTGATTTACGCTTTGTATTTCAGAATGACAAGGTAAAGTTAAGTAAGAAATCAAAAACAACGTATGCTGACTGGTGCAATAAAAATAATTTTAAATATGCAAAGGGCGTCATACCCATAGGTTGGATGAAAAATTATGGATGATATGCATGATGACTTAGCTAAGATGAAAGCTATTATCGAAACGGAAAAGAAAGACCTGAAAGATAATCGTGTTTATATTGTAATAGAGGATACAGATGTAGACAGGTTCTTTATGTTTTGTTTAGATAAAACAAATAACGAGGACGGTCCTGCTACTATATGTCAAGTTATCGCTAAAGGTTTAGTACACATACTGCAGAACAACGCAGAGGAGATTCACAGTCTCGGTGAAAAACTTCTTGAAGAAGAAGAATATTCAAAAAATAACATAATTTCACTTGACTCTTATCGGAATAATGACTATGCTCAGAATCTGTTCAAAGAGAAGGACGATGACTACTTGACAGTTACGATGACGTTAGAGGATGATGATGACGACAGAGGGGCCTGATCCTGTCAACAACCCAGAGCATTACAACAAGCTCGACGTTGAGGCAATAGACTTGATAGAGATGTCTATGACGAGGAACGAGTTTCTAGGATACTTAAAAGGTAACGTTTTAAAATATATAATTAGATACAGGCACAAAGGCAAAGCTGCAGAGGACTTAGGAAAGTGCATATGGTATCTTACGAGGTTAAAGGATAAAGTAGAAGATGCAAAATCTACCAACTGACTATCAGATGTTTATTCACAAAAGCCGATATGCACGTTGGCTTGAGAGTGAACAACGCAGGGAAACATGGGAAGAGACTGTAACGCGGTTTACGGACTACATGGTGGAACACATCAAGCTTGTGTGTGATGTTGATCTGTCTCAGTCTTCACACATGAAAGCTGTGAAGGCAGCGATACTAAACCTAGAGATCATGCCATCTATGCGGTCTCTTATGACTGCAGGTCCAGCATTAAAACGTGAGAACATTGCAGGATACAACTGTTCGTATATTCCTATTGATAATCCTAGATCATTTGATGAAGTTCTTTACATTCTTATGAACGGCACTGGCGTAGGTTTCTCTGTAGAACGTGCCTACATAGAGAACCTGCCGACCATACCTGACGTTGAGTTTGAAGAGACAGAGGACGTTATCAGTGTAGCTGACTCAAAAGAAGGTTGGGCAAGAAGCTTCCGTGATTTGATAGGATATCTGTACACCAACAGAATACCTAAGATTGATATGTCTAAGGTGCGTCCTGCAGGTGCAAGGTTAAAGACTTTTGGTGGCAGAGCTTCAGGCCCAGAGCCATTACAAGATTTGTTTGACTTCACGATAAGGGTGTTTCAAGATGCTAAAGGACGTAAACTATCCTCCATCGAATGTCACGATATTGTGTGCAAGACAGGTGAAGTGGTGGTTGTTGGTGGCGTTAGGCGCTCCGCTTTATTATCTCTCAGTAATCTTAGTGATGATAGGATGCGTTCTGCTAAGTCTGGTAATTGGTGGTCTCTTAATCCTCATAGGGCTTTGGCAAACAACTCTGTCGCTTATACACAAACTCCTGACCCGTCTGCGTTTATGAGAGAATGGCTTTCGTTGTATGAGAGCAAGTCTGGAGAGCGGGGCATATTTAACAGAATGGCTGCTCAAGGCAAGGCCGTCTCTAACGGGCGTAGGCAAGAGGCTGACTTTGGCACGAACCCGTGCAGTGAGATTATTCTACGCCCCAATCAATTCTGTAATCTATCTGAGGTTGTATGCAGATCAGATGACACTGCAAAGTCATTAGAACGTAAGGCAGAGCTTGCTGCCATTCTTGGAACATTGCAGTCTACCCTTACAGACTTCAAGTATCTGCGTACACGCTGGAAGAACAATACAGAGGAAGAACGTTTACTAGGTGTATCTCTCACAGGCATTCTGGATTGCAAGTACCTTAATGTAACATCGCATCCTGAACGTCTAACTAAATTGAGAGATACCGTAGTACATACTAACAAGAAGTGGTCTGATAAGTTAGGCATACCTCAGTCTACGGCCACGACTTGTGTGAAGCCATCTGGTACTGTTAGTCAACTTACTAACGCTGCTAGTGGTATTCATGCTCGACACGCTCCGTATTATGTCAGGACGGTGCGTGGGGATGTTAAAGACCCATTAACTAGGTTCCTAATGGACAGTAACATTCCTAATGAACCTGACTTTAACAGTCCGAACAACACGGTGGTTTTTTCCTTTCCTTTCAAATCACCTGTTGCTGCCATCTGTCGGACTGATATGAAGGCTCTGGAGCAACTGCACCTGTGGAAGCACTACAGCGAACACTGGTGCGAACATAAACCTTCTATAACGGTAAGTGTCAAAGAGCATGAATGGATGGAAGTAGGAAACTGGTGCTACGAAAACTTTGATGAACTGAGTGGTATCAGTTTCCTACCCTTCTCTGATCACAGCTATAGGCAAGCGCCGTATCAAGATTGTAGTAAAGAAGAATACGACAAGCTTGTTACTGAAATGCCAAAGGCTATTGATTGGAAAACTTTTGATAACTATGAGAAAGAGGACAACACCAAAGCATCGCAAGAGTTAGCTTGCACAGGAGAGGTTTGCGAAGTTGTAGATATATGAATACAAAAGCGTTACTATCACAAGTCTCAGTGTTTCTACAAAAAGACGGCAACATTGAAGTTACACACAACAATGTTGCCGCTGAAGATTTTAAGCAAGTCATGGAAGACGGTCTTCCTAACTATACTAACACAGAACTTATTTATAATTTTATGAGGCGTCTGGAGAACATAACTGAAAAGTATGTGGATGATGTTAATAAATCATTATAAAAATATACGGGATTGGTCTCGTAGCTCAGTTGGATTAGAGCAGCGGTCTTCTAAACCGCAGGTCGCAGGTTCGAGTCCTGCCGAGATCGCCAAAAAAGGCGATTTGCCACACACGGCGTTTTAAGCGCCATACAGAGGAATTAGGTGTTGTTGGGTACCCTGGGCTATCTACTGCTGTACTTGTTAATTCTGGCTTAAATACGGAGGCGTTTTTAGAGGCGGCGGTCTATTTTCTTTCAAATATATAAGTAAAACGATTATTCCAGCAACAAAACCCAGCAAAAGAACAGCCTTACTAGTTTCTAGTAGTATTCTCTCTATCAGACCTTTTTGCTTTAGTGCTTTTTCAGCAGCAGCCTCTTTTCTACGCTTCTTTTCTTCTTTTAAACGTTCAGCCTTTTCTTTTTTAGCTTGCTCTTGTGCTTCTAATATTTCAGCCCAAGTGCCTGCACCGAATCTCTTGTTAATCTCTATAGCTAATCTTTTTATTTCTTCTTCTTGTTGTTTCTCAGCAAGTTTAGCTGCAGCTACGTTAGCTAGAGATGTTTCATCATCACTGTCATCTTTTAATCTAAACTTTAGAAACTTTGCCCATTTGTTATTTGGCAGCTTGTTCTTTTTAGCAGACTGTACTCGTTTAGCTGCTTCGCTGTGTGTCGTAAATAACTTGTCAATCTGACCAGCAATAGCTCCTACATCGTCAGCAGTTTGCAATGCACTACGCACTCCCTGAACTGCCGTCTTGACAGCAGTAAAGCCCCCAGTAATCGCAGCTAACGTTAACGGGTCCATACTACTTCTTCTTCATGTTGTTACGTTGTACACCCTTCCACTTCTCCGCAGTACGCATACCACCAAGTCCTAAAAGAGCAAGCGTTAACGACATAAGACCTTCTGTTTCTATGTAGGGCAACACGATATCAGCACCGCTCATAGCAATGCCCCACACTGCTACGGGCTGCAGAACAAACTGCCAAGCTAGACCAAACGCACATATCCACATGATGGCTGGCCTAGCACCAGCAACAAAGATAGATGGCGACT
>JAAOEI010000356.1_pt1 | contig 17916 bp, 17 predicted proteins | sample 7059261 | NCBI WGS metagenome assembly JAAOEI01 (sample SAMN14008812, study PRJNA610033) | viral metagenome | isolation source: viral particles filtered from seawater | place: China: Hangzhou Bay, Yangshan Deep Water Harbour | collected 2017-10-31
GGATGTATTCGGTCAACCTCATGGTTTCTGGTTACAATTCGACTTCCCAGACTGGCAAGGTTTACAAGATTCCTTAGGGCTCTGTCCGCATGCATGAGGTTTCTCCGTTGGTTTAGGTGTTGGGGTACAGACAGGAGTCGGCTTCACTGTCGGCACTGGTTTCGGTGTCTGGGTCGGCTTCGGCGTCGGCTGTTTTGTCGGAACAGGCTGACACACGACACACGGTGCTGGAGTGTTTACGGGTTTCACAGTGTTCGTCTCATTCGGAGAGATAATAAACACATTAATCTCCGTGGTTCCAGGTTGAGCTGGTGCGGGGGGAGTCTTCGTTTCATGGTAGACCTCCTTCCCACAAGCAGACAGAATCAGCAGTAAAAGTAATCTCATGTCGGCCTCCTAACTGTCCAGTAGGTTACATCCAGCACTGGGCCAAGTAACTTAAATTGACACTGTGCCTTTGGTTTTAGGGTGTATAAGCCTTTGCCGACAATGTGTGCCTCCAGCATAGGGGTTACGTCACCCGGTGTGACAAAGACCAACTCGGTGTCTGCAGAGTTCACACAGTAAATGGCTGCCGGTTTTTCGAAGCATTGTGGGTACTCTTTTAATAGGTCTAAGCAGTTAGCCATCTTAGGTATAGTTGGTTTTTCTGGTGTGGAAGCTGTGACAATTGCAACTGCAGTTACAGGGAATATAAATGCTAAGGCTAGTAATTTTTTCATTTTAGTCCTTTCGAGACTAGAGGCACCATCGCCTATTTTACCTATCGGTAAACTTTCGCAAAACTTTACTTAAAATCAACAGGACAGCCGCCAGTGCCACAGTCCACATGAGCTCGGTCAACTTTCTCCTCCTTTTTCTCTTTGATTTTTGCAGAGATAGCGTCAAACTCTTCTCTGGTAATCTTCTCTTCTGGGAGGTACTCGTACGCGCTCATGTCCGCTTCTTGCATAATGGAGCAGCACTTCACGGTCGGCATGTGCTCTAACATCATCGCACGGTACTCGTCAAGCGACACATTTTTAGGGTCATACTTCAACGTGTACGAGATTTGATTGGCGTGGGTTGGCCCGAGCCAGTGTTTTTCCAAGAATCTAAGCCATTCGAAGTGGTCTTTTACGGAAAGCTCTCCTGCGCATACGACATTTTTTCCACCCGATATTTTAGCTAGTTCTGTTTCTGTTGGGAATCCTACAATCCATCTATCCGCTTGAAATTTCAACTCTCTGGCTGGGTACCCGGCGGCAATTAGCTCCTGCAGTTTTGGGTCGTCTTTTGAGAATTGCACCCAACGGAGGTAAAACAAATACGCAGGTGGGTGGGCACCTTCAGTTACAGAGAACAGTTTAGACACTGTCCCGGTGGGCGCAATCATGGTGACTGTTTCCGGAGGGTTTACGCCGAGCTCTTTTGAATACTCAACCGCGGTCTCTTTGGCAGCGTCGGAGAGCTCTCTCAAACACGCCGCAACCACTGGGCCCACACCTCCGTAAAGCACGTTCAAAAGATTGGAGCCACCGAACTTTTTATAAATCCACTCATGGATTCCTGTTGGGCCTACTCCGATTCGGTTGGAGATTTTGACCTCGTTTTGGTAAAGGGCAGGCATGGTGTTAACTCTAATTAACGCTTTGGTGAGCGCCTTCACAGCGTCTGTTGCCTGTTGCTGCGTTGCACACTCAGCAAGATTGAAATTCCCAATGACACAGTATCCGCCTTGAACAGATAGAGTAATCTCAGAGCAAGGGTTTACGAAAAAATGGATTCGTTTATGCATCTTGGTTCGGCGTATGCTATCGCGTCCTTGATTAAACTGGTTGAACCATTCGACTTTATCTTGTTTACGCATTCACATTTCCTTTCAGCTTGTCGTAATTTATAAACCCAGGCTCACCTTTTCCTAAGCCTTCTGGGCCCCCTCTGTATGAAGCTTCGGTTGCTTGCCTAAACACTTCTTGGGCCAAAGGGCTCTCTTGTCTCCAGAATTCTGCGTCCACACAAATGGAGTGGTTTGCAGACCATAGACCTCCTTTGGATTTTGACCAGATGAACTCAAAGATTCCAGGTTCTTGCCAGTGCATTCCTGCCATACCTGCGGAGCGCCTCACTCCGCCCATTTCGACACACGCTGCCAGCTCGTGGTCAATCTTTAGAGTTTTAAGCCAGTTAGAGTCTTTACCTCTGGCAATTTCACTTGCGCGGAGAAGTGCCATCATGAGCGGTACAGGCCCACTAGAAGGTCTATTTTGCATTCCCTTAATTGGGGAGCCTTTTGGTCGCACATCAGAAAAGTCTATACAAAGGTCAAGACAAGAGTCCATACCTCTCTCCCAAAAGTCAACGGTTTCCGCCCAACCTTCACGGCTGTCTTTCACTTTAAAGACAACGCATTTATCCTGAAACTCCTTAGATTTTGTACACTCTTCGGCAAAAGTGTCTGGGTGGTCGGCGTCAAGATGAACAAAGACTCTTGGCCGAGAGCCCCAATCCACATAGAGGCAATCTCTGTTGTAAAGTCTGCCCACGCCAGAGCCATTCAGCTTCAGATAAAAGCTTAGTGCAGAAAAGTCAGCAGTTGAGCAGTTTGTAAACACTTCGATGGTCTTATAAATCTGGTCATCGTCACCGTGTTGAAGGTGACGCCCACTCATTAAAATGCGGCCTTTCCTCAGCTCTTTGTAAAGGTCTCGGAACTCATCTAAATCACCTCGACTGAGCAACGAGTTACCTTGTGCCACTCTATTGGCCACGTCATCCCAAGTCTCCCAGTAGCCTGGAGCTTTCTCGCGTAGAATCGTACGTTTAGCGACTGCTTCACCTATTCCTTCGGTAAACTTTTTATTCACTTAGCGTCCTCCTTTTTATAGCGAACCATCACTTGGGAATATCCACAACGACTTTCATAGTTGCGGCCATCTTCGCTCCATCTAAGCGCGACATCGGTGATTACAAAGGTCGGCGGCCCATAAAGCTCCCATCCTTCGTGTAATTTCTCGTTAACCTCACGATTTATGTCGTTTATACCGAATCCGGCTAAAGTACAATACTCAACTACTGCTCTCATACAGTCTCCTTTATATAGCGAACCATTGTTTGGGAATAACAAAAGTGACTTACATACGTGCGGCCATTCTCTTCCCATTCTGCCTTCGTATAAAGGGTTACAAAGGTCGGTGAGCCATAAAGCTCCCATCCTTCGTGTAATTTCTTGTTAACCTCACGATTTATGTCGTTTTTATCGAATCTGGCTAAAGTGCAATACTCAACTACTGCTCTCATACAATCTCCTTTCAACTAGGGGAAAGACTTCCCTACCCCAAAAGCCTATCGGCAGTCAAGAGTCAAAACTTGAGATTGACACCCTTCTTGCTTTCGTGTATCTCAGGTGGACTAGTGTGCGGCTTCGGAGGTAACTCCTGTCGTGTGCGAGCAGAGAGGTGCAATCCCTATCCTGCGGGCAATTTCGTTTGCTTGACCTCCGGAGACCATATGGAGACTGGCGAGAGCTTTTCAACTCTGTATGCTCGTAGACTTTCTAAGCCTACTTTTGGCATGACTCTGAAGCCTGAGTCGACGCAGCACCCGCGCGCTTAGAGAGAATCCCGGCGTTTTCTGAAGAACTGTTTCTTAACCACGCAAGAAGAAGTTGTGGGCCCAAAAGAGGGTTGCTTGATAGAGGAGAGCATTAAGGGGTGGAGAGTAGGAGAAATGTTAGGTCTAAGCCCTAAAACTGTGGAGATAGAACACGCACGGTTTTAGCGCAGGGTTAGGGGAGCTGCGTCCGGTGTTCTAAAATTAACATAGACTTCCCCAGTACCCAGGTCGTTAACGAAGTGGTAGACCTCAAGTGACCCTCACAACAAAAGACACCCAAAAGCTCAAGTGAAAAGAAAGTTCATCCGATAGACTTGGCAAGCAAGTAAGGAGAACGCAATGAACATCATCTTTCAACTAAACTTCGAGTCCATATCTGAAACGCTGAAGTACGAAATTTATGACGCCATCTGCGAAGCCATTGAAGCTTCAAAGTTGGTGAGAGTGGTATTTGAAGGTGAAGCCAGAAGAGTCTTCTATTTCAGAAGCCGAAGTGAGGTTGCGGAGACACTATATGGCGACCCACTTAAGTCCGCCAACTAAATGACGAAACAACAGTCCTATGGGACAGGACGACGGGCGACGGGCGACGGACTGTAGACTTTTACTTTGAGCTTCGCTAGGTAGGACGAGAGACTGACTACTTCTCCAACTTGTTCTCTAGACTGCCAATACGCTCCTCATGAGCGAGAAGCTTGTGAGAGACGTGAGAGAGGTCGGAACGGATGCCACGAATGTCTTCAGATATACTTCCGACGCCCTCAGTCATCTTGGAGCCGTGCTCCTGAAACACGACAAGGATGCGATTCACAAACTTCCAGCCTCCGTAGAGGACGATGAGTGCGAACAGGTGAGGCACATCAAACTTAGAAACTAACGCAAGTAGAATAGAATTGAAGGATTCCATGTTATTGACCTCCTACGGCCTGTTGGTACTTTGGGTCTTTAGATAACAGCATTTGATGAGTGAGTAGTAGGTATTGTGGCCCTCGGCGGGCGGCCTCAATCAATACTCCCTTAAATGGAGCCATACCTGGAGATTGGTCTATGGCCTTAGAGACAGCAGAACTCCAATCGATTGACTTTGCTACCGCAGGTTTAGAAACATAATCTGCAGCATACCCCAATACGGGCCCAATGACGGGAATATTGGAGTAGAGATTCACATTTCGCGAACCTTGGACGCTTTTACCCTTCATCGCATCCACGGCCATGGAATCTTTGGTCTTTTGAAGGAAGTCCGTACCCATGGAAGATTCAAGTTCCTTGAGTGTCTCTGTTTTAAATGGAGCACGCTCTCTACCCATAGACCTCAGGTTGGCCAACGCTTTTTCGCGGTCGGGAAAAAGCTCGCCGAGAGACTTTTGCACGTTGACGTCACTAGAGACTTGTTTCATCTGTTCCGTGTATGCAGGACTCCGAGACTTCAACTCACCCGACAGCTCACTCCTAGCGACTCTTAGGATTCTTTCGTTTGCGGGGGTTATCTCTGCAGCATTCTTCACGGAGCCAAAGGCATTCTTGTCGATTTCTTGAATCATAGACTTAATCTTAGCGCCAGGAATCAACCCGCCAGGCTCTGAAGCCAGACTTTTACCCAATATCTCGAAATATAGAATGTCTTTTTCCACACCTGGAGTTAGAATGTTATTTTTGCGGAGGTCATATGCCTTCTTAAAGAAAATATTGGCCGCGTCCGCTTTTGGGACCATCACGCCCTCTGTATTTAGAATGTCGAACGCAATCCCAGAACCCTCACTGACTTTTTTACCTGCCGCTTCGGCCGCACCGACTGCTTGAACCGCCGTATCTGTGATAGGTTGGACAGCTCTCCCACTTTTTCTAACGTCTGCGTAATCTCGAAGAGTGTCTGCGGGCGCTCCTGAGAGCACTTCGCCGACCTTTGGGGCGGCAGCACTAACCGCCTTAGAGACGCCCTTTGCAGCGCCCATCATCCCCGTTGAAAGGGCCGTGTCATCTAACACGTCTTTTAAGTTCACCGTGCCTTTGTCTGCTTTCTGCCCAGCTGCAGAGTACAAAGCGGAACTTGCGGCTGTTGCAGGTATAGTTGCGGGCATTCCAGCCATAGGTACCATTTTACCTAGCTCACGGGCTCCAGGGTACATTTCGTCGGAGCGTTGCATGGACTCCTTATCCGCAACACCCAAACTTGAAAGGAGCTCTGCTGTCGGTTTGGCTGGTGCTTGTTCCCGTCCGGTAATTGCATTCACGAGTGGGTCGGTTACAAGCCCAACTGTGCTTTGGATGATGTCCCCTGCACCTCGTGCCGCAGTTGCAGCCCTGTCCAATTGCTCTGAAAGTGGAATCTCTCCTTGAATGGACTTACCTAGATACTCGGCGGCTGCTTTACCAGTGTCCAACATTGCTCCGGGAAGGGCCTTTGCCTTTTCCCACAAAGAAGGTTTTGAAGAATCTTTAGGTTTTTCAGCGGCGTCCATTTCGGCGTCCGAGATGAACACCTTCTTTTTAGTGGAAACAGCTTCTTCTTTCGCCATGTCTTCATCGGAAACGAATAGTTTCTTTTTCATTCAACTGACTCCCATCCACCAGGAACTTTTCGCATTGGGACACCTTTATACATTCTAATCTCTTCGGCAGGGGCGGCCGGTGTTGTTGTCGTACCTTCGGGAGCAGCTTCGAACGCAGAGACTGTTCGCTTAGGGTCAAGTCCGTAATTTACAGAGAGTTTTGTGTATTTGTCATCGACTTGGGTTTGGAGTTTGGTCTGTTGGTCGTAGGCACTCTTTGCAGCTTTAAGGAGGTCATTTCTTTGAGAGTCTGCCAAGCGTCCTCCACCTATGAGGGCGTTATACCGAGCTACCAGCCCAGCCGAAATTCCACCAGAGTTTTGCGCAGTTGCAAACTCACCTTCGCGAACAGTGGAGCCTGGGTCTTGAGCTTTCATGAACGCGTAAACCAGAGCAATGTCGTTAGCAGGACTAGGGTTGGCTGCGTAATTGCTCATTTGGCTGTAGGCTTGTCGAATTTGGGCAGTGTTCTTTGTCACCGGGTCTTTACTATGCTCGTCTCGGATTTTGTTCTCCATTTCAAACAAGTCCTTTTCAGACAGCCCTTTACCCTGAACCTTGGTCAGGAGCTTCCCGGATTCAATACCAGTACTCTTTGCAAAAAGGGAGATTTGGGTGGCCGAAGGGTTTTGCTTTTTTAATGCTTGCCAGTTTTGCCGAAGTTTTGTGGCACCTGCTGTGTTTCCAGAAACTTCCAAAGCGTTTGCGTCCTGGTCAATCTGGCTTTCCACCGCAAGGGAGAGAGCTTTGGTCTCCACAGAATTTGGGTCTTGAAGAGCCTGTTTGTTAGAGAAGTCCAGTTTACCCGAAGCCAACTCCTGCTGTTTTGCTTGAAGATTTAAAGGAGCTATCTGTTTATTCTGCTCAAGTCCAAACTTCTTTTCATCAAGCCCGACTCTTTTGCCTTCCAAGTCTAATGGGATAGCCTGCTCGTTGTACGCTATATCTTGTCGCTGTTTCACAAGTTGATTTTGCTGTTGCTCAATCTCCAAAGGAAGTTTGGCAGTCTCCATAAGACCTTGGGTTGCAGCCTGCTCGTCCTTCTGTGCTTGCTCAAATAGTTTGGATTTTGCGTTAAACGCGTTTTGGTCTATTTTGTTTCGCTCATCCATCGAAGCCGAAATGTCCATCCCACCACTGGCCTTTCCAGAAAGTGGGTCGGTACCAAACATATTGGCGGCTTTTTGCAAGTCTCCGAAAAGAGAGCGGTTAGCGGAGGATTCCTTTAGGGCCTCCACCTCGTCGGGAGACTGGTACGCCTTTTCCTGCTGTTTCATCGCTTGCATCCGCTTATCGCGGTACTTCTGTTGAAGGTCGGGTGGAAGCATGTTCGCAATGTAGTCGTTGACGGCGTTTGCGTTTGGCTTTTTGGTTGAGCCGAATTGCTCTTCATCTTGGGCAATCATCAGTATGCTCCTTCATCATCTTGGCGTTTCTTTTTGTTCCCATAATATCGGTCTAAGCTCGAGATTGCAGCTCCCGAAGCTCCCGACACTGCTTGATTTTGGGCGTTTGTGTTGGCCGCGATGTCATCTCTGGCCATCCCGCCCAAGTTAGATTGGCGACCAAGTCTGTCCATTGAAACTCCCCACTTTTTACCCTCAACGTCGTTGTATCTATTGCGATTATCAACCGCAAACTGGTTGCGTGTGCTGACATTCCTATCGGCAACCCCTTGAGCGCGGTCAATGTTTGCTCTTTGGGCGTCGTTTAGCATGTCCGCTCGTGCATCCTCCCAACCCTGCCTTCTAGCTGCAAACCGCTGATTAAATTGGTTTAGGATGTCGTTGTTACGAGACTCAAGTGCCACATCCTCACCGCGAATTTGCCCACCAAGCTGAGCGGAGTCCGCAAGTGCTTGTAATTTTCGGCGTTGCGCTTCAACTGCCAGATTGGTCATGGATTGATTGGCCATTTCATTGGACTGTTGGGAGCCCAGCATTTGAGCTAGCATCTCCTGTGGGCCGCCACCCTGTCCGCGCCTTGCAAAACTTTCCGTAATTGCTCCAACTCTACCTTGATTGGCGACTCCGGCTTTTTGAAGTGCCTGAGAAGCCTGCAAGTCCATTAAAGGGTCACGGTCACTAGTGGAAAGCTGGGAAAGCCTTCCAAGCGCGTTCATCTGGGCTTCACGTCCCGCCTTAGCGCCTTCAGACTGAGCTTTGGTTATCTGTGGTGCCACTTCTTCAATGAAAGGAGCGCCTTGAGGGACGTACTGTTGAACAACTCTGTAGTCTTCGGGGTTTAAGGCTGAGGCATCAAACTGAGGGTCCTGGACTTTGGCCAAAAGGGCTTCCAGTTTAGCTCTCTCAGCAGCTGCAAGCTCCCGACCTTTCTTGCTATTCATGTACTGCATAATTGCGGAGCCTAAAGCTATTCCGCCTGCTATAATTAATGGGACTACCATAAAGCCCTCCTTTTAGAGTTATTTAAAACCATGAGCCTACCTCATCAACCGCTTTATTGGGGTTTGCAAGTTTTTTTAGGGACTCAACCAAAGGATTAGGCTGAACGATACTGTCTCTTGGCCCGAGTACCCCTTCGTTTCCGCCCGTAGTCCTTGCTCCTAGCCCTCCATCGTCTACGACGTTGATGGCGTTTGTTTTGTCGAAAAGTTTACCGATTTGTCCTAAAAGAACAGACCCTGGTAGAGGGTTGATGGAGTCCACAAGAGCCTCTCCAGCTCGGCTTCCATCTGGTCTAAACTCCTCATACCAAGGTTTTTCGGCAGGGGTTTGCATGTTTAAGGCCAGCTCGGGGTAGGCTTTCAGAAGGGCATCAACGTTACTGGAGCGCGTCCGCTGTTCGCCAGGTGCATCAGCTGTGCGCACATCTCCCAGTCCCAGTAAACCCGCAAGAGTGTTGTATCTGGTCGCGTTTTCAGAAGAAAACCCACTCCCTGGGCCTTGCCCGCCACCAAAAGAAAATCCAATTTCAGGGTTTTTGCTCATAGCTGCGTATAGTTGGTCATTTTTGGTAGAATATTGATTATAAAGGTCAATGCTCATTCCATTTTTAACGCTAGGGTCAATGTTTGGGTCGGCCCAGAGCTGCTTTGACATCGCAAGGTACTTTGCCTCATTATCCTTTATAGCCTGCTGAAGCCCAGCTTGAAGTCTAGCTTTTTCGCTTGTCTGAAAAGCTGAATCATCTGTCTGCTGTCGAGCCTGAGCTTGTTGAACCGCGTCTGCCGCAGATTGGTCAAGACGGGACAAGTCTCCGCGAATTGCGCCCTCAGCTTTCGCAAGCTCGGCTTGACGTTGGGTTTCTGCGTCCTGTTGAAGAGTCTTAGCCTGCTCTCCTAAACCGCCGACCTGCTGTTTTGCCGAACCAAGAGTTTTTTCAAGGTCGGATTTAAGGTTTCCAAAAGCGCCTGAGCCTCGAAGCAAAGCAGCGTCCAAAGCTCTGTTTCCGCGCGCAAGTGCCCTATTTGTAAAGCTTTCTGGGGATTTACCGAGAGTCTTGATATCGTTTTCTGCGCCTGAAAAATTAGCGGGATTCTCAAAGTCGCCAGAAAAAGCTTTCTTAAGAGCCTGGAACTCTCCAACCGCTGTTGGGTCACCCGAGGCCAGCTTGTCGACTTCACCCTCCTCGAATCGGTCTGAAAACGTGTTCGCGCCTTTAAAAGCTTCAAAAGCGTCATTGGCCTTTTTCTGCTGGGAGCTGACGTTTTCTTTGATTTTATTAACTTGAGAACCCGCAAATACGGCCTGGTCTGCACCTTTGTTTGCTTCATACTGCTGTTGGGCCACCGGAGCACCTTGGGAGGAGCCGGATGGAGGTGGTTTGGAGGATTGAGTAGGTTGGGCGGAGGAAGTCTGTCCACCTTGATTGGAAAGCTCCGAAGTTTGGGCAGAGTTTGGGTTAATCATCCCACCAAGAATGGAAAAATTACCCTTTTTCTGCTCTTCATCTTCGGGGTTAAACTGGTAGCCTGTGTTTACACTGACCATTTTTTACTCCTGCGGTTGACCAGGCGCAACTTGAGGTAAAGCGCCTGTTGCGATAAGTGAAAGGAAAGCTGGGTCTGAATTGCGCATAAGGTCGTAGTGCTCGGACAGGTGGTCAAGGACTGCTTGGATGATTCCTGACGCCTTTTCGTCACCTCCTGCCGCAAGCTTTCGTAACATGGGGTCATTTAGGATGTTTTTATGGGAGAGGATGTGCTCTCCATGATTATCGGTCACCAAAGCGGAAACCACCTCACCTTGGGCCAGACTGTCATTCTCAATCTCAATGAATTCTTGCTCGTTAGAGCTGTCTTCTACCAAAGTCTCAATATTCCCGTGCTCCAGAAAGTGGAGATACTTTTGGGCACTTGTGATTAAACCCTTTTCGAGCAGAGTGTTGGCCACGGTTTCCACGCCCGCACTCGTCTGGAGTAGAGGAGCTCGAACTCGCAGAGAGACTCTAGAAACATCCCCAACGTCATCGCCCACGAATTTTTGAACGGCGGAGGCTTTATTGACTCCAACCACAGAGATGATTTGCTCAAACTTTGCAAAAAACTTATAGATTTGAACCACTTTCCACATCGCGTGTTCGAGACAGATATTGTACGCTTTGGAAAACTGGTTCACGAGCTCAATGGCGTTCGCGGATAAGGTTGCCGCCATGGCTCCAGAGGTCACGTTTGGAGGGGGAGCTCCACGCAACGTGGCGTTGATGTTTGAGATTCTCATCATGCTTTCTGTGATCGCACCTGCGAATTTATAAACCTCCCCAGGAGTGGAAGGAAGTGCCAAAGGTTCGGGTTTACCCCCGCCTTGTGCCTCAGTCTTATAATCTAAGAATCGAATTCCGCCGATATCAAGCCGACTTAGATTGTTTCCACTTGGGTTTAGCATGGTCTGAAGGCCATACGCGGACACGTTGGATGAAGTAGTGCTGGTGGCCAAATCAAGAAGTTCCTGGAGAGGAACTAGGTCATTTAGGAATGAATAGCTGTGAATGGTTCCATGAACAGGCTCAGGTCGCATGGAGGACACAGTAAAGAACGGATAGGGGTTAAGTCCGTCGAACAGTATAACTTTTGGAGTTAGGAATGTCGCAAATCGGCCTTCAGTGAGGACTGGAGTCCGCTTATGCTCAAAGTCGTAAACCCAAACTTTGTCTGACTCTTCTCTGTCGTCGCCATTCACTTCGCAGGTTGGAACTTTAAGAATCTCCTCAGCCATTTGGGGATATTGAGTGGCTAGAGTGAACTTGTTCGCTTTATATCTCACCACAATCCAATCGGAGTCTTCAAGGCAAGTGGCCTCTGCATCAAGGAAAACATGCTGGGCTTCAACAACGGACAGCATTAGCGTTCCACTCATCACTCCTTTGCTAGGATTGTCGGGAGACGCTTGTACCACTCGTCCAGCTGATGCGTCCCAAACGGTGCGGAGAAAAGCCTCGCCATCCAACACACAGAGTTCCGCCAGTCGGTCGGCTTGAATCTCTAAGTTCTGGGATGTGATGACACTTTTGATGATTCCTGAAGCCAATCTGGTGTCGGAAAGAGAGTTGGTATCAGTGACTTGTGCGTGACACTCGAAATCCAATCGCTGTTTGGTGACCAGGCTTAAAAACTGGCGACAAAGAGAGCGCAACTGGTTGTCTTTGCCTTCAATGAGTTCACCGTGGGTACCGGAAGTGTCTAAAGATGAAGCAAAAGTTCCTGCGTCCAGAGCGGTATAATAGGCGCATCGATTCCTGTACCGAACTTTGGCCACGCCATTGCAATCCAGTGTCTGTTTCCGTGTGTCAATCTTGTCCATTACAATTTCGGCCAGCTTTCTAGGAGCTTCAGCCGCGAAGTAGTGAGTTCGCATGTTACCTCACAGTTTTGGTTGAGTTGATGATTCTACCTGTAAACCCGAATGCTTGCATTATTAAATCCTCTCCTGCAACAGAGTGCTGAATCTCGGCTTGAATAAAAGTACCACGGCTTTGGTTCAAAGGCACGTAGGTTCTTATGGTTTCGCTACCTTGGGTCTCAAAAATTGAAGTTGTGGACGCTCCTCCCCATGCAGCTCCCCAGTTGAATCCCCACCCGTTTCCTGTGTATTGGGTTGTCCAGGTTGTAGACTCTGAGGCTAACTGGTTATCGCACCTAAAGGAAAACGTCATCTTGCTTGTCAGCCCAGACCGCATGGTGACTTTAAATTCAGAAAAATGTTTCGCTTTGTTTACATCTCCGAGAGCTTGCGGTGCTGTTCTGGCCACGCTGGGAATAGATTTGTAAAATGTCCCTGTATCCGCTGCCGAGAGTCCATGAACGTCCAGACAAGTCACTGTCGGATAAGGAGTAGTTGTGGTGTCCACAGAGAGAACCTTGTTAATTGTGATGGAGCCTGTTTTGACGAAACAGTCCCCCACTGCAATGGAAGGTGCACCTGTAATGTTCAATTGGAATTGAGTTGTGGAGACAATAGAGTCCGCAGTTGCGGAATAGGAACGTCCTGTGTAATCCAAAGCATCGAAGGTTTTACGCTCCCTTAGGAACTCGTCATCGGAGGTTATTAAACAAAGTTTATCAGAACTTGGAGCCACGACACCACATACAAATTGCTCAGTTGAAGTTGACCAAGTTTGAGTCACAATATTGAAGATGTAAACAACTTCGGCCTCTGTCCCACCTGGGAGCAATGTGGTTAAGCGATATTGTCTCTCTGACTCGTACGCGACAGCGAATGTGCTGGCCGCAAGATTCGTGTTTCCAAGAATTGGCTGAATGATGTTTTCTATTTGTCGGGACACCACCTGAGCTCCCTGCTCCGTCAACGCCACAATGCCTTGATTGGAAAGGAAAAACACCTGGTTATTGAGCGCAACAGCCGAGTTAGCTGCCACGCAGTTCAAGGTTGCATCAATCTGAGTTACGGAAAAGTTGGAAGGGCCGTCACCTGTGACTTTCCATACACCATCGCCCTGTTTGAGAATGATTAGGGAATCCTGAAGCGGGATGAGCCTAAGCACTGCCGAACTGGAGTTTCCAATCAAAAGTCGGTTTGTCAGTGGGAATGCCTCAGGTTCTTGAGTCTTGGAAAAGGCAACCGAACCTGCGGCAACGTCGGGTTCCGAAGCCACCGTGACGCCGTTCAAGTCTGGGGAGAAAGCTGCTGGGGAGGAGCTTGCGAATGAGCCTGTGATGTTAAATGCCGTGGAGCCTGTCTTATAGAGCAATCGAATTTGTCCAGGAGAGTCATCGGGCCCTGAAATATAGAGCGCGTACACTGTTCCGCTACTGCGGCGGTTTATAGCCCTACAGAGTGATTTTGCCGTGTCTTCAATGGAAGTAGACACTGACACGCTTCCAGAGGGCGCCTTGAGCCTAAAATAAGACCGACTTCCTGCGCTGGTGCCTCCGTACTCCCAGGTTGTGGAAGTATTGGGCGTCGAGGCTGCGGAACCTCCTTCACTAGCAGGAGCTGAAGTTGTGGCTTCGTAGACTATGCCGTCGATGGTAATTGTGTTTCCGCCCGCAAAGGAGCCTGATAGTGTGGTGATTAAGGAGATGACTTTGGACTGCCTGCCTTCAATGTTTCCCAAAAATAGACAGTCTCTAAACACGGCCACATCTTTTGCCACAGGTGGTTCGAATGCCGCGGATTGGATTCCATTTTGATTGGGGTTGGTGTAAAGGTCGGCACCTCTGAAAATTTCATTGACCTCATCTGCGAACGTGATTGAAGACGTTCCAGGAGTCGCGGCCTCGTAAACCAGCTGACCATCATCACTCACTGAACCCACTGAAGTGGCAACCTGAGAGGTGCGATATATCTGGTAGAAAAAGGATGTGGAGGTCGCAATTCTGGAGGGTACAGTGATGCTCAAGGTAGGTTTGCGATAAACTCCCCATTCAAGTGAACCTGAAGTTGTCCCAGATGTGGAGCAGGTATAGGTAAAAGTGTTGGCGGTTACGGCGGTTACGACAAAATCTTCACCGTTTACGTACGCCGTCGCGGCTTCCGAAATGGTCACTAGGTCATTGACAGACAGGCCGTGTGCTGTGGACGTAATCACAATGCTGGTGGAGGCGGTCTGAGCCCAAGTAGCCGCAGTCAAAGGATTTGTTATCGTGGTGAGCTGGGATGGAGCGCCTACAACCTTATTTTCGTTTGCATCTGTACGACCAAACACAACGCGGTACCCCATTATTTTGTCTGGGCCTAAGATTCCTGCGTTGGCGGAGAGAGTAATTGCGGCATCAAGTCCAGGAGGGATTCCAGCCGTGAGCACGTCCGTTGTGGTCTCTAACTTCCAGATTCTGGTTTCGCCCGTGATATAGGCGTTTCCCGAGATTTGAGCGGCATGAGGTGTGTACGCCGTGCTGGCTGAAAAAGCTCCGCCATCTAAAGCACTTGGAATAACGTTGTCGGTGCTTCCAGTGGAAGGGTCAAGTTTGATTAACTTGGTTGGGCAGATGATGTAAAGGTAAGTTGTCCCGTATGGAAAGAGAGTTTTAGCACTGACGGGTAAAGCAGACACACTCATGTCGAGCTTTGCAAAACCTCTGGCTTTTCTCATAACGCCGTCTTGAGTGAAAACAACGTTTTGGGCCACTTCTAAGGCTCCGGGAGGCACTAGAGAAAAAGAGTTTGGCTGGTTATAGAGACCTTTAAAATCTCCAATATTTATCGAAACATTCCCCATGTTCCCCTCCGTAGACTCTTTCGTCCTGGGTGTAGAGCGCCCATGATAACTCTAGGCTCATCTGAAACTCTGGGTGACAGAACACCTTTTAAAAGCTCTGTCTTTTGTTTGATTTTCTGCTCAATGTGCTGCAAAAGCTCCACATCACCGAGAGCCTCGAGGAGACGAGCTTGCACCGCTAGCGCCAAAAGTGGACGAGCTTCTTTTGGAATTTGAAGCATGCAACTTTGACCTGCCACACAAACATAATCCCCAACTGTAAAGTCGCTTGCAATGTCTCCGCTCGCAAAGGAGAGTGTGGTGGATGCCACGTTGGTTACACTCTTTTCAAATGCCAATACCTGGCTCAAACCCTTTGCCGCCACCATGTCAACAGCGGTTCCGGTTGTGATCGTGGAGGGTAAAGCAGACACGGTCACGGTGGTCGAGGTTACGGCAGTCACGAGTCCAGCGCCTTCGACGAGAACGAGCTCACTGGGGGCACACTCATAAGTGAACTCTAATGTCCCGCTTGTCGGTGTGGGCACCAAAACCACCTTGTCGGCCTTGAAATAGAACGCCACAGGGTCACCGGTGTTTGGCGCTGGAGAGTAGTCGTGAACTTCAGAAGCATCAATGAGGGCCAGGGAGATGGGGTTTTCTACCGCCGTATCCCTAGAATACCGCAAATCTGTAATAGCTCCACCAATTGCTCTGAAGGGAATCTGGTAGCTGGCCTGACCTGAGGTAATTGAAGTGGTCGAGGAGTACAGGAAGTAGTCCTGTCGTAATCCCTTGATAAGTGGAACAATACGCGAAGATATCTCTTCATCAGCCATTGCAAGAATGTCCGCATCGGTAAACCTTCCTTGACTGGAGGGAGTCGAAATCCCTCGTTTAATTGACGTTAGTAAAGAATCCGAAGTGGTTATCATACCCACCTCACGCTAGTTTAGTGATGGAAATCTCAAGGCCACCTTTAGGAGGCTCTTTGCCTTCACACTCTTTGCACCCTTCACCTTTACAGTTGGCACACTTATCGCCATCCTGCTTAGGCTTTCGTGGAGGCAGCTCCTGCACGTTTGACCCGCCCGACGCCACCATTCCCTGTCTTGCTACTTTTTTTAGCTTTAGGAGCGCATTTTTCATCAATTCCTTGTCCATCTTTAATCTCCTGTACGAGTGATTTGTTTTTTAAAACGACACGTTCTGTAAACCCAGACCATACAACGATTCCGGGGTTAAGGTAAAAGCTAGTCTCTTCGCCATCGTATTCGCTCATGACACAAACGTGAGCTGACACTTCAAACACTTTGCCTGTCTCTTCGAAAACTGTCCAAGTTCTCAGACCTTCAAGCTTGGGTTTCTTTTTGTTTACGATTAATTGCATACGTCCTCACTGAAGCTGGTGTTCGTCGGTCGATTCAAGGTAGAAGTCTGCAATGATTCCCAGCACTTCGTCAAGTCTTTCTGGGTCGTTGCGCAGTATTTCGGACAGTTCTGGGGGTAGTTCTATTAATATAGGTTGCATGCTGTTTCCTTCTTTGTCTTCTTTAAATCCCCCCGAGCAACCGCAGCTTTCAAAACTTTTACTGCTACCTTACTCGCTGCTAATAACTGAGGAGTCTCCTCACGAACAGAGTCTTTTACTACAGACACAACGACTCCTCCTTTTCTGATGGCATTCGGGTTCATTTTAGGGGTTCTCCAGTGCTTCTATCCGTGCTTGTAGTGCGTCGTTTTTAGCTGAAAGCTCTTGTATTGCCTTAACTAAAATTGCAGTGGATTCTGGGCCACCAATAGAGACGGCCTTAATGTTTTCGAAACCTTTCACTGTGTCATTTGTCGTCTTAACAAGTTCGGGGAAAACCAGCTCAAGCTCTTGTGCAATAAACCCAGATTTAGCTAATTGGTAGTCTTCATACTTAGCTTCCCACGATGTAGGATTTAAACTACAAACTTTGTCTAACATGGGTCCAAGAGGTATGATGTTCTTCTTTAGTCTGATATCTGAGGTTTGAATCGTGGTGTTAACGGCGTAGAGAGCAGCCCATCGCTTAACTCCGTCTCCCATGTTGTAGGTATTGTCCGTCCCAGGTCTGCAACGTCCGTAAAACTCGTTGGCGGTGGTGGAATCTACAGTCCCTGCCTTGCCGATTGTAGTTGTACCTGTTTGAGTTATAGACAGCAGCGTACCTGTACCCGCGTTGTCTAATACTCTCATCGTTCCAGAATTGTTGTCTATTTGAAAGACGTTACTCGAGCCTGTGGTATCCGCCCACCAGGACATAGATGAACCTGTGGACTTTTTAAGGATTAGGTTTTGTCCGGACGTGGTGGTTAGAGAAGCCGTTCCTGCGTCCGTTTGGCTGAAGTTTTCTGTGTTACTCGTGCTGTAGAAAGCAAGCCCTGAGGTTCCTCCCCTTAGTCTAAGCGCATTTGAAGCTACGTACATGGTGTTGTTAGCCGCTGTTCCGCCTGTGGCCGTGAAAGATGCCGCTGAGACTTGGTTGGAGTCATCCACGGTTGCACCTGAGTTTTGGATGAGCTTTCCAGTTGTGGAGTCGAAACGGGCAATGGCGTTGTCGGTGGAGGAAGCGGGGCCTACGACGTCACCTGAGCCCGCTGTAGCATATTCTAACGCCGTAGCACCTGCGTTCACTCTGAGGACTTGCAGTGCTGAACCAAGTGCCGTGAGGCCTGTTCCTCCACGTGCTACGGTCAAAGTTCCTGTGGTTCCAGCCACGATTGGAAGTCCTGTGCAGTTTGTCAGAGTCCCAGACGTCGGTGTTCCTAGGGCTGGAGTGACAAGGGTCGGTGAGGTTAAGGTCCCACCGGAAGCAGCAGCTTTGGAATCTATCTGTGTTTGTATGGCGCTCGTGACGCCGTCTAAGTAGCCGAACTCCGTGTTACTGACACTCCCACCCCCAATCTTGGTGGCATTAATGGAAGCGCCTAGGTATTCTGCAATCACTTTCCACTCTGTCCCATTGAACTGGAAGATTGCAACTTGTTTATTGGACGCCATAACGTAGGTGGACGCGCCATTGATGGTCTGGGAGCTTGAGCCTTGCACCGTAATGTTATAGGTCGCGGAATCTCCATTTCCGTCGATTATACAGAACATCTGCCCACTTGCGCCCACAGGGAGAGT
>JAAOEI010000357.1_pt1 | contig 17896 bp, 26 predicted proteins | sample 7059261 | NCBI WGS metagenome assembly JAAOEI01 (sample SAMN14008812, study PRJNA610033) | viral metagenome | isolation source: viral particles filtered from seawater | place: China: Hangzhou Bay, Yangshan Deep Water Harbour | collected 2017-10-31
CGGGGCACACGTCCTCCGCCGCGGCCTCCGGGCTGGCAATCTCAGCCATGCGGGCGCGTATGAAGTCGAAGTCGTCGGCAATGGGCTTGGGCATGGTCATTCGTCCTCATCGTCGGCCGGCGGCGCGCACAGGATCCAGCCCGCGAATTTCCCGAAAAAGATTGTCAGGAAAAATGCGAGCCAGTGGCCGGTGGCGACGAACCAGATGGCGGGGAGCAGCGTCAGCCACGCCAGGAAAGCCAGAATGAACAGGCCGGCAACGTAGTCGTGCAGGTAGTCGTCCTGGTGGTTGGTCATGTCGTGTCCTCACTCGAAAAGGTTGCGATCAGCGCCCCAGGTCCCTATGTCACTGCCACCTGGAGCGCGGGTCCGGTCGGTCACCGCGCTTCTGCCGGAAGATGGTCGTGCTTCTTGCCGGTGCTGACAGTAGGGGTCACTGAATGGCTGGGGCGCTCTCTCCCCGTAGCGCCCTGGCCATTTTGGTTTTTGCCCCTCGGCCCCCACCTCCCGCTGCGGTTCCAGCGACCTGAGCGCCAGGCCGGCGGCGGGTTCTTCTCAATGGCCCGGGCCAACGCCTCCACCCACGCCAGGATGTCGGGCTGCGGTTCGACGTTCCCGTTGCACCAGTGGGCAATGGCGTGCGGGCTCATCTTGGCCAGGCGGGCCAGCGCCGATTTGGTCATGCCGGCGCGGTGCAGCGCGCTCGCCATCGGGGTCAGTCCCATATGCTTTTCTCCGCCGGTGCGGTGGCGTCCTGGTCGGCCGCGCTCAGCCTGCGTTCCCGGGCAATGCGTAGCCTCTCCGCCGCCTCGGCCTTCTGCTCGTCCGTCAGGGTGCGGGGGTCGCGGAAGGGGTCAGATCCCATGCGGAAGGGCCAGAGGGGGCACGCGCCGTTCGCGCAAAGCAGCACCTCCTTCGGCTGCCCGCACATGCAGGTCTCGACGCAGTAGCGGCGGATGGCGTCGCCCCGGCTGATGCGCTTGAACCCACGGGCGGCCATGTCCTCGGGCCCCAGGTCCCGGGGGTCGATGGGGGTGTCATGGGTCATGTGATTCTCCGAAGCGTCGTCACCGACACCCACGGGTTGGAGTTCCATGCGTCGGGGCCGTTAATCTTTTCCCATAGGTTCCCGAAAGCCGATCGCGCCGAACCAAGACACTGGTCCGCCGATGTTGTCGCGTCCCACATCCATCCATTGCGCTGCGGGTGGTGTTCTTCGGGCGCGGGACAGTCTCCCGGGTCGCGTGGAGGCCCCCCTTGATGGAAACACTGCCGCCCATAGTCGGTGAAAAAACAGCCCTCCGCGACCGCATCCCCCTCGCTGATATCGTGCAGCCGCTCCACCCGCACCGCCTCCACCTCCATCGTGATCCGGCTGGCCCAGCGGGGCATGTGGATGGAGGGGCGCCAGCGGACGATGGTTTCTGACGGGTATGGCTTGTCGAAGCCGTGACGGTCGCACTCCGCTTCGTATCCGCTTGCGCGATAGAGCAGGAAGCCGGGGTCAGTTGTGCCGACAAGCGCGAACCCCTCGCGCACCCACAGGCGATCCCCCGGCGCCCATCGCAGGCTCAGCAGTGTGTCCCCGACTTCGCCATGCCCAGACACCCACCATTCGCCGGTATCGTCGTCCTGCCACGCGGTATGCCCTTGCGGTTGCGGCTTCAACACACTCCGTGTTTGGGTTTTGCGCCCGTCGAGCAACGCCCGCACCATTGGGGCAGAGAACAGAATGGGATGCTCGCTCACGCTTTACCTCCAGCCGCCCGGATCATGCCGGCGGTCACGACGACGCCCGTGCCGCCCGTGTTGTCGATTGCCTCAATCACCGCCGTATCGTCCGGCAGGCGCCCGTCCGGGTCGTGCGAAGCGAGGTAGGCGGACATGGCGAGGCACAGGACTTCCATGGCCTTGAAGCGGTCTTCGCTCATCGCCCATCCCCCTCGTGCCGCGCCTCGATGCGGAGCAGTCGCGTAAACGCCGCCTCCAGCACCCGCACCCGGTCGTGGTCCGCCAGTTCCGGGCGGCTGTGCGCGCTGCCGGCCCATACCGTCAGGAGATCCCGCAGGCTGTCCGTGTCCTGGACGGCCAGAATGATGTCCTGCGCCGCGGCGATGCTCACCGGATCACGGGTGGCTGCCGCCTTTGTCATGGTCGTGCTCATGGTCTACTCCGGTAGGGTGCGAGTGAGAGGGGCGACGTAGCTGTCAGACACGCGCCCTCGGCTGGCGGCGCCGCGCTGCTGCTGGTAGGCCTCAAGCCTGGGGTCCGGCATCTTCATCACCGACATGCTGAACGGCTGTGACGGCGCGGCCGGGTCACGCTGGCGCTGCGGCCGGGGCACGGGCTTGCTGGCCGCCAGTTCCGCCGCCCGACGCTCCTGTTCCATGCGCAGGATGTCGAGCCGCTGCTGATCAGCCAGGAACAGTTCGGTCAGCCGGTTGCGCTTCTCCGCAATCCGCCGGTGCTCCTCGGCCGAAATCAGGAGCGCCATCGACGTCGCCACCCGCTTCCGCTCGGCCTTCTTGCGCTCAGCCCGCCTGGCCTTCTCGGCGGCGAGGTGCTCGGCGCGTTGCTCTCGGTCCTTCTTTCTCGCCGCGGCGGCGTCGGCCCGCTTCTTGGCCCGTGCCTGCTCGGCGTCCAAACCGCCCCGGGCGGCATTGCGTTGCTCAGCCAAGGCAGCGTTCCTTTCTCGCATGACGAGAACCGCGTCCCGTCGCGTGGCTTCGATCGCTTCAGGAGGGCGCTTCTTGCCGGTCATGATCTTGGCATAGGCAGCGGCTTGACCGGAATTGATTGGGAGTCCGATCATCCGGTTCAGCGCGCCAAGCAGTTCCCGGGCCGGCATGGCGGTGGGCCAGTGAAGGCGCAGAAACTCTCGCCGCTCGGTCGACCACCGATTTTCTGGGTCTGGCGGGACGTATTCGTTGAAGGAATGGTTCATGGCGTACCCCGTCGTGCGAAAGTGGTAGGGGGAAGTCAGAATGTCCCGTTGCGCAGCGCCGCACACAAGTCGACCCCAAGCGGGGTCAACTGCCAGATCGGCGCAACGTCATCGCTGTCGGTGGTGAGCATCACCAGTGAGACATACGTGTTGGTCGCAATGCGACGCTTCTTCATGCCCACAAACACGCCCATGTCAGGCCTGGACAGGCATCGAATGTCGATGCCGGCGCTGGGCGTTTCCGTCAGCAGCCGCAACTCGGGGATGCTCAGCCCATGCACGAGGAACTGGAGCACGGCTTGCCTGACCATGGCCTCAAGTTGAGGGCCGGTCAGTGCGCGCCGGGGGCGATTGCTCATGGCCAGAACCCTCCCATCCAGAGGACCCAGGCTATGGCGACCCAAATCAGAATGTCCAATCCCTGGTATTTTCCATTTTCCCCGATGGTGAGAAGGATTGCCAAGGCGACAACGCCAATCATGACCCACTGCGGCCATGCCCACGCGCTCACGCCCCCTTGCTCCAATCGCGCTCGATCTTGCGCAGGAAGTTGGACCCGGCTCCGGTGACGGTGACGTTCATCTGGCGATGGTCTGTCTTCACTCGTTCCGTTTTCAAGAAGCCGCGCTTGATCATGCGAGCCAGGAAGCGGGACGTGGTTGGGCCGCTCATCCCCAAGGCTGCCGCAATAACGCGCGGGTGGCGCCATGCGGGATTGGCTTTGATCAGGAGCAGTCGGGCGATATCCTCGATTTGTCCCGTCAGTTTCATGCGGGCCAGCCGCAAGATAACCTGTTCGATCGTCATGGTGGTGTCAGACATGCGTTTCTCCTTTGCGCCCGGACATAATGGGGCAATCCATTCGACAATGAAAGAACAAAATACCGTTCCGGCAAGAATTGTAATTGGAGGTGCCTGATGGCCGCGTCCCCCAAGCGCAAATCGCCCACGCCCGTCTCCGCTGCGGCGCAGGCCAAGGCCAAACAGCAGGCTGAGGTCGATGAAATCCTCAACAAGCTGACGGACAAGGAGCTTCTGTTCGCGCGCATCTACGTGAAGACCGGGGTGGGCTACCGCGCCTACATGGACGCCAACCCAGGTGTCACGAAGTCGAGCGCAACGGCGGCGTTTTGGAAGGTCAAGCAGCGCCCGCACGTCGCCGCGGCCATCGCGTTCATGCAGAAGAACCCCCTCATATCGGGGGTCGATGACGTCCAGATCGCCACGCTGCAGGACCGGCTACAGCGCCGCGCCGAAATCGCGCTGACGACTGATTCACTTACCGCCCTTGAGCGCGTCATGGTCGACGGCGTGACGCGCGAAGGCGTCATCAAGGAACTGGCCAAGATCGCTTTCGCTCCTACAAGCGATCAGCACGTCCGGGTGGCGGACAAGCGCCAGGCTCTCGGCACGCTGGCCCAGATCATGGGCATGGTGGTGGAACAGCGGCACGTCCGCATGGTGAAGTCGATCGAGGACCTGTCCGACGTCGAGTTGAAGGCGATCGTGCAAGGCGCTCAGCAGAAGACCATCAACGGCGAAGCGGTCGATATCAGCTAGGAGCGCCCCTCATGTCCAAGATCACGGCCCAGATGCTCAAGGCGGCCAAGCAGGAACTGCGGCGGCGGGAGGAACGGGCGGCGCTCAAGGCCGATTGCGAAAAGGATCTGATGGCTTTCGTTGAAGCCTTCTGGCCCGTCGTCGAGCCCGCCACCCCCCTTATCAAGGGGTGGGTGCTGGAGGCAATGTGCGACATTCTGATGGCGGCGGCAGACGGCCATATCCGGCGCCTTTGTCTCAACGTCCCTCCGGGCTCAATGAAGTCGACGTTGCTCAATGTCTTCTTCCCCGCATGGCTCTGGGGAGCGCAGAACAAGCCGCACCTGCGGTTCATCAGCGCGTCCTATTCGACCATGATCCCCGAGCGCGACAACTCCAGGCTGCTGCGCGTGTTGCAGTCCGACCTGTACCGGCAGTTCTGGGGCGACCGGGTGCAGATCGTGCGCGAAGGCGTGGGCCTGATCGAGACATCTACCACCGGCTCCAAGCGCGTGGTCAGCACGGACGGTGGCACCACCGGACACCGGGCGGACTTCCTGCTTTTGGATGACATCAACAACCCCACAAACGTAGAAAGCGACACAGTGCGTCATGCCACCAATCACTGGTTGCGTGAGGTTATGCCGGACCGCCTAAATGACTTGAAACGATCGGTCATTATCAACATCCAGCAGCGGACGCACGAGCAGGACGCAACCGGAACGCTTCTACAGTTCGGGTATCTGCACGTCGTTATCCCGCTGGAGTTCGATCCCAGTCGGTTCCAGCACGTCGTTCTGCGGCGCAACAAGGCGGGGGAGGCAACGCAGGTGTGGGCGGATCCTCGCGGCCTGGACCAGGACGGGAACGAACTGCCGGGCTTGGTCGAGAAAGCGCATGGAGGATTGGAGGCGGCGCCCGGCAGTCCCATGGCGCGGGCAGAGGGGACGCTGTGTTGGCCCGAGCGTTATCCCGAGGACGAAATGGAAAAGATGAGGAATATCAAAGGCCCATATGCGTGGGCAGCCCAGTATCTTCAGCTTCCCACCGTTCGTGGGGGTGCCATTATCAGGCGCGAATGGTGGCGCCGGTGGCGCGGTATGGTTCTGCCCGAGTTCGGTACCATCATTGCGAGCCTAGACACCGCCATTAAGGAGGGGACCGAGAACGACTACAATGCCCTGACCATTCTGGGCGCCTTTGCGGACGATGAAGGGGCGCCGCAGTTCATGCTGGCGGATGCGTGGCGCGTTCGAACAAACCTTGCGGACCTTGTGCGAATGGTCGGGGACGCCTGCCGGAAGCACAACGTCGACTACCTCCTGATCGAGGACAAGGCCCGCGGTCACGACGTCGCGGCCGAGATTCGACGCCTTTACGCCACTGCTCCGTGGGACACCCAACTGCTCAAGATCGGGGGCGGCCGATACGCGCAGGACAAGGTAACCCGCGTCATGGCCATCACGCCCATGTTCTCAGGCCCGGTGCGCAAGGACCCGGCGACCGGCATGGACATATGGGACGGGGGCATGGTGTGGGCGCCTGAGACTGATTGGGCCGAGGAAGTGATCGCAGAAACCACATCGTTCCCTCGCGGCGCGCATGACGATTACGTCGACTGCCTCGGGCAGATGCTGCTGTGGGCGCGTAAGACGGGCTTGGCCATCACCAAGGCCGAGTTCCGCGAAGCCGAGGATGAGGCAATGCAATACCAGCGCCCGGTGGGCGTCCCCTATGCAATCCACGGGCCGGTCGATGCGTGATGGTTTGATGCGTGCCTAATTTTTGGCTACAACGCAGGGCGAAGCGGAGAACCCCATGAGCGACGTGATCGTTGCCCCTCGCGAGCGCCCTGGCCCTTCCATGGCGCACATCCTCGAAATCCCCGGTCGCGCTCCGGTGGGCGCCGGTGGCGTGGAAATCGTCGATGAAGATGATCCGCCCCCGTCCGTGGTCATTGAGACCGATGACGTCGCTATCACCGTCACACAGGACGACATGATCGGCGGCCTCGGCGCCGGCGCGGAGGAAATCGAGCGCGAGAAGTTCGACGAGAACCTGGCCGACAAGATGGACGACGGCGCCCTTGCCGTCCTGTCCGAGTTCCTGATCCAGGGCGTCGAGGACGATCTGCGCTCTCGGGTTGATTGGGAGGACACCGCCAACAAGGTGGCCGACTACCTGGGGGTGAAGATCGAGGAACCCACGACCACCGTGACCGTCGACGGCACTGTCTGCAAGATGGTGGCCACCTGCATGATCGAAGCAGCGGTCAAACTGTGGGGTGTCGCCCGGGCTGAATTGCTCCCCGCCAACGGGCCGGTGCGGGTGAAGCGCGATACCGCCGCCGCCGCCGGCCGCCGGGCCGCGCGCGACATGGGCGCCCCTGGCCTGACGTCCCCATCTCCCACGCCCGGTGGCTTGGCCACGCTGCTACCCGAGGCAGAAGAAGACCTGGATGCGGGGGATGACGCGCTGGCGGATGCCCTCCAGCAGGACATGAACCATTTTCTGACCCGGACGGACCGGGAGTACTATCCCGACTTCAGCCGCATGCTGTTCAGCCGCATCCTGATCGGCAACGCTTTCCGCAAGGTCTATCGCTGCCCCATCCGCCGGCGCCCGGCCTCGGTATGGGTGCGGGCGCAGGATCTGATCGTCTCCCCCGACTGCACCCACCTGAGCGGGGCAAGCCGCATCACCGAGCGCATCCGCATGTCGCAGGGCACGATGCGCCGCCTTCAAAAGACGGGGCACTATCGCGACATCGACCTGATCCAGCCCCTGGGGGAGCCCACGGCCACGGAACGCGCGGTTGCGGACAGCGAGGGTATCGACCCGACGCCCAAGCAGCCGTGGGACGCGGATCATCAGGTCTACGAGTGCTACGTTGAACTGGACAGCCGCAGTTTCCCGGGCTCCATGGGCGACATGGACGTGCTGGATCGGGACGAAGAAGGCCACGTCCCCGGCTACCCGCTGCCCTACCGGGTCTCCATCGACAAGGACAGCCGGCAGGTGCTGGAGGTGCGGCGGAACTGGCGCCGCGGTGATCGCGATTACCGCCCGCGCCGGCGCTATGTGAAGTACGGGTCCATCCCCGGCTTGGGCTTCTACGACTATGGCCTGATCCACCTGGTCGGGAACCCGACGCTCTACGCTTCCATGCTCCAGCGCGCGATGACGGACGCGACGCTCTACGCGAACTTCCCGGGCGGCATCTGGCTGCAGAATGGGGCTCGCAATCCGCAAACCGTGATTCGGCCGAACCCTGGCCAGTGGATCGGGGTGAACGGCAACGGCGCGACCAAGGCGCAGGACATCTTCATGCCGCTTCCCTACCGCGCGCCGGGAGCGGAGGAAATGGCGCTGCTCACGAAGATGGAGGGGGACGTCAGCCGCATTGCGGGCATCGTGTCGTTGCCCCTCGGGGAAGCCGGCCTGTCCAACGTGCCTGTCGGCACCATCATGTCCTACATGGAGCAGGTCACCCAGGTCCCGGGCGCCATCCACAAGGACGATCACATCTCGCAGGCGGACGAGTTTGAGTTGTTGCGGGAACTGTTCGCGGAGGACCCCGAAGCGTTGTGGCGCGGCCGGAAGTCGCCGGCCCGGCGCTGGGCGGTGCGTCAGGAAATCGAGGACCGCGACCTGATCCCGGCGGCCGATCCCAACGTGCCGTCGCAGCAGCATCGCATCATGCGCACCCAGGCGCTGGTGGCCGCGTCTGGCTCGCCGCAATTCCAGGGCATCGCCAATCAGCGGGGCATCTGGGCGAACGTGCTGAAGGTGCTGGGGATAGAAAACCCGGAAGAACTGACGGTCCCGCCGACGCCGCCCGGACCGCCTGCGCCCGACCCGAAACTCATGGCCGCGCATATCAAGGCGCAGACCGAGAAGGAAAAGGGTGCCCAGCGCATGCAAGCCGAGGCGCTAAAGCACCAGGGCGATATGAAGGAATTGGAACTCAAGGGCCAGGACAACGCGGCGAACCGGCAGGCGGAACTGACCAAGGTGGCGGCACAAGCCGGCGTCGAGGAAATGCGCGTGAACGCCGAGGCCGCGCGCGATGCGGCCAAGCGCATGCACGAGACCGTGAACGCCACGGCCGATCGCACCCTGGAACAGGCGCAGCACCGGGATCAGATGCAGGAGGCGCGGGCCGCGCGATTCACGCAGGCGTTCGCTGAAACACCGAAGGACAACGGCTGATGGTCGCCTACACCCCGAACAAGGGCTATTCGCTCCCCACGGTCGCCGGCGACATGAACCAGTGGGGGGTGCTTCTGAACCAGGGGACGTCCATCCTCGACAACAACATGGGCGGCCAGTCCGTGGTCAACGTCGCCGGCGCGGCGGACGTGACGGCAACGTCGGCGCAAGCGCAAAACCTGGTGCAGTCCCTGACCGGCTTGCTGACGGGCAATATCTCCTACCTGCTGCCGAATGTCGGGTCCTTCTACATCATCAACAACGCCACGACCGGCGCCTTCACGGTGACGATCAAGACCACGGCGGGCGGCTCAGTCGGTCCAATCGTGCCGCAGAACACGCAGCTTGCGGTCTATTCTCGCGGCGGCAACGTCTGGATCATGGACGGCGGGGCGACCAGCGGCACCATCAACGCCCGCACATTCCGGGGTGCGGTCACGATCGAGTCTGGTGGTCTGACCGTCAACGCCGGGGGCGCCACCATTGTCGGCAACAGCGGCATCACGGGCGCCCTGACGGTTTCGACGCCGGCCACGTCCGGCAATCAGGTGGTGAACTATTCGCAGTTCACGCCCACGTTCGGGTCTCGCACCCTCACGATGCTGCTCCCGGGCGGCGTGCGCCGGCAGAGCGGATCAACGCTGGTGAACACGGACGGCTCGGGGAATGCGACCATCAACTTCCCCACCGTGTTCGGCGCCGCTGATCCCACCGTGGTTGTGCAGAACGGGGACGCGACCCTGACCCAAAGCCCGGTCTATCTAATCGGGCAGAATGCCACCCTGTTTCAGGTGAATTGCCCCCTGCGCCTCAGTTCCACCTATCGTGTAAACTGGACTGCGGACGGCGCGGCCTGATGATTCAGTCCAGGCTCCCCCGGTGGCCTGATCGCGGCTTTGTTGCATGCAAGCCGTATTTGCGTATCCTGACGCCAGCGGAGACCGGCGGCGCCGGCTTCAAACTCGTTCTCATGGAAGGAACGGAACATGTCGAAATGCCCAACGCCGGCCGAACGCGCGCGCTCGATGTTGAGGGCGAGCGGCTATGCGACTGGTGGCGACGTCAAACAGGACAAGGCCATGGTCCGGTCGGCGGTCCGCCAGCATGAAACCGCGCAGCATGGCGGGAAGCACACGCCGCTGAAGCTGGCTCGCGGCGGATCGGTCAAGAAGCCATCGACCACGGTGAACGTGATCGTGGCCCCGAGTGGCGCGTCGAACGATGCGCAGTCCCTGCGCGGTTCCATGCAGCGAGGCATGCACGCCGCCCCGATGGGCGCCGGCGCTTCTCCCATGGCTTCCCCGATGGCGCCCCCGCCGCCGGCCGCGCCGCCCATGAACCTGGGTGGACCGCCCCTCGGCATGCAGCCCAAGCCGCTCGGCATGGGAGCCCCTGGCGGCCCGCAGTTCAAGCGCGGCGGCAAGATCCCCGAGACGGTGAAGGTCAAGGCGCATGAGCGCCGGCGCGCTGGCGGTGCCGTATGATCGTCGTGGTGTCCGAGCCCATCATTCGGGACCTGATGGTGAACATTGCCTCCAGCCTGCATACCGTGGCGAGCGTCGACGGGCGGAAACTGGCGCCCAAAACCATCAGCGAAACGGCACTGCGCTCGGCCGCGCTCCTTGCGCTCCAGGTGGCGTACGGCGAAACCGTGGTGTCCTCCAGCGAGCGGCTGGTGATGCCCGATGAGCCGGAACTGCATGGCATCCTGGTTCGGGCGCGTCGCTGATGTCGATGGACAGCCTGCGGAACACAGTCCGTCATGTGCTCGAAGATCGTGAGAAAGGCCTGGTCGAAGGGCTCACGACCCGACAGAACGACCCTGCTTCCGTGATGCACACGGCAATCGGGGAAATTGCGGGGATCCGTTGGGCGCTCAAGGTGCTCGACGAAACCTACCGAGAACTCAACTGAAAAGGTGATTGATGGGAGACCAAAGTTTCCTTCTGGAATGGCACCACGACGACTACGAACTGGCCAAGCAGCACATCTACCAGCAGCTTGGGAACTACCACGAAGAACTGGAACTCTGGGGCCGCTCGGTCCTGATCGCGGTCTACATCCGCCCCCTGGTGAAGCCGGGCTCCGTCATCCAGTCCACCACGCAGCAGCAGAAAGAGGACCAATTCCAGGGCAAGGTCGGCATGGTCCTGGCCATAGGCCCTGATGCGTTCAAAGGCGAGCAGTCCTGGATCAAGGCGCAGTTCGGTGGCGTCGAATACGCCCCGCGTCTGGGCGACTGGCTGTTCTGCTCGGCCAACGACGGCATCACCATCCAGATGGTTGGGTCCGGTGGCGAGCGCGTAAAGGGCACGCTGCCCGGGCGGCGGGAGCCGGAAGACCTGTATCCCTTCTCGGGCTGGTGCTGCCGCATCATCCGCGATGACCTGTTCATCGGCCGGGTGAAGAACCCACACATGGTCGTCTGATGACCGACGAAGCACCCCCGGTTCTGGCCGACTACATCGCGGCCCATTACCGGGCGCGTGTCGGGCGCAAGCCCAACCCCGCTCATCTCGGGTATCTGGCGGCCTTTGCAGCGCGCCCCGAACTGTTGGCCGAGGCGCGGGCCGAGTTGGCAGCCCTGGCGCCAACCAACGACCCCCGAGACCCAAGCCAGCGCGATGCCGAACGCCGCGCCCGATACGAGACCCTGAAGGGAATGATCGAGACCTATGAAGGACAGGCATGATGCCCAGCGACACCATTGAAATCGTCGACGACGACGGCCAGACGGGAGGCATTCTGACGGGCGGCGGCGAAAGCACCGCACCGCGGCGCGCGCAGCGTCCCGAGCCTGCCGCCATCGTGAACGACGATATCGACCTGAACGGCGACGACGCCGCCGGCGCACTGGCCCAAAGCCAGAAGGCGCTCAAGGACCATGAGGCGACTGCCAGGCGGGAGCGCGCCGAGCGTGTCGCGGCGCAGCGCCAGGCCGAGGACCTGCGGCGTCAGCTTCAGGAGACGCAGGCCAGCCGTGTCGAGGATCGGGCAGCCGCCCTCAAGGCCGAACTGGATGCCGCCAAAACGGCGCGTGATGCAGCCTCTGCCGCCTACCGGGCCGCGCGAGAGGCGGGGGATCTGGACGGCGAACAGGCGGCGATCGAGCTTCTGACTGCGGCGAACGTCAATATCCGGCAGGGCGAGGCCGATCTGGCCCGACACGGGGCCGCGCCAAGGGCCGATGGTGGGGCGACCGCACCGACGCCGCAGCAGCCGCCGGCACAGAAGTTCACCCCCGAAACGCAGGCCTGGATCGACGCCCATCCGCAGTTCCTGACGGACCCGGCCTTCCGGGCCGCCTGCGCCGGCGCTGATCAACTCGCGCGCGCCCGAGGGCTCCAGGTCGATACCCCGGAGTACTTTCGCTACGTGGAGCGCACCATCGCCCGGGAACTGAACGGCGAGCGGGACACACAGCAGGAGAATCGCATGGACCGTGGAAATTCGGGTGCGCCCCCGTCGCGCGGAAGCGGCAACGGTCCCGGCACCCGCATCGTGCAGACCGACATTGGCCACATGCGCGTGACGCCCGGGCCCAACGGCAAGCTGTCCATCGCCTTTCCTGACGCGCGCGAGCGTGCGGACTTTGAGGAAGCCGCCAGGATCTGCGGCATGAAGCTGACGGATTACTGCCTGGAACAGGTCAAGATCGACGAGGACCGCAGACGGGGCCGACCCACGGGTCTGGTGACCGGCGAGAGCCGGCGATAACAGGAAGGCAAGATCATGTCTGGCACCAATCAAGACGACGATGACGACAACGCCGGCCCGGAAATCACCTTCGGTGACATGGACCCGGATGATGCCGCCCCCCTGCCGCAAGCGACGGCAGCCGCCGCGACCGATGATGATGACCCCGCGCCCGAGGCGCCCCAACTTTTCCGGCGCACCACGCGCACGCTGCCCCCTGGGCTGGTCGCCTACCATGCGCAGCAGAAGGCGCTGCGTGACCAGCAGTTGCGTGAGGCGGAGGAACGCACTGCCGCTGACGTGCGCAAGGCATCATCCCGCTCGGCGGCCAGCGACCCCAACGGCCGGGCCGCGCCGGCCCGTGAGCAGTATGCCTATGAGGCCAATCAGGACCCCCGTGAATCCGCCCGCGAGCAACCCCGCGTGCGCCGCTACCGTGGTGATGACCAGATCGGCCTTGGCCACCTGCCGCGCCATCGCATGAAGCCGGGCTGGTCGTATGAGTTCAAGGCGGTTCGCGTGCTGAATGAGCCGGTCGACCCGTCCGTCATCGCCCGCGTTCATCAGCAGGGGTGGCAGCGCGAGAAGGCCCGTGACTGGCCCGAACTGGTGCCCCCCGAGTGGGACCGCGACTACGTGGAGATGGACGGCCAGATCCTCTACAGCCGCCCCATGCACCTGACGCAGGAAGCGGCGCAGGAAGATCATGAGCGCGCCGTCCAGCAGCGTTCCGCCTACACCCAGGGCGCCGCCAGCGGTCGCAACCTGCGCAACGGCAGCGGCATCCCCCAGCAAAAGGGCATCGAAGTCGTCAACCTCAGCCTGGACATCCAGGAGGAAGTCGGGTCCGCCCGATAACCGTCTCGTGCAACGGGATTGAACCACCGAAAGAAAGTGCGTAAGGTCCCGTTGCCCACGGCCATTCTGGCGTAGGCTTTCTCAATCAAGCGCGCGCCCCGGAGATTCGCTCGGGCTGGCGGCTTCTCGTGAAAGCCACCAGACAATGCCAACAAACGTCTTGGCGCCCCGTGGTCTTCAGTACAGCCGCAACAACTTCGCGGCCGCGCCGAACTACCAGGGCAACCTCTACCACATCAAGGCCGCCTACGCTTCGTCGATTGCCATTGGCGACGTGGTGAAGACCGGGACCGCCGGGGATCTTGGCTACGTGGTCCTCGCCACGTCGGCCGACACCAGCATCCTCGGCGTCTTCGGCGGCGTGCTGCCCTTCTACAGCCCCACCCTCCAGCTGACCTACCACGGCAACAACGGAAGCTGGGTCGCCAGCACCGCGGCGAACGCGCCCGTTCCCTGCCTCGTGGTCTCCGATCCCGGCGCCGAGTTCATCGCGCAGGTGAACGGCGGGGTCTACGACGAGTCGTGGCGCGGCAAGAACATCGGCTTCGCAAACGCCTCCAACGGCGCCCCGAACTTCGCCGGTCAGTCCACCCTGGTTCTCGACTACGCCTCGCTGGACACCACCAACACGCTGCCCTTCCGTGTTCTCGGCGTCGCCGGGCTGCCGGGCAGTGCGATGGACCCGACCGGCACCTATCCGTGGATCATCGTGAAGATGAACACCGCGGAAGTCCTGAACCCAACCGGCATCTGATCGGAGACCCTAGAGATGGCCATTACATCCTCTCAGATCCCCGGCGCGTTGCTGCCGGGTGCCCGCAAGATCGCTGGCATGTACAACGACATCCCGACGCAGTGGTCCCTGATCTATGCCACCGGCTCGTCGCACATGGAGGCGGAGCGCACGATCCACATGCGCTACCTGCCGCTGCCCGAACTCAAGCAGCAGGGCACCCCCACCACGTTCGACAACGGCGCCGGACAGCGGTTCACCTACAACCACATCCACGTCGCGTTCGGCCTCGGCTACTCGTTCACCCGCGAGGCCATGGACGACAACCTCTACAAGTCCGCCTTCAATCCCGCGAACCTGGGCCTGGTGTCCTCCTTCAAGCAGATGGAGGAAATCCAGGGCGCGGCGACATTGAACACCGGCAACGTGCTGAACCCGCAGATCGGCGGCGACAACCAGCCCCTGTTCTCGACCAGCCACCCCATCGACGGCGGCGTGGTCGCCAACACCCCGCAGGTGCAGGTCGGCCTGAACGAAGCCTCGCTGACCATGGCCAACAACATGGCCCGCCGCTTCCGCGACAACGCCGGCCTGCTCAAGCCCGCCCAGGCCCGCAAGCTGGTGGTCCCGGTCGAACTGCGCCATGTGGCCAAGCGCCTCATGGAAACCGAACTCCGCCCCGGCACCACGAACAACGATACGTGGTCCGTGAAGGAGAACAACGACCTGTCCAACGGCTACGTGGTCCTGGACTTCCTCACGTCGCCGTACGCGTGGTTCGTCCTCACCGACGTCGGCGGGCTGATCTACCTGTCCCGCGTGCCCTTCGAGACGTCCATGCAGACCGACTTCACCACCGACAACCTGATGGTGAAAGCCTATCAGCGGTTCTACATGGGTTACGACGATTTTCGTCTTGGCGTCGGCGTTTATCCCACGAACTGAACGACTTGCGCGCCGCCCCGTGAAACGCAAACGGGGCGGATGCGAAACAAACGCATAGCGGGCAACCCACAATCGGCGCCCCGGCGCCCCGCCCAATGGAGCGCGTGAATGAGCACCACAAACCTTTCCGGCCCGCAGATGGTCTATGGCGCGACCGGCGCACTGCCGAACGCGACCTATGGCGGTGGCGGCTCCCCTGATCCCAACCCGGACGCGGGGCCGAGCGGCGTCTTCCAGGGTCTGGCGTGGCTTGACCCTCGCATCTTCTTCAACAAGGACGGGACCACCGGCGGCACGGGTGTGGTGCAGGCGCACCTGCCGGCGCCCTACATGAAGTCGATCAGCCAGATCCCGGCCGCGCTGGCGACCAACAATATCTGCGCGGCGCAGGCGGTCACCAGTGGCACGGCCATGACCCTGGCGGCGGCGTCGGTGGGCATCGAGCGCAACATCCCGGTCGTGCCCTTCTCGGCGCAGTTGAATGGCTCGACGCCGGTGACGGCGGCCATCGCCCTGGACTTCGGGTTCGGCTTCGGGAACGTCACGTCCGGCGACACCTCGGTCACGGTCTCGTCCTCGGCGCTGTTCTGGGTGGGCATGCCCATCGTCATCGCCCGGGTGGGCAACTCCGGTGGCACGATCCCGCTGCTCACGATGGTCACGGCCATTGAGGACGCGACGACCATCACGATCATGAACGCCCCGCTGGCTTCAAGCGCGACGGCGGCGATCGGCACCGGCAACCTGTGGGGCCCGAACACCATCGGGTATCCCACCCCGACCGCTGCCTACCCGTTCCTGGCACGCGGCCCGGCCATGGTGCTGGATCCCCGCCAGGCCATCAGCCGCGGCATTCGCATCACGGGCGCCGGCGGCTCGACGGGTGGCAACTTCCTGGTCTCGGGCTACGACATCTATGGTCAGGCCATGTCCGAACTGGTGACGGTGGCGGCGGCCTCGACCGGCTACACGCTCAAGACCTTCAAGTACATCGCCTCGGTTGTGCCGCAGGTGACGGATGCCGCGACCTACACGGTGGGCACCGCCGATCTGTTCGGGTTCGGCTATCGGTCGACCGTGTGGGAATACACCGACGTGTACTGGAACGGCGCGCGCCAGACGAGTGCGACGGGTTGGGTGGCGGCGGATACCACATCGCCGGCGACCACGACCACGAATGACGTGCGCGGCACGATCCAGACCGGCGCGGCCGGCCCGGGTTCGGGCATCGGCGCGAACGCCTCGAACGGCACCATTTCGAGCCTCGCGATGAGCGGCCGGCGCCTGGAAATGGGGATCACGCTGCGGCCGGTCGATGTGCTCCAGGGCATGCCGACTGATGCGGTGTCGCTGTTCGGCGTGACACAGGTTTGAGGGAGGCGACCATCATGAAGAAGTGGCTCTATGCGGTGACGGCGCTGGCGGCGATGTGTGCCCCAGCGTCGGCGCAGGTGGTCAGCACGAAGACCGGCCTGACCTATACCTTCGTGAACTCGGACTGCGACCCGAACGGGCGGCGTCTGGTCTTGTTCGACAACGCCGCCGGCGTGGCTGTGTCGCTGCCCCAGGCTGGCGCGAACGGCCAGTTCCTGTCCGGGTGCATCATCAAGGCGCAGAACATCGGCACCGGCGATGTGGTCATCACACCGACCACCAGCGCCATCAATGAGGCGACCACCTACACGCTGGCGGCGGGTGCCTCGGTGTTCATCGTGGCCGATGCTGGCCCATCCTCGACCGGCAATTATTGGGTGGCCACGGGCGGCGTTCCCTCGGGCTCGGGCGGTCGCACGGCCCTTGATACGATGCCGCCCTACTTCACCATGAGCGACTTTTCGGCCAATCCCCGGCCGGCCAAGCGGCGCCCCGCGCATGTGACGGTGGCGGACGCCTCCCCGAACGTGCAGGTGGAAACCACCTACTCCATCACCGCATCGCGGCTGGTCTGCACACATCTTGAGGGCGCGTGGTGGCAGGTCGTTCGGATGAGGCCAAGGTCCAGAACGACATCCGCATCGCTTGCGGTGCTGGCCCCGCTCGCCTGTGGCGCAACAACACCGGCGCGCTCAAGGACGCCACCGGCCGCCTCGTCCGCTACGGCCTCTGCCCCGGCAGCTCGGACCTCATCGGCCTGCGGCAGGTCACCATCACACCCGACATGGTGGGCCAGACCATCGCCCAGTTCGTCGCGATCGAGGTCAAGGATCGCGGCCGCGCCACACCCGAGCAGGAGCGGTTCATCGCCATGGTCCAGCAGGCCGGTGGCTTGGCCGGCGTCGCCCGCTCAGTCGAGGACGCCCGCCGCATCCTCGGTCTGTAACGCTCTGCAACAACAACCAGGCTCGGGTGGGGCAGCGCCTCTACGGTCATCCTGTCCCTCTGCCTCCCACCCCATGGCACTCTCTCCCGAGCAATGCCTCGGACGCCTCCGCGTCCTCTACCGCGACGCCCACAAGTGCGACCCGGCCTCCGACGCCCTGGTGATCGCCTGGGCGCGCACCGCTGACACCTGGGCCACCTACGCCGTCCGCCACTACGACTGGTCCTTCCTCGTCGCCGAGGCCGTCGTCCGCCAGTGCCGCTCCTACGTCAAGCGCGCTGCCCTGGCCGTGGAGGCCGCATGACCCTCCAGCCCTTCACCGTCACCGCGCTCCGCGCTGACCGCACACCCATCCGCATCGGCTTGCTGGCCCATGACCGCGCCGATGCCCTGCTCACCGCGCAGGAGATCTTCCCCGATCACGTCGTCGGCGCGTGCGAGCTGGAGCCCCAATGGCAGGACGACCCCGCATGAGCCACCCCCTCGATCTCTCCGACTCCGACGCCTTCCGCGCCGGGCAGCAGCACGAGCGCGAGCGCATCCACCGCTGGCTTGACGCCCGCTCTGATCAGCTCCAGGCCTGGCTCACCATCCGCCACGACGACCCCGACCTCACACCACGCGAGCAGCGCTACACACAGCGCGCTGC
>JAAOEI010000358.1_pt1 | contig 17893 bp, 22 predicted proteins | sample 7059261 | NCBI WGS metagenome assembly JAAOEI01 (sample SAMN14008812, study PRJNA610033) | viral metagenome | isolation source: viral particles filtered from seawater | place: China: Hangzhou Bay, Yangshan Deep Water Harbour | collected 2017-10-31
AAAAAAGCGGTTCCTAGGGACTCCTAAGTATAGGCTGTTATACCTTTGCTCAAGCATGTGATGTATAAACATTTGCACATTTGCGTAGATGTTTTGCGGGAAAACCTTTGTGCGTAAGGGTTTGCGTGATAGTAAGGACTAACTAACTAATTTTTTAAGATTTTCTTTTGTCAGAGAGAGAAACTCTCTGTACTAGGATATTCGGTTTGGTTTCTTAATTTAAGTAGCTTCTTGTTTTTTCTTTTCTACTTTAGCGAAATGAGCTGTCGGTGCAAACTCTTGGATCTGTTGGAGAATGTCACTCATCTGAGCAGGCAAGAACTTAACCAGCTGTTCCATGCTGATCAACACGGTGTTCGGTTCTTTGTCGTACAGCTTGTGAACCAGCTCTAATTGATGGTCGTGATCACATATCATGTAAGCTCTGCTCTCAAACTCGTAATACCTAACGACTGGCTCAATAGGTTTGAAACCCCTCTCAGTTACCTCAGTAACCAGTGAATAGAATGCTCTCTCCATCATCGCAACCATGCCTTTAATACTGTCAGCCATGCCACTATTGATGGCGTTCTCAACCATCCTCTCAGCCTTCGTGAACTTGTCTCTCATCTCAGGAGAGCACAAGCGTTTTAACCTGTTAACTCCACCCCAATCTCTCACAATAAACTGTTGGTTCTTGCGATACTCAGCAATGTGTTTCTGAGCCTGTTTGGATAAATACTCTTCTACTTTCTTATCTTTCATTACATATCATTGTCTTTAAGCGTTGTGTCAGCTCCTAAGAGCTTCTCTAGGCGTTTTTTGATGTCATCCTTACCCATTGCATCAAGATTTGCATTGATATTCAGGTTTTGGTTCTTGTGCACGATCAAACCAGCTAGATTATTCAACTCTTTGATCGCAGATACTGAAGCGTTGTATGCTCCGTTATCAAAAGCCTCTTCAGCGACCTTCCAAAGCATAGCTCCAGTCTTTTGTGGCGTAATTGCATACTTTTTAGCCAATTCCTCATTTTTCAGGATGATAGCTTTAACCACATTGGGGTAATCCTTGCCGTTTAACAGCTTATTAGCCTGTGCAGAAGGGAATTCATAGCCAGCTCGCCTTGCAGCCTCGGTTTGAGAGCAAGTACCCTCGGTGTAATACCAAACAAAGGCTTGTTGCATGTCAGTTAAGCCAAATTCATCGTCTTTTTCAAACTTTGTAGGCGGTTCGGCTAACATTCTCTTCTGTTTCTTCGTAGAACCCTTCGGTCTGCCTCTTGGATTCGGCTTAAAGTTCTTAGCACCCCCAGTATCCTCGCTTTTCTTCTGTTTCTGATACGACTTCAACAAAATCTTACGATTTATCTCGTCATCGGAAATTATAGGTTTATCACTCATACTTATAATTCAATATTATCAACCATAAACTTAAGAAGTTTCAACTTTTCATGCACATGAGCCAACTTATCCACAAAGTTCTCAATCTCCTCAGCAAAATTAGTATGAGCTGGAATAACATTACCGCTATCCAAATACAATCCAATCTCAGCCTGAATCACATCTCTCTCGCCCTCTAATTTCTTAACCAATCCCTGTAAAATTTCCTTTTTCATTCTTTCTCCTTCAATAAAAAGTGTACAGTGTACCTACCCCCCTATATATACCATTTACTCCTTATATAAACCCCCTTTTATGCGTTTATATAACCGTAATATGAATTTATATATATATACTATACACTATACACTGATAATACAATAAACAGCGTAATATCAATACTTTGCGGCAGGGTATAGCTCATTTTACTGTACCCTTTACTGTACCCTTTTAGGGTATAGTGATTGCAAACATTCATAAACTTTTGCAAAACCTAGTAAATTTATATAAATCATTGTAAATCTGTACACAAGAAATAACAGTGCATAGCACCCAAATAATACCCTCTCCAGCCGTCTCTCCAAGAGCTATACACTGCCAAAATATCCATTAATGGAGAGTTCCAGTTAAGTATTCGCTGCCACACTTGTTCACAAACAGTGGTGTGCTCGCCCCAAGGTTACCTGTCATGACATGGTCTTGCATGAAGTCATTCGCCAAATCTTCATCCACCATAGCCGTGTCAACGAGGATCTTAATGCACCTTTCGTAGTCGTAGATCAGTCTCTCCGAGCCAGTGACGGGATCGGCAACAATACCTACAATCGCCTCATCGAAACCGTCTGCTGTTATTAATTTATCCACTCTATCCTCATTAAATAGCAACATCTTTGCCATAAAAAATTTAAGTATTCCACTCATATTGTAACCCCTCTATAGCATCGCTGACACATTCCATTGCTGATACGGCACATCGCCAAATACACCCCGCAATTACTTTGAGCCAACGCTGACACTAATGCTATCGCTTCTCGAAAAATAAACCGTTCACTCGTAAGAACTCTCTTTGCATAGTGGAATGGGCTAACACTCCCTCTTTGAGTTCTTGCGACTGTCTTACGCCAGCCTTCTCCAGTTTCTCTATCCAATAGGACAGTTCCTGTGGATTGACATGGTAATGCACCACAACATTGCTGGCAGTCATGATGATGTATCTGTTGCAATTCTTAACCAGCGTTGTCACAAACTTATCGGCAAATTCTTCAGGAATATGTTCTGCCACCTCAACTGACCACACCACATCAAAAGGTTGATGGAAAATCACGGGGTTTTGGGCGAGATCAATGAGAGCACAATTGGGCACACTCTCCGAGATAACCCTATCGTCTACTTCAATACCAAAAGCTCCCCACCCCAGCTCAAGAGCATTCGCAACCTGTCCGCCTACCGAACAACCTACATCGAGTAAAGATTTGCAACCAAGGCTGTCGAGCCAGCGTAATGTTCCCATATCAACATGAGTCATATTGGCTGATCCGCCAGCGTATTCAGGTCTTTTCCATACCATTTTTAAATCCTTCTAAAATAACGCAATCACTCGGCTCAATCCTAAACACTGGTTCTACATCTTGGCTGTCCCGTGTCGTCATAGTTCTGCCTGAGTATTCAAATTTGTATTTCTTAGTGAAATCCCATAAGTGATAGCATAAAGCATCGTTGCAGTTAAACAACAACATAAAGTCATAACCACTCGTGTCGTGCAAAAGTTTGGCTGCTTCTATCTTTTTATAAGAAATCATAAATATGTATTGCCCAAAGTTAATATTAGCTTTCTTAACCTCAGCCCAGCAAAAAGTATCTCTTTGCAGGTCTTTAATTAAATAATCTATCTTCCACTTGATCGGATCTAGCTTGATGAACTCGCATGTCCATAACTTCTCAAGATAGGTAGCTACATCCTTTTCGTTTTGTAAGTCCTTTTCTTTTTCATACTTTGGTCGCATCGAATAGATCTCCTTGCGGTTTGGCTGGGGCTAACTCGTGTAGGTTAGTGGGTTTGTTCTTGCTGAATAACAATATCGGTTCAGCATTAGGTCCACCATTCTTTCTAGGCGTTATCTCGTAGCCCATAAAGCCAGCAAAAGAACAGTTGGGTAGATTGTTCATGCAATAGTCTAATAACGGCATACAGATCCTGTTGTAAGTATGATTGGCATAACAATCGGATATATTGATCGCCATGAAGCCTTCGTCTTTCAGAGCTTCCCAGCTGTGTGTCGCCATTGGATATAAAAAACCTTCCATCCATTCCTCAAACTTCTTGTATTGACGGAACGACTGTTGGTCTCCCTGATACTTCTCTACCTTCCAATAGGGAGGAGAAGTAAAAACCAAATCGAATGCGTTAGCTTTGGGACAGTCGACTTCTGCTCCACGATATTCAAAGCTCGTTTGTGTAGTGCTGATATAGCTTTGCTGCTGCAAAGCATATCCAGCAAAAACCAAAGGGTTTAAATCACGGCAATGGTAGGAATCGAGTTTAGAGGCAAGAGCTGCGGATAATCTATCGCCCCAACCGCCACAAGGATCGTACACATCTTTGGCTTGCAACCATTCAAACAAAGCCTTAGCAGCCGATGGTCGAAACTGAGATGCTGTATAACCACGCATAGTAAGTGCTGACTTATGGCTGTCTTGATAGTAAACAGATCCTTCAATGTTCTTGCGTAACTTACGGTCATACCAAGCCCTAATGGGAGAGGGTGCCGTCAAGCTATCGCAAGCCATCCGAGCCTGCCAATGAAAGCAATTAGAACTCTTATTACCAATGTTTGACTTGGCTAACACCAACGGATAGCAGAGCTTATCATCCAACTCGCTTCTGCTTGTCCAAGGCTTGTGTTCCACCAAATGCAGAAACGATTGTTTCTTTAAAGATAGGAAATCCTCCATGCCATCTTGTTCGGAAGGTTTATGGATAGGAAACGGTGGGATCATCAAAACAATTTGGTAAAGTCGCTGTCGCTATTGGGTTTGTCGTAGCTAATGTCGTAGACCTTCTTACCGTTGGATCGTCTAGGCTCACAACCGTTCTCCTGCAAGACACGAGCAGCTTCCTTGAAATCGGGCATACGAGGGTTAGCAATTCCCATGTCTCGCAAGAGTTCAGTCATTTGCACTGGCTTGGGATCCAGTGAATCGAACTTAACATATTGCAATAACAGATCTTCCACACTTGATTGTGTTCTATACAGTTCATTAGATTCTTGTAGCATTTCTCTCTCATCGGGTGAGAGATACCAATTCTTTTGTCCTTCTACATACAAAGTTTCTTTGACCTCAGCCCATAGCTGTTGCATATCCACCCCATGATTGACATTGATGTCCTTCACACTAACTGTCCAAAATCTTCGGTTTCCACTCGTATCGGTCAAGAACTCTTTCGCATTCACGGATGCATAAAAAGCTGTCCGTCTTTGATAAGTCGTAAAGGCTCTGTCGTAAGGTAACCGCAATTCATCGGTTCTAGCCGTCACAAAGGCTTTCAATTGATCGATGTCTGACTTCTTAAAGGTAGACTCTATCTCTCCTAATTCCACAATCCAATGGCTGACAGCTCGCTTAACGGAATCCTTATCGCTAGGATTCAGGGTTGCACCCTCTAACAGCCATCCCTTGTCGTAGTCGCACAATCGCTTGAACCATAGTGTCTTACCAAGACCTTGTGCACCCTGTAGCACCAAGATCCCCTCAAGCTCCACACCGTTCTTCTCGTACACACAAGCGACACAAGAGATGAGCCACTTCTTCATCAACATGTCTTTCAGTTCCTCATTCGTTGACACGATGGAGTCAAGGAAAGTCTGTAATCGTGATGTCCCATCCCACGGCTTGCTATCAATCCACTCAGCCACTGGGTTGTACTCTCTAGCCAATATCTTTAAATAGTCACGAACCTTTGTGTGCGGTATTCCCATGTTGATACAGCGATCCTCAATCTCGATCAACGATGCCTCTTCCTTCATATCGGTAATAAAGGTCATGTTGGGAACCTCAATCTCCATTCGCTTCTTGATCACATTGTATCGACACGCTATGCCATGAGTCGCTAACACGCCATTGATATTGTCTTTAGTATTTAAAAATCTGCCTGTTGATGTTCTATTGAATTCATAGTCTACTGGGAGCTCCACCTTGTTCAATGCAGGTAACACCTCTCCGCCAGCACTAGCATGATCGTTATAGTCTCCTTTAGAAGTCGGTATCAGCACCTCAGCCCTACCGTTGCGATTGTGAATGAGCTGACACGCTTTGACCGCTTCCTTCTCTCCTGTCTTGCTGTCGTCATTGTCCGCAATGAATACATGTCGTCTGTCAGAAAAATAATCGAAGATATTCTCTGCGACAGCGGAAAGATTGTAAGCATCAAATGCCACAATAACGGGTTGCGAATAATCTCTGTAATAAGATGCTGCTGTCGCATAGCCCTCACAATAGTTAATCGTATCGGCTGTCTTTAATATCTCTTTACCGAGAATGAAAAAGCTACCGCTTTTTCGAGAACCAGTGAGAAAACGCTTGGTGCCATCGGGAGAGATATACTGGAGACCAACGATATCGAGTTCCTTCGAGAGCAGCGGAATAATTAATAAGTCATCATCGGTTTGTTTTAAACCATAAGAAAGAACATTCTTCTTCTCTAGGTACGGATGCTTCTCACAATCCTGAGCAGCGTTCCATAAACTCTGTGCACGAACAGCTGCTTTATTATGTTTCTCTTGTTTCTCTACCTCTGCCTTTTCTTGCAGTTTCTTAATCTCATCTTTCTCTGCCTGAGAGATGGTGTGTCGCTTTCTGTTTTCAGGTTTCCATATAGCAGTCGGTTGATCCTGACTGATTCTATAATCACCTATACGACCAAAGGGTACGCTTTGATCCAGCCATAGCTGATACCAGCCACTGAGTTTGCGTTTCCCTCCATCGTTTACATAAGCTCTCCCGACAGAACCATCGGTGACCAAGCCTTTCTTTGGATCAGGCTCTAAGCCGTTGTCAAAGAGAAACTTTTCAAATTCGGTTCGGTAATCGGTGAAAAATGGTTTATCAAAATTTTTGGTTGGTTGTGATACTTTTAATCCCATGTATGCCCTTAAATAACTGACTAAAATTACTTGTTGATAATATTACACAATTGTATATAATTTTACAAATCATAATTAATCAAAATAGTTAGGAGGTCATTATGAGTTTAACTGTAAGTTCGGGAGAGTCCGATTACGAAGTCGTTCCAGCTGGTCAACATCTAGCAGTCTGTTATAGATTAGTAGATGCAGGTACTAGGGAAGAACAATACAAAGACAACCCACCAAAGAAAAGACATGTGCTTTTTGTTTATTGGGAATTGCCTGAAGTAAAGATGGGAGACGGCAGACCGTTTACCATTTCTAAAAAATACACACTTACGCTAAACGAGAATGGCACCTTATTTAAAGATTTAAAAACTTGGAGAGGTAAATCATTTACCCAAGAGGAGCTCAAAGGTTTTGATCTTTTAAATGTTTTAGGTGTCAGTGCTCTATTAGAAGTGGAACATTCCGATGAAGGAAAAGCTAGAGTTGTATCTGTTTTCAAACCTGACGGTGGTGCAAAGAAAACCGACACTGAGAACGAGCAACAAGCATTCGACATTGATGAGTACGCTAAAGGCGATCCAAAGATGATCGAAATATTTGGTTCCTTCCCTGAATGGATGCAAGGCATGATCGAAGAATCGTTTGAAGTTTCAGCAGCTATGAAACAAGCAGGCAATTCTGCAAGCACACCTAGCGGTGGTTTAGATGAATTTAAGAAAGAAGTCTCTGAGGATGAGATTCCTTTCTAATTAGTTTTGTGCGGGTGTAACTATTTTTTTCCTTATGTTGATATACCGACTATACATCCGCACAATCCTTTTTTGCGGGAGCTTACCTCCTCTTGATATATAAAACTAAACATATCTTCATGAGTTCCCGCAAATCCTATGTCTGATCCTGTCAACCATCCAAAGCATTATCAGTCGTTTACTGTAGAGGCAATAGATGCCATTGAAGCCAGCATGAGCAGAGAGGAGTTCTGTGGCTATTTAAAAGCTAATTGCATCAAGTATCTTTGGAGATACAAGATCAAGAATAAAGATAACCCCGTACAAGATTTAGAAAAGTGCGAGTGGTATTTAAAAAGATTAATAACAACAGAGAAGTTGGGGCAAAGTGAGAGAGATTAAGGAGAAGTCAGTTAGGGGGTTTTTTCCTTTATCTTTGCCCCGCAATCATTATAACAACAAATAAAATTATGGAATTTAAAGAAGGCTACTTCGAGAATATACCTTACGAAGAATATGCTAACATAGGGGCTTATAGGTCTCACGACTTATCATCATTCATCCGCTGTCCGTATACATGGAAGCATTCCAAAGGTTTAACACAATCACCAGCACTGCTTGAGGGCAGAGTACAACACACGGTTTTTTTAGAACATCACAATTTTAACAATGAATTTATTATTGAGCCAAAGATAGATAAAAGAACCAAAGCAGGCAAAGAAGAGTATGCCATTTTCTTAGAAGAGGTCGAAGGTCGTACACCCATCACTCAAGATATGTATGACACTTGCATGGAGAGAAGAGAGGTTGTTAAAGATTTTATTCCTAAACCTGAACACAAAGTAGAGCTCACTGTTTGTTATTTGTTTCATGGTTACGAGTTTCAATCACGCTTTGATTGGTACGATGGTGAATATGTTTGGGATTTAAAAACCTGTAGAGATGCATCGCCAAGAGGATTTAAGTCTGCTATCAATGTGTTCAACTATCACATGCAAGCTGCTTTATATACTCACGCTGCTATGTCTTTGGGATTATCCTGTAAAGGCTTTAAATTTTTAGCACAAGAAAAACAGCACCCTTATCCTTACGCTGTCTATGAAATGTCACCTGAAGCATTGGAGTACGGTCTTGCCAAGAACGAACAAGCGTTACACAAAATGATTTATTGTATTGAGAACGATGACTTCAAACCGTTCAGTTTAGAAGGTGAGCAGATCGTTAGCCTAGAGGATTTAAGATAGTCGGTTCTGATAAATAGAGATCTTGTATTCTAGGTCTTGCATACAACCAAAAGACCAATAAATATCTGTCCCCTGATTCCACTGGGAGCCCTCTGTGCATGTGTGTAAAGGATGGGAATATCAATGCATGTCCACTTGGTAAAGGATCCACCACGCCATAGTTATGAAACTCAGTTCCCCCACCTTTATAACCACCAGTGTTTAGCGGGACCACCACTGATATATCAGCTGACTCGTCATGGTGCCAGTTACCTTGTTGCTTATCTTTTAAATTGTAATTAGCAATTTGTATGGTTGATGCATGAGTAACTTGGCGTTGCCATATAGCAAGAAAGATTGGATTGAGAACTGTGTGCACCACGAACCACATGTTGCGATAAATCTCAGGAACATGTTCTTTTAAAACAATCTCAGGTATTTGCCTTAGCTCATCTTCATCGGGATTAGGAGCAAACCCAATATGTTCTTTCATACTGTCAATTTCATCCATCAACATCTTACAGAACTGTCTGCGAAAAAGAGGCACTCGATAAATCTCAGGATGTATTCTTTTGATGTGTTTATGTAGTTTGGTTTTAGGTAACTTATCCACACCTTTAGATGTACCAAAGCCTGCAATCTCGTTATACGATTCAACTACCGCTTTATGCAACGGTGCATTGATCATCCAATTGGATTGCATTGTCAAAAGAAAGTTTTTAACCCTGTAAGACTTCACAAGGTAAGTTTATCAAATGTAGTTCTGAATCTCTAGGATATCTCTATGTCAGGAGAGAAATTAATATGTATCTCTTGATTCTTTTTTATGCTTACAACTTTTTCCGTGTCGTTGCCATCAATATCATCAAGAGTAGCCGACTCAGGCATCTCGGTATTTAAAGGAATAATTTCTACGATATATTGACCTTCGTCAAAATATTGATAAGCAAAAGATTCGGCATCCTCATAAGAGTTGAAGATGCCGTAAGCTGATTTGTGGGGTATGTGTTGCACACCATAAGTTACAAATAATACCCACTGTAGTTTCATGCTGCTTCTTCTATTTTGATTCTCACTCTAGCCATACCATACCATTTTACGAGCTCATCGTAAAACTTTCTAGCAACTTCGGCATCCTTAGAAAACCGATAATCTCTCCCGTCTAAAACGACAGTATAAGTTCTTGTATTTTTTTTCATATTCCCCCCTATAGGATTTTTACTTTTGTAGGTCTTTTGTAGTAATAAAAAGTCCCATCAAAATCTTTTGGTTTCTCAAGTTTAGCATCGAACACCACATTGTCGCCAATGTCCACTCCCTGTTTCCACTTTCTAGTAACTTGCTCTCCGCCATGATCATAAACTTTTGTTACCTCATAACTTGGAACAGAGCCAAAAACAGTTTGACCACCTTCAAGCTCGATGATTGCTTTGTAAATGTAATCGTTGTAGTAAGAATAGTTATCAGGGTATTCATTAATAGCTTTGACAGTACCTCTCATAGTAATTCTATTTTCAGTGTCCAATGGCTCGGCTTGCAAAGCATCAAATCTCTTGCACTCTTTAGCCATGTGATTTGCCCAACAAGCATAAACAAAATTATTATTTTTTTCTGCTTCCCATTTCTTTTTTTGCTGAAACCAAGCATCGAACTTAGCTTGTTTTTCTGCCTTGGCAAGTTTCTCAGCCTCAATAACTTCTTTATCTCTTTGAGTAATTTTTTCAAGAATGACTGGCTCGCCATACAAGTCAATGGGATTGTCTCTGTTGGCATTGACATGATCAACATAGTCTTTAGCCTTGGCTAGAGCTTTGTCCCAATCAATAGAAAGATTTCTAATATGATAGTCTCGGTCTCTTTGCCCAACATTGTCACCAACAAACCATTGCTCATGCAAGTGATATCTCAAGACATACATCTTGTTCTCAGCACCACTAGCTATGTAGTAGTGCTCGTCTTTTGTTAATCCAGCGTGGTTCATGCTACATCCTTATATACGAAACCATCAATGTCAAAATTGTCGATGACAACTGTGTCACCATGAGTCTTGTAAAGCCCTCCGCCATCCATAGGACCAAGAGGAACCAAGAACCAATGTTTGTCGCCATCAAACAAAACATCACCGCTTGAAGTAGATCTCAACCCCATAACTTCTCCAGTTTTTTTGCTAACTGGAAGATCGGCTGTAACCTCAACCAAGTCGCTGTAATCTTCGTTGACAACTTTGTTGCCGTCATAGACAAACTCAGCCTCTCTTGACCAAGAACCGTCAATGTTCTGAGTTAGATGAAATGCATCCCTGATAGAATTGACATCTACCTCAGCCACCTTCACATAGCCCTTGGTGTTGTCACCAAAGTCTTTTGCATGAAATACTGTAATCATAAATACCTCCTAGTCCTTAAAGATTACCAACTCGCCAGCACTGTACCAGTCGTAGTCGTAGCCATACTTATTAATCAATTTCTCAAACTTGGGATTGATCCAAGGATCGCCATACAAACCGTACTCAGGTTCGTAGATTCCGTAGTAATCGCCAGCAGCTTTCTCGCCTTCGGCACTTACCATGATCTTGCCTTCGTCATTCATAGCGAAGAACCCTGCATCGTTTATTTTCTTTACTATATCAACAGCCATCTTTTCCTCCTTTTCAAAATCAATAGCCACATTTATATTATAAGCATTTTTACACAAATGTACACATTTTTATACAATTAATTATTGAAATTTATATTTTTGAATATATATTTGCAAAGAGGTATAAACATGTATAAAATAGACAGCAATATGGATATAAATTCAAAATACCCGAAAGGCAGAAAGTCACTAGCTATTGATGTGGACACATACGATATGCTTCAGTCTATTTGTAATTCGGAAAGAAGAACTAAAATTGATCAACTAAAACTTTTGATTGAGAGAGAGTATCAAAAAATAAACGAAGAAGGGAGTCAGCTGTCCGCTGCCTCGTAGCATGAGCATTAAAGACAAAGCTCTTGTTCTTTTCAACGAGAGCAGTTCGCTACATCAAAACCCTTGTATTGGCGTTTGTTCTCTTACATATTTCTCAGACAAAGTTTGTCAAGGATGCGGTAGATCCGCAGACGATGTTTATGGTAACGAAGAAAAAAATATAAAGCCATGGATGCAAAAAGACGAAGTTGAGAAAAAATTAATTGTCATCAAGGCATGGCAAGATGGTTATTACCCAAGACAAAGGCTTGAACATTTGGCTGAAAAGTCTAATATATCACTTAACCAAGCACGAAAAATTATAGAGAGAGAGCAACTAAGTCATGTTAAAAAACCTATTCAAGAAAGAGCCTAAAAACTTACCAAGCACCTATCAAGATAAACTTCAACCACAAGAAGTGTTGGATTTATTTAGCAGATTAACCCTGCATCATCAAGCAGCACTACTAAGATTAATTTCAAGAAACCTAGTATTTAAACTAGACGACACGGAAGTCTTTGGTTATGAAATGGATTTTACTGTGAATGGTGCAATGATTGAAGCCAGTCTTGAGCAAGACGAAACAATATTAGACGAGACTACCTAATCCTCTTTTCTGCATTTGTCGCATAGCAATCTCTCTATCTGATTCACTAGGAACCACTGTAGGTGACATAGCAAATTGGCTATCGCCCATATCTAAACTTGGCAGCGGTTCAAACATGTCTACATCAAGCATAGGTGATTGTGGTTGCATTAGACTAGATTGTAGATTCTGTAAATACTCTTCTCTCTGTCCACCTCTATAGGGCATATCTTCTTCAGTTAAAGCCTCAGCCCCTTCAGTAACTCCCCTCACCCCTGTTTGTGTTGCACCGTACTGGAAAGTATTCATAAAGTTAAATGCTTCGTCTACGCTTTTGTTTGCAGTAGGATCAAACAATACTTCGGCTATCTTGTCGTAATAACCTTGTGTTTGTTTTTGTGCAATCATCTTAGTTATATCGTCACCAGCTTGACCTATGCCAGTAACTGAGCTAACAAGCCTTGCTGGCAATCTTGTAATGGCTAAAAAGGTTTCTAATGCTTTGCCAGTTAAACCAGCTGCTTCAGTTGATAGCTGTCTTTCTAATGCCATAAGAGGCTGGGTAACTGATCCACTCTTTTGAACTGAAAACGCTTTATCCATAATGCCAACCAACTTGCCCCAATTTTCGTATTCATCGGGTTCAAGCATCTCAGCCATCATCTTTTCGACACGGGGATTTTTAAAATATTGTGTAAATCTAGGCAAGCCATCTTCTAAAGACTGCTTACCAAAACGATCAAGTTGTTGCAATATGAACTCTTTCTTGATGTCTTGGAATGCATCAGGATCTACAGCTCTTAATATTCTTTTAGCATTTCTTATTGATTGCACTGATACATTAGGATTGAATAATTCTGCTACTACTCTTGCTGTTTGTTTATCGTTAGCAAACTTAGCAATTCTACCTAACGCACTTTTTTCTGCTAACTGCAATGCTGGTTTAGTAGGATCGTAAATTCTTCTTGCTCTTTCATATAACCCCATAATTCCCTTTTCAGGATCTGAACCAGTAGCCAAGTCCATAAGCTGGGTAAGGTTAGCTTTAATATCCATGAGCTCTAAACCAAGTTTGTTGCCTAAGTTTTCTTTTAAAGTTTTTTCTAGGGTGCCATTTCTAATATCATCAAGAAACTTAATGCTACTTATGTTTTCACCATCTCTGATAAATAATTTTCTTATAGTTTCTAATTCTTTTTTAGTATTAGGATCACCAGTCTTGGCAATCTTGTCATCAATCATTTTCAAAGTTGGGGCAATATCTACCTTAAATAGATCCCCTGCTTCAGGATCAAATATTGTTTTGTAAAGAGCCTGAGACCTGTCTTTTCTCTTCTGTAACATTTTCTCTAAAGCAGCATCTACTGATTCTTTTGCTCTTTGTGCTGGATCACCAATCTTTCCACTTCTTGAGCCTATTTCTTCGGCATAAGTTTCTACTGCATTACGAACCTGAGCTGCTCTATCAAAATAGAATTGGTTTGCTTTCTCTGATATATCAGGCTGTCTACTTAAAAAGTATTGCAAGCTCTTTGCTTTGCTGACTATAGGACCAGCTTCTGCTGGAGTTAAGTCAATTCCAAATCTTTTAGCTTCTTCTATAACTTTAGTAGCATCGTCTGCTTTCATATTCATTAAATATCTGAGAGCATCTTCTTTACCAAAGAATTTGTTAATGGCTAGTTTTGTAGGTCCAGCACCAAAAGGTATTGCTGAAAATGCACTTGAAACTAATAGATCTTTGTAAGCAGCTGATACTTCTTCGGGTGGCAGATTATAGAATTGATCGATCATTAATTCTCTAGCACCCCTTGCACCGCCGCCAGTAACAACATTTCCTGCAAAGCCACCCAAGCCAGCAGATCCCAAAATAACAGCTGCTGATACTGCTGGATGTTTTACGGGTAATCTTGATGCAATATTTAGACCTGTCTCAAAACCTTTTTTAGCACCAATAATTCCTCCAGTTAAATCAGCAACAAAGGTTCCAGCTGGCACTAGATTTGGAACAAGGGTGTCTCCAACAAAACCAACTTCGGCTTCATCGGGAAACTCTTTTCTAAGAATGCCTTCATCATCTTTATACATGATGTTGCCATCTTTTACTTCGTAGCGTAGAGCTGCGTATGGATCGTTTGGAAATCTTTTAGATGCTAGGAATTCTAGTCTTGTGTCGTCATCAAAGAATAAATTTGCCTGTGCCTTTCTTAAAGCATAATTATCATTAATGCGATCAAACTCAGCTTGTTCTTGCTTGAGTTGTAGTATCTCTTCATTATACTTGTCAAAAGCCGTAGTCATTATTCTTTGAGTTTAGCAATTAATTCTTTTTTCTGTGTGTCTGAAAGACTTGGATCGTCTTGAATCTTTTTAATCATGGCAGCTGTCTTTGCATCGGGTGAAACAATAGTTTGTTTTTTGCCACTCGCAAACGCTGACTCTGCTTGTTGCTGTTTTTCTTGTACATTAAAACCCTGTGCTATACCAGTTTTGTTTGCAACCATATCTTCAAGGCTTGCTTTTTCTTCGTCTGAAAATAAAGGATTATTATTAGCCCACTCAGCATAATATCTTTTAAGCTGTCTTGCGGTTTGTGCTGGCGTGAGCTCTCCAGTTAATTCTAATTCTTCCAATCTTTCAGCTTCCGCTATGACATCTTCATAAAGTTTCTTTTGTCTCTGAGCCACACGATCAAGATATTCTAATTGTTTCATGTAACCATCGTATGTTGATGCGAGACCAGGCGATGCATTAATAAACAGCTGCATTTCTTTGTTTGAGATTGCACCCTTGGTTTGAGAAACAATCGCCATAGTAAAGCCCATACCAAGCTGATTGAGAACCTGTTGATCTCCTACGATACCCGCATCTAATCCAAAAACATCTCCAAGACCAAGACCTATTAGCATTTTTTTAGGTCCTAACAATATAGCTTCATCGGGACCATAGTTCTGAGGTCCTATCTTTTCTGCTGCTCCTTTTGCAATGGCAACATTATCTACAACCGCTACTGCACTTTTATAATCCTCAAAAAGATCTCCTTCAAGTTTTAATTGATCATCAATAGCCTTTTCGTCTCTTTTAGACATTTTTTGACCTTGATTGATAATGGTTTGAGATGCTGGAGTTTTTACTTCTACAGCACCCTGAGCTAACAACGCATCAATATCGGGTGCGTTTGCTGCATTATCTCTAAATGTTTTTGATATAAGCTCGCCATTTGGATCGGTATATTCGAGGGTTATATATTCGCCTGGTTTATTTCTACTATCAATCTGTTTTAAAGAATATTCTTGCAAGAATTGTTTGGCTTGTTGCTCATCTTGCATAGCCATTTGAGCTGCTTGTAATGCTACTTGTTGCCTAGCCTTTGCGTTTTCAGCTTTGGCTGACTTTAATCTATCACTAGCTCTGACAAAACCAGTTCCTAATCCCTGATATAAAGACAAACCACCCACATTAGGAGTGGCTAATAAACCAGCACCAAGTTCTGAAGCCAAGTCATAAATAGACATTCTTGGTTCTTGATACACATAAGGCATCAATCTTTCTTGATACTTTTTAAATTCTGTTTCGTAATCAGGAATTTGAATAGAGGCTAAACCGCCATCCTGAAAAACATCTATGTCATCGTATTTATTCATAGGCTCTATTATATCCCCACCTTCAAGTTCTTTGGAGATTTGTGACCTCCCTATAGACATTAGATTGTCCTTGATTGTGGCTGGTTCATAAATTGACCTAATGCACCCAAGCCAGCCAATCCTACTCCAAGTCCTGCTTGTAGGGGGCTAGGTGGTGGGGCAAAAGTCGTAGTTAACTGCTGTTGTCCAGCAGGTACCGCCTGAACAAAGGGTAACAACGACTGATATTGAGCAAGCGGGGCTTGTTGGGCTTGTAGGGCTGCCCTTCTCTGTGCATCGAGTATAGCCTGCTGTTGCTGTTGCTGTTGTGCTCCCACCCCTAGCAACTGTGAAATATCTGCCTGTTGTGCAGCTTGAGCTTGTGCACCCAATCCTGCAAGTGCTTGTCCCGCACCAAATTGTCCTGCTTGCAGCTGTCCTGCTATTTGTTGTTGTAATCCTGCTAATCCGCTTCTAGCACCCGCTAACGCTTGTTGTGCTCCTAGTGCCTGCTGTCCTGCTTGCGATAATGCTTGTTGTTGTGTTGAACCGTAACCAGCTAGGGTTTGACCTAGCTGTTGTTGAGCACCTAATCTTTGACCAGCAATTGATCCTAAACCTGATGCAAGAGCCTGTTGAGCTGCCAACTGCTCACCTGACAAGCCTCTGAGCATTCCTGTTAATTGTTGACCAGCTCCAAGTCTTTGTCCAGCTAAACCAGTCAATCCACTAGCTGCTTGTCTTTGTGCTTCTAACTGTCTTGCAAACTCGCCTAAACCTGTTTCTTGTGCTCTTTGGAAACCAGCAGATCTAATACCGCTTATGGCTTCTCCTAGCCCTCTTCCTAAAGCCCTTTCTCTTTCACCAGCCATGAGCCTAGCACGAGAGCCAAATGCTGATTCTCCGCCCCGAGCAATATCAGAGGCTCTCGCTGCTATGTCTGCTTGTTCACCTCTTTCCATAATATCTTGTATGGTTTGCTGAACTACTTGTTGTTCAAACGGATCGTAGAACATTTGAGTCATTCTTGGATCATAGCCACCAAGAGTTCCTCTTAATAATGCTTCAGGATCTTGTAAACCTCTTTCAAATCTTCCAACATCTGATATGCCTCTGCCAGCTATGCCAGCTGTTCTAGCACCAAACTGTCCTGTGGCTCCTCTTTGTAACCCCTCTACATCTGAAAGACTTCTGCCAAATACATCGGTTGCACCTCTAGCTATTTGACCTGCTTCTCCAAGAGAGCCAAGCAATCCTCTTAAACCAGCCCCTCTTAATGCTTGTTCTGCTCCAACTCCTCTAGCTACATCGGCTACAGCACCAAGTTGTGATCTTTCTGCCTCGCCCAATCCAGTTGTCAATGCTCCTAAACCTTTGCCATAAGCACCCATTGCTTGTTCTATGAATGGTTGCTGAGTTCCAGTCTGAGCTGCCAATTCAAAAGCTGCCTGTTGTTCGGGTGAAAACCCTGCTACTAATTCAGGAATTACTATTGGGTTGCCTTGTTCATCAAAAAATGTTTTTTCTGCTGCTCGAAAAGCACCAGGTATAAAACCACCCTTGCCATCTAAGCCAAATAATAATTGTCTTGACAAAGGATCAAGCCCAGCTTCAATACGGGTAGCCCCGCTTACAAAAGGTGCGCCTTCGTCTGACATAGTTGGGCTCGAAATAGCTTGCCCTGTTTGTGCTGGAGTTTCAGCAACTGTTTGTGCTGGAGCTGAAGGTATTTGTGCTGGAGTTTCAGCAACTGTTTGTGCTGGAGTTTCAACAGCCGTTTGTGCTGGAGTTTCAGCAACTGTTTGTGCTGGAGCTGAAGGTATTGGTTCAACAGTGGTCGTTTGTGCTGTTGGGGTTCCAATTGATGATTGCGGTGTTGGCGTTGTCGAGCCATATACTTCAGATATGAGTTGACCTTCTTGCGGACCACCAAGACCTAAAGTGTTAGATATCATTGTGCCCGTGGTAAGGTTCATTGATTGCGGCATAACCATTGCTCGCATTCCACCGCCTTGGGGCATAGGAGGTTGATATATAACCTCTCCGCTGTTGTTATAAAAAAATCTACCGCCAGCAGGCACACCTTCGGGTAGTGGCGGTCTTTCTGATTCAGGAACTTCGTTTGTCATTCCACTAGGAGTGTTACGCATTCGTAGGTCATCACCAAAGCGTGGTCTAGGCACGAAAGCTCCTTTAGGTGGTTGAGAAACTATAGGTGAAACTGGTCTAGGCACTATAGGTGAAACTGGTCTAGGCACTATAGGTGCTGGTCTAGAAACTATAGGTG